>Ga0114966_10004802_pt1 | contig 11563 bp, 9 predicted proteins | sample M_130207_XF_Meta_FD_87029 | JGI IMG/M metagenome (GOLD analysis project Ga0114966, IMG submission 87029) | Freshwater microbial communities from Lake Montjoie, Canada to study carbon cycling - M_130207_XF_MetaG | ecosystem: Environmental > Aquatic > Freshwater > Lake | place: Lake Montjoie...
GCCGACGACCGCATGGTGAGATAGGCGAAGAAGGCGACGAAAACACCCAGCGTGATGCGCTGCGCGATGACGGCACGGCTGCCGAGCCACAGCACCAGCATCGAGCCCAGCCCGAGCAAGAACGACATGGTCGGGAAGAAGAATCCTTGCAGCGAGATGAGCTTCCGGTTGCGGCGTACGTACTCGAGGTTGGCCTGCCGGAAGCGTTCGAGTTCCGAGCCCTCCTGCCGGTAGGCACGCACCACTCGCACGCCCGACAGCGCCTCCTGTGCGACCGCGCTCACCTCGGAGAGCTGAGCCTGAATGCGTTCGAACCCCTTGTGGATGGCGCCGCCGAAGTAGTTCACCGAGATCGAGACGAACGGCAGCGGGATGAGCGACAGCAGCGTCAGCCGCACGTCGATGGAGAGCATCATCGCCAGCGCCGCGACGAAGGTCAGCAGCGTATTGGCGGAGTACATGACCGATGGCCCGATCATCATCCGCACGGCGTTGAGGTCGTTGGTGGCGCGTGACATCAGGTCGCCGGTGCGGTTCGCCTGGTAGTACGACAGTGGCAGCGTCTGCAAATGCGCGAAGAACTCGTTGCGCATGTCGTACTCGATGTCGCGTGACGCGCCGATGAGGATGCGCCGCGTCCAGAAGCGGAAGACGCCGCCGGCCAGCCCGATGGCCAGTAACTCGCCGGCATAGAGCAGCAGCTTCGATCGTGTCACCTCGGCCGTCAGGTCGTCGATCGCCACCCGCAGGACGAGCGGCGACGCGAGCGTGATGGTCGTGGTCGTGATGGAACAGACGAGGCCCAGCGCGAAGGCACGCCGATAGCGCGCGGCATAGCTGAGGAGCCTGCGGAAGGGGGACACCGACCGAGTATAGAGCAAGGCTCGCACCTGGCTCCCCTGGCTGGCCGGCGCTGTCGACAATGGTCCCGTACAACGCACAAGGGCGGAAGGTTGTCCTTCCGCCCTTGTGTTGAGACCCGACCGGCCTGCAGGCCGGCGATTACCTTCGCCTAGACGGCGCCGACGTCACGCAGTTGCTGCTCCGTCGGCGGCTTCGCCATGGACAGCAGCGCGAGGGAGATGGCCGATGCTGCGGCCGCCGCGTAGAACGCGTACTGGTAGCTGCCGAAGCTGTCGAACACCCAGCCGCCAACCAGCGGCCCGAACACACCAGCGGTGCCCCATGCCAGCAGGAGGATGCCGTAGTTGGCTGCCGAGAACTTCGGACCGTAGAAGTCGCCAGCGAGCGCCGTGTAGACCGACAACTGCGTGCCGTAGGCGTAGTTCACGATGAAGAGCATGACGAAGAACAGCAGCGGCGAACTCTTCAGCTGGAACATCAGTGGTGCGGCAAAGAACGCCGCGATGAGCACCGCACGCACCGTGAGCAGACGGCCGAGGTGATCGGACATCCAGCCGGAGAGGAAGCGGCCAATGGCACTGCCCGCTGAACCCATCGGGATTGCGAGAGCCGCCACCAGCGACGCCACACCCGCGATGGCCGGGAACGACTGGTCAGCGAACGGCTTGATCTGGCTGACCGTCATCGTGCCGGAGAAGCACCCGAACACGTAGGCGACCCAGAGCACCCAGAACGACGGCAGCTTCAGCATCTGCGACGTCGTGAGGTTGTACTTCGACACCTTCGGGGCCGACGCCTTCTCCTTCGGTTGCGGCGCCACGAAGTCCGACGGCGGATCGTTCAGCCACATCGCGCCGATCATCGTGCAGACGAAGTAGGCGACCGCGAGCACGCGGAACGTCTGACGCCAGCCGATCAGATAGATGAGACCCTTCCAGCCGAGCAGTCCACCTGCCAGCGGACCGACGATGCCGGCGCCGAGGGCGAAGATGCCGACCGCAAGGCCCGACACCAGGCCGCGCGACTCGGGATACCACTTGAAGCCGACGTAGAGCGGCGGCAGGTAGCCGAAGCCGAGGCCGAGACCGACGAGGACGCCGGCCGACATGTAGAGCCACAGCAACGACGTGGTGAAGCTGGCGAGGAACAGTCCGGCGCTGTAACAGAGGCCGCCGAAGATCGCGATGCGCCGCGCCCCGAAACGCCCGATGAGCGTGCCGGCGACGTTGTAGAGCACCGCCAGCAGCACCATGTTCACCGACGAGATCGACGTCGTTTGCAGGCGCGTCCACTCGGGGAACTCGGCCTGGAGCGGCTTGACGAAGACGCTCCATGCGTAATAGGCGCCGATTGCGATATTGAACAACCCGCCGCCTGCGAGCGCGTGCCAGCGGGGAGCGGTTGACGTTTCAGTATTCTGTGCCATGTGTGCCATTGAGACTTGGACGTGACGGCAGGCGTGCCAGCGGCGGATTCTAGCAGAGTTCCAAGGGGCACTCTAACGAAAACACCATCGGTACGTATCGGCTCGTCGCCCCGTGCGCAACAGCGGTGGCACGGAGATTTTCCATCGCGCGGCCCCGCGCGATACAAGCCAAAAACCGTGTGTTATTCTGGCCGAGCCTACCCAGCAAACGTGCGCACGTTTCCGGAGAGTTCCAGCGCCATGGTGAAGAGAACCGTCGCCCGACTGCCCCTGATGCTCGCCGCGGTTCTGCTGCTGGCGGCTCCCGCGTTCGCGCAATTCGTGCCGCGTTCGCTCAACGATCCGGCCACCGGCGAAAAGTACCACATCGAGGCGTCCGGCGGCATCTGGAGGCCAAACACCCAGATGACGATCTCGAGCGAGGCGCTCGGCATTCAGGGCTCCGACATCAACTTCAAGCGCGACCTCGGGCTCACCGACCGGAGCTTCAAGGAACTGCACCTGGTGCTGCGCCCGGCACGAAAACACAAGCTGCGCTTCGGCTACGTTCCGATCAACTTTCAGCAGGAAGCCATTCTCACGCGCGACGTCGTCTTTCAGGGCATTCGTTACCGTGTCGGCCTGCCGGTGAACTCGCAGCTGAACTGGAAGGCGTATCGCTTCACCTACGAGTACGACTTCATCGTGCGCAACAAGGGCTTCATCGGCTTCATGCTCGACGCGAAGTACACCGACGTGAAGGCGGCGCTCCAGAGCCCGATCGACCTCGAGTCGATTCACGCGCGCGCGCCGATCCCGACGGTCGGCGGTATCGCCCGCTTCTACGTGGTGCCGAACATCTCGATCACCGGCGAGCTCTCGGGCTTCCAGATTCCGGACAGCGTCTCGAAGCGCTACAAGGCGCACTACCTCGATCTCGACATCTACGGCACGCTGAACGTCACCAACACCTTCGGTGTCCAGGCGGGCTACCGCACCTTCGACGTCGGCTACAACATCAAGGACGATGCCACGGTGACGACGACCGATGCGGGGTCGTTCGTGCTGAAGGGGCTCTACTTCGGGGGCGTCGTCCGCTACTAGGCTGCCTGCCGTAGGTAGACACGGGCCGGCGCTCCTGCCTGGAACGCCGGCTCCGTCTGCGCTACGCGCGAACCGCGAGCATCTCCAACCGCCGGTCGGCCTCCGCCAGCGTCTCGTCCTTCTTGCAGAAACAGAACCGCAGCTTCGTCCGTCCCAGTGCGGCATTCCTGTAGAAGCTGCTGCCGGGCACGGCCGCCACCCCGACGTCTTTCACCAGGTAGCGCGCAAACTCCACATCGTCGCCACAGTCGAAGTGGGCGATGTCCGTCATGATGTAGTACGCCCCCTGCGGGACGTAGCAGGTGAAGTGGTGCCGGCGCAGGATGTCGAGCAGCAGGTCCCGACGACGCTGGTAGGACGCAGCGAGCGCGACGTAGTACGACTCGTCGACGCCGAGGGCGGCGACACCAGCCTCCTGCAGCGGTGCAGGCGCACCGACGGTGAGGAAATCGTGCACTTTGCGGATCGCCCCGGTCAGTGACGGCGGCGAGATGGCCCAACCGACGCGCCACCCGGTGACGCTGTAGGTCTTCGACAGGCTGTTGATGGTGACCGTCCGGTCGGCCATGCCGTCGAGGCTGGCGATCGGCACGTGGCGCGTGCCGTCGTAGAGAATGTGCTCGTAGATCTCGTCCGAGATCGCCACCACGTCCCACTTGCGGCAGAGCGCGGCGATCGCCTCGAGTTCGTCGCGCGAGAATACTTTGCCGGTTGGGTTGTTCGGCGTGTTCAGGATGATGGCCTTCGTCCGGTCGTTGAAGGCCGCCGCGAGGTCGTCGGGGTCGAAGCGCCAGTCGGGCTCGCGGAGCGTCACATAGCGCGGCGTGGCGCCGGAGAGAATCGCGTCGGGGCCGTAGTTCTCGTAGAACGGCTCGAAGATGACCACCTCGTCGCCCGGATCGATGATGCCCATCATTGTGGCCATCATCGCTTCGGTCGATCCGCAAGTAATCGTCACCTGCTGACCGGGCACCACGGCTACGCCGTAGCGAGTGGTGAACTCGCGAGCGACCGCCTCGCGCAGCGCCTTCGCCCCCCAGGTGACCGCGTACTGGTTCACGTCGGCCATGATGGCGGCGCAGGCCGCCTCCTTCACCACCGCGGGTGCGGCGAAGTCGGGGAATCCCTGCGAGAGATTGACACCACCGTAGAGGTGATTGAGGCGTGTCATCTCGCGGATGACCGACTCGGTGAACTGCGTCGCCTTCTTCGAACCGGTGAGCTTGGACATGGGTGCGATGGTCGCGCGTCGCGGCACGCGTCAGCGGCCGAGCGCCTTCTTGGCCGGCTTGCGCGGCACGCGCTTCTTCGGCGGTGCCTTGCGTGCCGGCGCGGCCTTCTTCGCCGGAGCCGACACGGTGGCTGCCACCGGCTTCGCCGAGGTCTCGACCCCTTCGACCGTGGTGCCGTCGCCATAGAGGCGCCTGTAGTCGTCGGCGGTGCCGAGGATCTTCTTCACGTAGGTCTGCGTTTCCGGGTACGGGATGTCGTCGACGAACTCCTCGGTCTCGAGACCCGGCCGCTCGTCCTGCCAGCGGCGCACTGCGCGTTCGCCGGCGTTGTAGCTCGCCAGCGCGAAGTGGAGACCACCGAACTCCTTCACCTTGTCGGCGAGGTAGGCCGTGCCCATGCGGATGTTCGACTCGGGGTCGGTCAGCACCCGCGTCGAGTACGGAATGCCGAGCCGGCGGGCGTACATGCGCGCGGTTGACGGCAGCAACTGCATCAAGCCGTAGGCATTCGCGCCCGACCGCACATCCGCAACGAAGGTGGACTCCTGCGCGACGAGCGCCGCCACGAAGTACGGGTCGAGGCCGTTGGCGTCGGCGTGCTTGCGGATGAGATCCCAGTAGGCGATCGGATAGATGACCGTCAGCACTTCGCGCGGCAGCTCTTCCCCGCCGGCCGCCATGAACTGCGGATAGGCGCGCCGCATCGTGTTGATGGCGCCGCGTAGCAACTGGAACCGGCGCATGCCGCTCTCGGTGCGCGACTGCTGCTGCCGGGTCCACGCCACCGTCGCCTGGATTGACGGCGAGTCGCCCCACACCCGCTGCGCGTACTGCAGTTCGTTCAGCGCATCGGTCAAGAGCCCGGCCGCGAGCAAGGCGCGAATGGTGGCGCTATTCGCGGGCGGCGGCGGCGCATCCGCCACCATCGGCTGCACCGCGCTGCGTGCGGACGTCAGTCGGGACGCGGTGGCGGCATCGAGGCGCTTCATCGCCAGCCGGCCGTAGTACGAGTTGGCGTAGTCGGCGGCGGCGAGGGTGTAGCGCTGCCGTGCGGTGGTCGCGTCGTTTAGCTGTTCCTGCGCGCGCCCTGCCCAGTAGAGCCAGGCGGGCCGGTAGTCGGACCGCGGAAAGTCCGAGGCGGCACGCTCGAAGACCCGCGCCGTGTAGGCGAAGTCGTTCGTACGATACGCGGTCCAGCCGCTCTTCCATGCCGAGCGCTCGCCGTAGCTGCCGCGCGGGTAGCGTTCGTACATCTCGCGGAAGGTCGCATCCGCCTTCTCCTCGTCGTTGGTGCGCAGATAGTAGGTGCCGAGGTTGTTCAGCGCGTCTTCGGCCCAGATCTGATCGGGGAACTCGGTGCGCACGCGCGCGAGCAGGTCGAGGAAGGTCTGCGTCTGTCCGGCATCGCGCGAGGCGAGTGCGTAGTAGAAGAGCGCTTCGCCACGGCGGGAGGACGTCTGGGTCAGCGGCTGCAACGCGGCGCGCGCCGCACCGGTCTTCTTCGTGAAGTAATCAGACTCAGCCAGGCGGAGCGCGATGAGTTCGCGGTCGTCACCCGACGCAACCTTCTGGATCGCCTGGAACGACGTACGGGCGTCGGTGTACCGCCTGGCGCCGAACAGCCGCTCGGCACGCCCAAGCTCCACCTTGTAGCGCTGCGAGCCCGGCGTCAGCGGCTGCAGGCCGGTGAGCGTACTCAGCTCGGCGCCCGCAATCGCGGCGTTCTCGCTCATCGGGAACTCGTAGAACACGTGCGCGAAGGCATCGGCCGCCTTGCCGTTGTCACGCGCCGCCCTCGCCGCCCGGCCGAGGCGCATGTAGACATCCTCGACATTGGTGAGGCGACCTGAGAGCAGGCGGTCGTAGATGCGCACCGCATCGCCCGGCTTGTCGAGCGCTTCCTGGGCTTCGGCTTCGCCGAGCTGCGCGGCTTCGGCGAGATAGCCGACAGGCTTCTGGTCGAGGACCGCACGGAACGACTTCAGCGCGTCAGCGCCGCGGTTCAACCGCAACTGCGCGAACCCCGCGTAGTACGCCGCGTACTGGCCGAGGGGACCGTCCTTGGCGATCGGCTGCGACGCGAGGCTGAGTGCCTTGCTGTAGTCGCCATCCGCCGTGAGCTTGGCGAGGGTACTGAGCGAGCTGGCCGAACTCGATCGTGCGGCGGTGCCGCGGTCGGGCGCCAGCCACAGCTGCGACAGGTCACGGGGCACCTGTGGGTGCGGCGTCGGCGTGAGTACCGTCACACCGATGGGCATGTCGTTGGACGAGCCCGAGGGCCGTCCCTGCTGCGCGTGTGGAGCCGGCGCGGCCGGAGCCAGGATCAGCAGGCCGATGAGCAGTGCGGATTTCTTCATCAACTGATGGGCACCAAGTGTGGCGTGACGCTCATCGTGGCGGGGGGGCACCCGTGCCAGCCGGTGGCACGAGCTGCGCGAGCCGCAGCGCGGTGAGCGATTCCAGGACGCGCGCCGCGTGGCGCGCGAGTAGTTCGAAGGTCGGGGTCAGGGCGTCGGCGGAGCCAGCGTCTTCCTCGGCACAGAGCACGGCGATGACCTGGCCGTGCATCGAGAGCGGCACCGCCACCAGCGGGCGTGCCGACGACGTGGCGGCGAACGCCGGACGCGCGGCGTTGCCGGCCGTGATTCGGCGCGAGGTCGAGGACCGCACCACGTCGGCGATCAGCCCCGCGTCGGCAAGCGGCAGGTCGAAGCTCGAGCCACCCGGCACGACGTCGAAGCCCGCATGGTTCCAGCTACGGAGAAGATCGCCCCTGACCACGAACACCGCGACGCGGCGCGCTTCGGCACGGGCGGCGGTGAAGAGCGCGTCGAGCGTCTGCGAGAGCGAGGAGGCCGCGTCGAGGGCGCGGACCGCGTGCATGACACGCGCGTGGCTCGCGTGGCCAGCGCCCGTCTGTAGCGGCACGGCGGCAGCCCCGGCGCGTGCGGCCGCGGCGGCGAGCGCGGCCTGGGCATCGGCGTGGGCCGCCTGCACGTGGAGGCGGGCGGCGGCGAGTTCGGCGCGCGCATCTGCCAAGTCGGCGTCGTACTCGGCCCGCAGCGCCGTCTGTGCATGCTCATGCTCAAGACGCAGGGACGCCAGGGCGCTCTCACGCTCGGCCCCGAGCACCGTCAGGCGCTTCTCGTGCTCGGCGCCCAGCGCGGCGAGGGCATCGGCGTGATGCTCGGCGGTCTGCGCAGCAGCGGCGCGGAGTTCGGCCAACTGCGCGAGCTGCTCGTCACGTTGCGCGACCGCGCCGGCGGCGACCTCAGCGGCCTCGGCGGCGGCGCGCCGCTCCGACTCCGCCGCACCAGCAAGCTGCTGGGTGGTGATCAGAAGCTGGTCGGTGATCTGCGCGTGCAGTCGCTCGCGCAGCGAGTCGAACGCGCGGGTCAGTTGCTCGTCGAACGGTTGAGTCATAGCACCGCGTTCTCTAGGGGTGCTGCGAGTATAGCGCCCTGCAAATTCAATTGGTAAAGCTGCGTGGCTCATGCGACGACCGGGGGCGAAGCCATCCGGCGCAGGCAGACGTCGAACGGGTGTGCCTCGGTCGACCAAGATGAACGCTCTATCGAGAGGTCGAGACACGTCCAGGCCGACGCGGCTTATACTGAGGCACTCGATGATGTGTGATTGGCGCGTGGTTCGGCGAACGCTCTGGCTGATGCTGGCGTGTACGCTGCTGCTCGCCGGCTTCGCGTCGGCGGCCGAGCCGTCACTGACAGCCGACTTCGACGGCGATGGTCTTGGCGACCGCGCCATGCTCGACCGTACCGAGCCCTCGGTACTCCGCATCTGGCTGTCGACCACCAACGCCACTGCCACCATTCGCAGCCAGACGCCGATCATTCACCTGGCCGCGACCGACCTTGACGGCGACCGCAGGTCCGAGCTGATTGCCGGCGGCCGCACCGGACTCAGGGTCTGGACGAAGAAGCACCGCGACTTCCGGTCGTACCGGCCGCACCACGCCGCACCGGACGGGCTGGCCAGTCCAGACCATCGGACCCTGCACGACACGACGACCGATTCAGAGTCGGCCGTGACAGGGAGTTCGGCTCCGACACTGGTCATCACCTCCAGTGCCCGTCCCCGCGCCCCGTCGCAGTGCGCTCACTCCGCCGGGCCCGAGTTCGCGCCCAGCCCTCGCGCTTCCCTCTCGCACCCGCCGTTTGCGCCCCGTTCGCCACCACCGTTCGCGTAACCACGCACAGTTCGGATGCGCGTGTCCGCATCGGCAGGTCCGATGTGTCCACCCGGGGCGTCTGCTCCGCATTCGCTGTGCGTCACACCGACAGACCGCGCCGTGCGACACGGCGTTGCCGAGGACCTATGCGGATTGTGCTGGCAGATATCAAGGGTGGCGACCGGTTCATCCGCAAGGACACCGTCGCCGGCGGTTACGGCTCAAGGCTCCGGCCCTTGTCGAAGGTGACGCCGATCGTCGCGGCGCTCGATGCGCGGGTCGAGCGGCGGCACGCCCGCTGCGACGGCATGCACATGACCGGCTCGGCCACCGCGTAGTCCCGTGATGGACGCCATGCACACACTCTCGTGGTCCGCCACGTGGCCCTACCTCGGCGTCCTGGTGGCCGCGGTCATCGAGGGGGAGATTGCCTACATCGCCGCCGCCGCGCTGGTGGCACAGGGGCAACTGAACGCGCTGGCCGTCCTCGTCTCCGGCGCCGTCGGGGCGGCCATCGGCGACCAGCTGTTTTTCTATGTCTTCCGGGGGCGGCTCCCGCGATGGATGGCGCGCTATCCGTCGCTCGAGGCGAAGACTGCGCCGCTGCTTGGGTACGTGCGGCGGCATACGGCGCTGATGGTGCTACTCATCCGCTTCGCTCCGGGGCTGCGCATTGCCATCGCCGCCGCGTGTGCCTGGGTCGAGGTGCCGCCGCTGACGTTCTCGCTCCTGAACCTGCTCTCGTCGTTCGTCTGGGCGGTTGGCTTGCTGGTTCTGGTCGGCTGGTTCGGACCGACCTACTTGTCGCAGTTCGGTCTCGACGGCTGGAGAGGCGCGGCCGCGGTCGGCGTGCTGCTGCTCGGGCTGTTCAAGGTGCTTGGCGCGTGGGAGCAGCGGCGGCTCCGGCGCGAGGTGTAGTCGTGCTCACCTCCGGGTGGGCGTCGTTGACGTTTGCAGTGCCCGTCGTCAGGCGGGCGTCATGAAGGGATAGGAGCTATGGCCGCCATCGCCAGGTTTGGTTCACGGGTTGTTCCCGAGCTGCCGCAGATCGTGCAGCAGTGCCGCGACAAGAAGCAGCTGGTCGAGGGACCGTTCATCGAGCAGTTCGAGGAGGCGTTTGCGCGCCTGCTGGGATCCGGCCATGTGCGGACCTGCTCGACGGAGTACGGCCGGATGGCCCTCTACTTCATCCTCAAGTCGATGCAGTTCCCCGAAGGGTCCGAGATTATCGTCCCCGCTCTCACCTTCTGGGTGGTGCCGGAGATCGCGCGTGTTGCGGGTCTGACGGTGGTGTTCGCTGACGTCGATCCGATCACCTTCACACTGTCGCCGGCTGCCATGGAGCGCGCCATCACGCCGAACACCCGCGCGGTGCTGCCAACGCACCTCTATGGCCTGCCGTGCGACATGGATCCCATTCTCGCCCTCGCCCAGCAGCACAACCTGAAGGTGATCGAGGATTGCGCGCACTCGCTGGGCGCCGAGTACAAGGGACGCATGGTCGGCACTCTCGGCGATGCGAGCTTCTTCAGCTTCCAGGCGTTCAAGCCGCTCAACACCTACGGCGGTGGCCTCGCATGGACGCGAGACGCCGAACTGGCGCGGCGCGTCGGCGAGTATGCGGACGGCGAGGAGTGGCCGACCGATGCGCGCGTCCAGAGCATCCTCAGGCAGGGCAAGCTGCAGCACACCTTCATCCGGCCAAATGTGTTCACCTACTCGGTGTTCCCCATCTGGTATGCCGCGTCGTTCCTCGGTGCGAAGCCCGAAGAGCGGCTGTGGGAAGGGGTGCGACCGCTGAATCCGCTCCCCGAGCGCTACCGCGGGCGCTACACGAACGTCCAGGCCGCCATCGGGCTGGCGGGTCTGCAGCACCTGCCGGAGTTCATCGAGCGGACGCGACGGCATGCGCGAATTCTGGACAACCTCCTCGGTGATGTCCCGGGCGTGACACTGCCCTCCACTCCCGAGGGGCGGACACACGTGTACTACCAGTACTGCCCGTATGTGCCGGACACCGGCGCGCTGGTGAAGCGCTGCATCCGCCGCGGCGTCGATGTCGCCCCGATGCACGTGGATGTCTGCACCACGATGGAGCTGTTCGGTTGGACGGGAGTGGCCGCGCCCGGTGCGGTCAAAGCGTCAACCGCCGTCCAGGTGCCGGTCTATGAGTCGCTGCAGGACGCCGAAGTAGAGCGGGTGGGACGGCTGGTCCGCGCGCAGGTGATCCGGCTCGGCAGGACCGATCGGTCGCTGGCGGCGGTCGGATAAGTACCGTCGAGCGACCTCGGCGATGGGCGGTCCGTTGTAGTGTCCGGCTTCAGCCGGACCCGCAGCGCCTCGCGTTCCCTGTTACACTCGATCATCGCGCTGGCTCGCACGGCTGGCGCGACCGTGGTTCTCCACTCGATCGGGGGCGACTTGGCTTCGACGGGGGTAAAGACTCGCGGGATGCATGCCGAGCACCATTAACTCGTAAATCTGATGGAACATCCCTTAATTGCGGATACTCAGTACGCTCTCGCAGCCTAATTAAGCTGTGAGCGTTCGCCCAGACCTCGCCCGGTGGTTTGGGGCCGAATGTCATTTAAACGGGCTGGCGATCAGGTGGCGGCTCGGCGCCTGATGGTGAGAAAAGCCGGGCCTGGTGCCTGGCGGTACTTCGCCGCTTCCACACGTTGGGCACGAGAAAAACGAAGCGGACACGCATGTAGAGTCCTGCGGGGACGTGCCTTCGGACGCGGGTTCAACTCCCGCCGCCTCCACCAC
>Ga0114966_10004803_pt1 | contig 11562 bp, 7 predicted proteins | sample M_130207_XF_Meta_FD_87029 | JGI IMG/M metagenome (GOLD analysis project Ga0114966, IMG submission 87029) | Freshwater microbial communities from Lake Montjoie, Canada to study carbon cycling - M_130207_XF_MetaG | ecosystem: Environmental > Aquatic > Freshwater > Lake | place: Lake Montjoie...
ACTGGTGCGACGAAGGCCAGCGGGGTGTGCACGGTAGCTGGAACTGGTACCGCGCGTCTGGTGACGTGCGTGATCACTCTCGCAACGGGCACATCGACGCTCACCGTAACGGCGGCCACGTCAGCGGCCGTGTTGATGAAGTCAACCCGGGTGCAGACCGCCTAGGGCCTTCCAGCGTTCTGCATCGGGGGCACCCAAGCACGAACCTATCGCGCTAGCGCGCCCCAAGGGGCCGCTACTGCAGACGTGCTTACGCCTCTGCCCGACGCGAAAGGTGGCGGGTCACGACGCGTGCCACGAGAGGACGAATCGGAACGTCCCACTCGCCGAGGTACTCGACTGCCTCGCCACCCATCGCGAGCTTGAAGCGAGTGAGCCCCAGCATGGGGTCGTCCTGAATCAGCGTGTCGGAGACCCCCCGGAGGTCGTGCGTTGCGCACCCCTCGTCGAGCGCGTCGAGCAGCATGCGCCACTGCAATGCGTTGCTCGGGCGTGCCGCACGGCCCGCGGTTGACGAGCCGCCGTACGTGTAGCAGGAACCAGTTCCGACCCCCACGCGCAAGGCTGCCGCGTGCGCGACTCCTTCATTCTCGGCCAAATACACCCGGACCCGTTGGGGATCCTCGTTGTTCATCGCGCGGTACATCCGTTGGAAGTAGTCCCTGCCTCTCGGCACGAAATCGTCCCGCTCCCCGCTCTCGACCAACATCGTGTGAAGGCTGCCGATGTCGCCCTCGTCGCCGATGCGCACCTGAACCCCGGCCCGCTCCGACTTCGCCACGTTGCGTCGAAACGAGGCACTGCACTCGTTCCTCAGGTCAGACTCAGATCTTCCGAGCAGCGGTACCTCAACCCCGTACCTCGGCTGCATCGTTCCGCCGAAGCCGGGTCGAGGGGCCTCGTAGGGTCGGGCTCCGAGGGAGCGAAGCCGAGCCGCGATGGCCATGACGTCGGCGTGCTCAGTGTCGGGTGTCAGATCGCGCCACCTGCGAGCCCCGTGGGGGATGGCGTGCAGCAGGGTTTCGCCGCGCCAGCGCCTCAGCGGAAGTCGGGCGCCAATCTTGACCGTGGCCGACCCGTGGTCTCGAAGATGGGCAACGAGTGGTGACACGATGTCGCCAGCGTCGTACCGGCTCCAGTCGATGATGGGGCCCTCGGGCAGGTAGTCGAACCACCACGAGGTCGGCCGCAGTGCACGACGAAGTACGAGGCCGGTGCCCACCAATGTTTGGTCGTCGAACCAGCCAAGTAGAGCGTTCGTCCATTCGGACTTCACCGTGGCCCACGACGGCCACTGCTGGTGCGAGGCATCGTCGCGACCGGTGAGGAAGTCGATGACCTGATCGGCCGCGACCGGGGCTACCCGCAGTGTCATAAGACGAGCGTACGTTCCTCGCACACGCCGCCGAACCACTTCTTGCTAGTGTCACAATGTGGAACCATCGGCGAGTGTCCGACAGGGTGCACGCAGCCTGAACCACTACCGCGCCATCGTCGATGAGATTCACGTGCTCCTGACGGAATCCTCCCGGCCCTTGCTCCCGGCCACGGCCGAGTCCGTGTTGAGATCTCGCCTGCAGGAGCCCGCGGCGAGGGCGGTGCTCGACCGAGTCGAGGGCGGCATCGACGCACTCGTGCGCCAGGCGCGTGACGAGGTGAGTCGCTTCGTGGCGACTAGCGCCTCGAACGCCAAGACGCCCGAGTCTCTAGTGCGCATCCTGCTTCTTCAGCAGATCGACCTCGCATGGTGGTCTGGCGCTTCCGACTTCTCCACGACCGCCGACATCAAAGCATGCGCATCGCTCGTCGACCTCGTCGACCTGCGCGAGGGTGGGCACCTGCGCTTTGACTTCTCTGTTGCCTCCGACCGACTGCTGCCGCGGGCGCGCAACCTCGCAGTGAGGCGATGCTTCCCACGTCGGCGGCCGCATGCAGCCGGAGTGTCGAGTACCAGTATTCGTCCCGAGATGGTCGTCGTTCTCAACGCGCTCGCTCGTGAATTCGCGGCAGTCGCACCGGCGCGAACCCCTCCGTTGTGGGTGAACAGTGTGATGCGCAGCCTGCAACAGCAGCAGCACCTGCGCGACTTGGGGTACTCCGCGCTGTCTCCTAGCGCGCACTGCCGTGGATGGGCAGCCGACATTGAGATGCACTGGTTCGCGCGCTTTGACGCGCAAGACGCCCTCCGTGGGGTTCTCATCGGGCGACGCGATCGAGGCGAGCTCAACGTCATCGACGAAGGCCGCGCCTGGCATGTGTGCCCCAATCCCGAAGCACTGCAAACAGCTTTCACGGTCGTGGGCTGATGTGCGGTATTGCCCTGATCGTCGGGCCAAGCGCTGCCAGCCGAGTGGAACTATTCGATGCGATGAAGCTGGCGATCTCTCCTCGCGGCGAGTCGATGGAGGTGTCGCTCGAGCCTGCAGCGATGCTGGCGACCTCTCGCTTAAAAATCGTCGATCGCGATCATGCAGTGCAGCCGTGGTTCTCAGCAGATGGCCGCTGGGCGCTCTGCTACAACGGCGAGGTATTCAACCACCAGGAGTTGCGGGTTCGATTGGAGGCTGAGGGCCACGTTCAGCGGTCGATGAGCGATACCGAGGTAGTTCTCGAGTCGTTCCTGGCGTGGGGTGCAGAGGCGCTGCTGGAATTCCGAGCGGAGTTCGCCTTCGCCATCGTTGACCGAACTACGTCGCGCGTTTTTTTGGCGCGCGATCCCGCCGGAGTGAAACCGCTGTATTGGGCCCGCGACGGCGACTGCCTCTACGTGGCGTCCGAGGTCAAGGCGTTGGTGCCGACCGGACTGCCCGTGCACGAGGTTGCGCCCGGGCACTGCGGATGGGTTGAGGTGGGAAGTGCTCCGACGCTGATGCCGTACGTCGATCTGCTCAGGCTTGGCGAGGATGAGCCGATGATCGATGACATTGACGAGGCGCAGGCCGCACTGCGGGAGACCTACCGCGAGAGTGTGCGACTGCGTGTCGACACCGACCTGCCGGTGGGAGTCATCCTCTCCGGTGGGCTCGACTCCTCGCTCGCGCTGATCCACGTCAAGGAGATGCATCCCGACTGCGTGGCGTTCACCATTGGCGCCCCGGGAAGCCCAGACCTGGAGTTCGCGCGTCGGCTCACGCGCGAGTTGGGCGTGCCGCATGAGGTGGTGACCCTCTCGCCACGAGACATCGGCCTGGCAGACATCCGCGAGGCGATCCGAGTCTCCGAGGTCACCGAGTACGGCGACGTCATCAATGCGGTGGTGTCGCTGAAGATTTTCGAGCGAGTGCGTGATGCTGGAATCAAGGTTGTCCTCACCGGCGATGGTTCTGATGAGCTGTTTGGCGGCTACGACATGTACTCGCGCGTGTCGGCCGACGATAGGCGACGACTGTTCTTGCACAAGATCAGACACCTGTCGCGCACCGAACTGCAACGCGTCGACCGTTGCAGCATGGGACTCGGCGTTGAAGCGAGGGTTCCGTACCTCGACCTTGAGATGCTGCTGCTCTCGATGAGAATCCCCTTGGAGTTCAAGGTGCGCGACGGCTACGAAAAGTGGATTCTGCGTGAAGCCTTCGCCGACGTGCTGCCCCACTACATCAAGTCGCGCCACAAAAATCCGATGTCTCACTCCAGCGGCCTTCACGAGCGAGCCCGGCTGTTCAAGCCGCTTTTCCCGCGCATTTACCGATCCTTCGGTTACGAGGCGCTCGGACCTATGCGACGCGACTTTTCCAGCGTACTTCGCGCCCATGGTTACGACCTACAGGCTGCGGTGACCGCCTCGGAGACCGCCTCGGACTACTCCCCACTCGAGCGTGCTCGTGACTTCGCCGGTGCGGCGCGCTGGAACCTTCAGGCCATGCTGGCGCGGCACTGAGCGTCACACTCACGCCGAGCTCACGCCTTCCTGTCACGCTGCCCCTGGGGCGCCTAGGCGCGATAGGTTCGCGCTTGGGTGCCCCCGATGCAGGGGTGTAGGGATTTCCCTAGGTGGTGGTTGGCGTGGGGACCTTTCTGTGTTTAGTTGTCTCAACGTCTGTGCACTCACGTAAGGAGCAACCCCTGATGCGCTCTCCCGGCAACAACGCGCCCCTGCACCGCTTCGGCCTGATTCGTCGAGTGGTGGTGGGTACCGCAGCCATCGGGCTACTCAGTGCGGGGCTCGGGGCCGCTGTCACGGCACCTGCCTCGGCGGTCACCACTCGCATCGTCGACGGCTTCAATGGCAACGTCAATGCCGTGGCCGCGGGTGCGGGTGGGGTGACGTACGTGGGCGGCAGGTTCAGTGGCTGGGGTCCGCAGACCGGTGGCGGCGCGGCTGTGGCACTGGCCAACGGCGCTAACACGGGGGCGGTCGATCGCACCATGTCGTCGGTCAATGGAAGCGTGCTCGCTTCAGCCCCCGACGGTTCTGGCGGCTTCTACATCGCCGGCGGCTTCTCCGCGGTGGGCGGGGTGCCGCGTATGAACGCAGCGCACGTGCTGCAGAACGGAAGCGTCGACCCGAATTGGCACCCCGCCTTTGATGACGAGGTGAACGCTGTCGCGGTGTACGGCTCGACTGTATATCTCGGGGGACTCTTTCTCACTGTCGACGAAACGCCACGCAACCGAGCTGCTGCGGTGAGCACCGCTGGTGTACTGAGTACCGACTGGAACCCCGATCTCAATGGATCGGTGAGCGCAATCGCAGTGTCTCCTGATGGCACCACTGTCTACTTGGGCGGCGGATTTCTCAATGTCAATGGGGGAGTTGCGTTTCGGCGCACCCTCGCTTCGGTGAGCGCGACCGACGGCACGGCCACCAGTTGGAACCCTAGGGTGAATGACAATGTGAATGCGATGGCGCTTTCATCAGATGGTGCCACTCTCTACATCGGGGGCACCTTCACTCACATTGGCGCCGAGAGCCCCTCGGGAGACGATCGCAGTCTGGTGGCGTCGATCGATACCGCGACCGGAGTGGCCACCTCATGGAACCCCGGAGTCACTGGCTCCAGGGTTAACGCCCTCGCCCTCGCCGGGTCGACCGTCTACATTGCCGGCGAGTTCGACACGGTGGCATCGTCGACTCGTAACAATGCTGCGGCCGTGGGAACAAACGGCTCGCTCGTTTCCGCGTGGGATCCCGATCTGAACGGCGAGGCACTCTCACTCGCGGTGTCGGGTGACGTCGTGTACATCGGCGGGTACTTCACGACGGTCGGTGGAGTCACTCGCAATCGGGTGGCGGCTGTGGCAAGCAACGGCACGCTCGATTCGAATTGGAATCCTAACGCCTCGTCAGGAGGTGTCTCTGCGCTCTCGGCGGCGGCCGGCAGGGTGTACCTCGGCGGTAGCTTCCTTGGTGTGAACGTCACCACAGCGCGCAACAATATTGCCGCAATTGATGCGAGTGGCGCTCTCACTAGTTGGAACCCGGGCGCCGACCGAGAGGTGTTGGCACTGTCTGTCTCAGGCTCAACGGTGTACGCAGGCGGAAAGTTCACCACCTTCGGTGGCTCGTCCCGCACGTACGCGGCTGCTGTCGGCACCAACGGCGTGCTCGCTGCGTGGAACCCTGCGCCTGACGACTATGTGTATGCCCTCGCGGTGTCAGGTTCGAGGGTGTACCTCGGAGGTAACTTCACCCGCCTAGGTGCCACGGCACTGAATAAGGTCGCGGCTGTCGGTACCGATGGCACCGTTGACACCGCATGGAATCCGTCTCCGGATGGCGTGGTGTATGCACTGGCCACCTCGGGAAGCGCCGTGTACTTCGGCGGTTCCTTCTCCAACGTCGGTCTGACGGCCCGCAACAACGTCGCGGCCGCCGACTCCACCACGGGGGCAATGCTTGGCTGGAACCCCGACCCCGACGGTGAGGTCGACGCCCTCACGGCGACGAGTTCAGCCGTCTACCTCGGTGGTTACTTCACGCACCTGCTGAGTACCACTACCAACACCGCTCGCAATCACATTGCAGCGGTCGACCTCACCGTCGGCACACCCACATCGTGGAACCCCGACGCCAATGACTTGGTTTGGGCGCTGGCCGTCTCAGGATCGACGGTCTACGTCGGCGGCAGCTTCACGGCCTTGGGTACTCAGACTCGAAATGGCGCCGCGGCCGTGGGAACGAACGGGACTCTGAGCATCACCTGGAACCCCAATGTCGGAGGTGAGGTGTACGCGCTCGCGATCTCGGGAACATCAGTGATCGTAGGCGGCAGCTTCGATACCGTTGGGGGCCTGCTTCCGGGAAACTTCGCCATGGTGACCACGGCCGTCGCGCCCTCAGTGGCGCGCACTGTGGTGGCCTCACCTCGTCAGGGTGCGGCGGTTGTGTCGTGGGTGGCCCCCTCGTCAACAGGGGGAGCCGCGATTTCCGGTTACACGGTGACGGCCTCACCCAAGGTGGGCTCGGTGTACAAGACCTGCACGGCCACGTCGGCGCAGCGTTCGTGCACTGTGTCTGGGCTGGTGAACGGTTCGGCCTACACCTTCAAGGTGACCACTACCAATGCCGGGGCGAAATCGAGCACTACTGCGGCGTCAGTTGCCGCCGTTGTGGGTGCGCCGTCGGGGCCGAGGTCGCTGGCCGTGACCTTCCCAGCGGCGAAGACTGCCCAGGTGAAGTGGGTAGTGCCGGCGTCTGCCGGTGCGGGGGCTATCACCGGCTACCAGGTCCGCTGGTGTAAGAGCTCAACGTGCACAGCCTGGACGAACGTGGCCAAGACTGTGTTCACGGCGAAGATCGCTGGCCGCACCAAGGGCGTGTCGTACCGGGTCGAGGTCAAGGCCAAGAACGCATTCAAGGTTTCGGGAACGCTGCGCACCTTCTTCGGACCCGTTGCCAGCAAGACGTTCACTCAGGGCACGTAGTCGCGTCGTGCACTCCTGACGCGTTCCCCGATGGGTCGCGGCCACCCTCCTTCGCATGGAACAGCGGTGGCGGCGCGAGGTGAGATGACAAGTGGGCAGGGGTGGCAGACTTCCCCGCCGGGCACGCCGAACAGCCGCTTCGACCGCAGCGGAGCCTGCGCGTGAGCGCACGCGGTCGATGACGTCGTCGACCCCGTGCCGAGCAGTCGAGGTCGAGCACCCCTCCTCAACGGCGCCCTCTCACTTTCAGGCGAGGCTGTCGCGGCAGTGAGCGTCGCACTCACGCCGCCAGCGGCCTTGCTGTCACGCAGCCCTTGGGGCGCCTAGGCGCGATAGGTTCGCGCTTGGGTGCCCCCGATGCAGGGATTGCGGTGTGCGGACAGTCCCACCCCCCTAGGGGCGGGGCTGTCCGCTCGAGCAGAAGCGACAGGCTCAGGCAGGTGCAGCGACGCGGGTCAGCGCTTGATGCGCACGACCTGACCCTGACCCGCGCTTTCAGAGTTGGTATTGACAGAGACATACACTTCGTGGCCGTCGTCGGCAACCGCGATGCCGTTGGGCGCCGCCACGAGGGGGTCGGTCAGGAAGCTGCGCTTGGCCACGTTCGTGGGGTCGTTGAACGGAGCAATCTGCACGTCGTTTTCGAACATTTCGGCCGCGTAGAAGTTGCCCATGCGGTCGAAGGCGCATCCGGTGATGGTGCTAAACCCGGTGGCCCACACCGTGGCCACGTTGAGCACCGTGTTGATGCTCGAGGGGTCGGTGGCCGCAGGGTCGACCCGGTACACCGTCGACTGGCCAGCGCCGGATTGGAAGTACTCGGCTAGCGAGAGGTTGCCGATGTAGAGAGCACCGTCGGGGCCCTGGGCCACGCAGGTGGGCACCGAGTCGCTGAGTGCAGTGTTGGGGAAGTAGGCGACGATCGTGACCGTACCGTCGGGAAGCACCTCGTCGAGGGTGTTGGCCCCTGCGTCGACCACGTAGGTGTGACCCTGTGACATGAGGAGCCCGTACGGATTAGCGTCGGGGAACTGGCCGACGGGGGCCCAGTCTGCGTCCTTGTTGGCTTCGGTCCACGCGTATCCGGCTCCGCCGACATCGGCTCGGTTCTGCAGGTGCTTGCCCTTGACCTTGACAAGGTAGCCGAAGTTGGTGCTGGAGTCTTCGGCATGCTCGGCCATGATGCCGTAGAGCCCCTTGCCATGGTCTGCGATGGCCAGCCCGTCGATGCCGACCGACTCGAGACCCCCTCCGTGGTCCTCGGCCGTCGACCAGATGCCTGTGACCACCCGGCTCTGCTGGGGTGAGCGTGAGTCGGCCTTCGTGATGCGCGTGATCGAGCCTGTCTGCCCATCTCCCTCCACCGCTCCGCCGGAGCCGCCCGCGCCGAGGCCCGCCTCGGCGACATAGAGCGTGTCGTGGTCGCCGAGGGCCAGCCCACGCGGGTTGTTGAGCCCCGATGCGATCACGGTGTAACTGGGGCCCTTCGGCACCTTGGGTGTGGCAGTGTGCGCGGTGGCAACTCCCGGAAGTGCCACCCCGACAGCTGCACACAGCGCGACCGAGGGGATCAACCAGCGGGTGGATCGGGCACTCATCGACATGGGGGGCTCCTTTGGCTGCTGAACGTGATGACCGAGATGACCGAGATCACCCAAGTCTCCGAGCTGATGCCCTCACTATGACCCCACGATTCCTCGCTGACCACCGTGCAAGCACGGTAGTGAGCAAGGGGCCTAGCGGTGGAGCGGGTCTGTCCAGCGCACAGTCTCGGGGGAGTCCGACTCATAGCCGTCATCCTCGAGGGAGAGGTTGACCACCACCGGCTCCTGCCCGCTTCGCACAAGAACACACGAGAGCGGCTCGTGGGGAAGGGCGTTGATCTCCTTGTGGGGCACGAACGGTGGCACCAGGATGAAGTCGCCGGGCCCGGCCTCGGCCATAAACTCGAGTCGGTCGCCCCAGCGCATGCGCGCGAGCCCACTCACGACGTAGAGGACGCTCTCGACCGGTCCGTGGTGGTGCGCCCCGGTCTGAGCGCCGGGCAGCACCACCACCGTGCCGGCCCACAGATGCTGCGCGCCGGTGCGGGCCGAGGTGATGGCCGCGGCCCGATTCATGCCGGGCGACTGGGGCGTGTTCGTGTCGAGTTCATCGGCGTGCACCACCCGCACCCCGCGGTCGCGCCAGGTGGGGTCGGCCTCGGTCGCCACTACGAGTCGGGAAAGAGGTCGTCGAGCATGCTCACCGAACTGCGTCGCCGGCTTCCGACGATCACGCTGATCTGGCCGTCGTCATGCAAGCGGAGCGCGCCTGCGGCGAGCAGGCCATCGAGAAGTTCGTCGCCCTTCTCGCCGAGCCGCTCGGCGATGGCTTCGCGTGGCGCTCGCTCGACGCGCGTGAGCCACGCCATGGCTGAGGCCGTGGTGGCGTCGCCGTCGAGGAGGTCTCGCAGCGAGGGGAGCAGCGCCTTGCGCGGAACGAACACCAGCTGGCCACCACTGACCATGCGGGCGTCGACGGCGATGCGGCCGGTGATGAGGTCATTGAGGTTGCCGAGCGCTGACCCCGCGCCGAGTGCGTAACGCGACACGCCGTCGCTCACCTCGATGCGGCCCGACGACACAAGCACGAGCTCGTCGAGAGGGTCGCCTCGCTCGCACACCACCATGCCGGCGTCTGCATCGATGACACGGCTGAGCCGGGCCAGCTCAGCGATGGCGTCGGAGGATGCCGGGATGAGCTCGGGGTGCTCGTGCATGAGGCGCATCACCGAGTTGAGGTCGTCGTCGCTCACCCGTCGATGCGCTTCGTGAAGCTCGCGCCACGGACCCTCAGAGTGGGTGAGCTCGCGAGGGCTTCCTGACTCAACGACTTCGCCCGACTGCATCACCACGAGCAGGTCGGAGTCGATGGCGAGCTCGAGCTGGTGGCATACCGCCAGCACCGTGATGCCCTGCTCGGTCGCCACTCGCCGCATGGTGCGCCAAGTCGCAGCAGCTGTCTGTGGATCGAGGGCAGAGGTCGCCTCGTCGAGCAGCAGCAACTGCGGCCGGCGAACCAGGGCTCGGGCGAGAGCAAGTCGCTGACGCTGGCCGCCGCTGATGAGGTGGCCTGTCGTATCGACGAGAGTCGCATATCCCTCGGGAAGCGCCTCGAGCACGTCGTGCAACTCGGCCAATCGTGCAGCCTCGCGCACCGCGTCATCGTCGGCGCTGCGGTCGCCCGCACGGATGTTCTCGGCGATGGAGGTGTTGAAGAGCAGCGAGTCCTGGAACACCAGGGAGGTGCGCACTTTGTCGTGTGCCTCATCGACCCCCATGCCGGCAACCTCGACCGTTCCGGCGGTGAGGCGCCGCTGCCCAGTGACCAGGCCCAGGATGGTCGACTTACCCGCACCCGACCCGCCCACGATCGACGTCCATTTCCCGGCCGGCAGCTCGAGGGTGGTGGGCTTCAAGACGGTGGTGCCGTTGGGAAGGGTGATCGAGGCGTCGCGAAGCCAGACTGCCACCGGGCCACTGTGCGCCGTCACGGCAGCGGCGACCTCTCGCTCGTGCTCGCTTGCGAGGGGTGGTGCGGCATCGGTGAGCTCGCGCACCCGGGCGACGCTGACGCCGGCACGCTGGCCCTCAGGGATGAACTCGGCAAGGTCAAGCAGCGAGTCGACCGCCATCTGCACGTACATCATGCTGGCTGCCACCGCAGCCACCGACAAGATTCCCTGCTGGGCGGTGACCGCCGCGATCACCAGGATGACGATGAGCGCCACCCGCCCGGTGGTCGCGCCGGCCCAGTAGGGCCACCACCCCATGAGGGCTCGGCGGCGGGTGGCCCGGCGCAACTCCTCGCTGCGCTCGCGGAAGCGGCCGCCGTCCCAGTCGTGAAGGTCGTAGGCGTGAATCAGCGGCACGGTGCGCACCGACTCGGTGAGCTTGCCCGACATGGTGTCGACTGCGTTCTGTCGGTCATCGTTGGCGCGGTCGACCCGGGTGGCGACGACCCGCTGGAAGATAACGAAGAAGGCCATGAAGGCGAGGAAGGCGAGGCCGATGACGGGCTGGATGATGGTCAGAGCCGCGCACACCATGAGCAGGCGGCCGAAGTCGTTGATGGTGCCCGCGAGAAACTCGATAAGGCTGTCCTCGACCTCGTCGATGTCGGCCGTGAGCCGCGTGGTGATTCCGCTCGCGTCGGGTTGGCCGAAGGGGTCGGCGTGCACCGCGCGCAGGGCCTCGGTGCGCGCCCGGTGACTGTAGGCGGCGGTGATCACGGCCGCGGCCCAGATCAGCAGCCATTCACCAGCAAGCCAGAGCAGCGTGACTAAGCTCCACCCCACGGCCACCTGCACCAGGGCCTCACGCGAGCCGTCGGGCACCGCCAGTTCGATGACGCGGCCAACGAGGAGCGGGATGAGGGCCCCGGCAATGATGAAGAAGATGTTGCCGATCACCACCCCCACGAAGGCCAGGGGGCATTTCAGCGCGGCACGAAACGCCTCGTTGATGAAAAGCCACAGAGAGCGCATTGGACAAGTATGTCGTGGGCGAGTTGATGGGGTGGTCGCGTCGACCATACGGTGGGGCCCATGACTGAGCGCAGATTGCCCCGATGGTCCGAAATCGAGCCGATGATCGGCCTCCGTAGCCCGTTTGCGGGCCCTGACCGGCTCGCGCGTGCTTCGACTATTTCCGAGCT
>Ga0114966_10004804_pt1 | contig 11561 bp, 9 predicted proteins | sample M_130207_XF_Meta_FD_87029 | JGI IMG/M metagenome (GOLD analysis project Ga0114966, IMG submission 87029) | Freshwater microbial communities from Lake Montjoie, Canada to study carbon cycling - M_130207_XF_MetaG | ecosystem: Environmental > Aquatic > Freshwater > Lake | place: Lake Montjoie...
ACTCGGGGTCGCCGTCTCCCTCGACACGCGGAGCTTGGCGGCGGGAAACTCGCCCGTCGTCGCAATCTCTTCGGCCATTTGCTGTGCGCGAAGCTGACGCACCGCCAAGAACTCGAGCACGCGATCCTTCACGTCCTTTAGGCCGTAGTGGTCTTCGTCCAGCACCGTGGTGGCGTGCGACAGGTCGAGCTGGTCGTCGCTCCGCTTGTTCCACGGCAGTTCGGCCATCCATTCCAGATACGTGCGAATGACCTGCGCTTCCATGGACTCGCGTCCCGAGCGTTCCAGTCGGCCGAGTTCACGCTCGACTTCGATACGCGCCTGCTTGGGGAGTTCGAGCTTGTTCAGCTTCTCGCGGAGTTCGGCGATTTCTTTGTTCTGGTCGTCGTCACCGAGCTCCTTCTGAATGGCTTTGATCTGCTCGCGGAGGAACATCTCGCGCTGACGTTCGCCGAGTTCTTCTTGCACCTGCGACTTGATCTCCTCCTGTGCTAGGAGAAGGGAGATCTGACGCTGTACGTGCACGAGCACGCGGCGGAGTCGCTCTTCAACGGAGAGCGTCTCGAGCAGCCCCTGCTTTTCGGGGACAGTGAGTTCGATGTATCCGGCCACGAGATCGGCAAACTTCCCCGGCTCGGTGACGGAGTCGAGGACCTGGTGCACGACCTCCTCGGGCAGTCCGCGGCGCTCGCCCAGTTCGGCGGCGCGTTCGCGGATTTCCTTGTGGAGGGCTTCGAAGGCGGCGTCCTTGTCGTCGAGGGGGGACATCTCCTCGGTGTCCATCACGACCGCCGAGAGGAACCCGTCGCCCTCCATGAACTGAAGGGCGGTGGCGCGCTGTTCACCCTGCAGGAGCAGTTGCACCCCACCGAGTCCGCGCTGGACCTGCCCGATGCGCGCCACGACACCCATGGAGTACAAGATGTCGGAGGTGGGTTCTTCGGAGTTATCACGTTGCGCCACGGCAAAGACGAGGCGATCACCCTTGAGGGCGGCCTCGATGGCGCGCAATGTGCCCGGACGCCCCGCCGCGATGGGCGCGGTGAGTCCGGGGAAGATGACCGTCCCGCGGAGCGGGAGGACGGGCAGGGTCTGGCGAGTGCTCATCTGAACGACTTCTCCTTCGTGCCGAAACCAGCGGATGGTGGCCGGGTAATGGACTGGACCCGGGAATGCGGTATTTCAGTGCAAACCTTGAGCCACTCTGACTTACGACATAACGGCACAGTTTGCAACTTTCGTATGCCTTGGTGACGCAGCGACTGTCAGGTTGGACCGCGGACCGGCGCTTGCTGTCGTGCTCAGCTTGCAGATGTGGGGGGATCTAGCGCTGGTGCTGAGGATTTGGTCCCTCTGGACCCTAGCGGAAATCCCAAAAAGTGGTATCCTTACTAGTCAGGGCCCTCGATCGGCGGGGGTTTTGGCATATCCTGTTGTCTGGCAATGGTTTAGCACGGGGCGTCCAGAATTGACTGCACCGATTACTCCGACACTTCCTGTCTTAGCGCCGCCGCCGGCTCCGCCGGCTCCGCCGGTGCGTGTTCGCTTTCCCATCACTTGGTTGATGGCGAACGCGTCACCTCCGATACAGTATCGCGCCATGATTGAGGTGGCGAAGCTCGCGGACAAAGTTCCGCCCGAGTTTCACCTCCTCCCGATGACGTACCGGCCGGCCCTTGAGCTCGCGATCCGCCAGTACGGCGATGGCATTTGGAATCATGCCATGCTCAGCCTGCCACCCCGCGGCGAAGGGGTCGAAGGGGTGGGGACGATCAACGCCTTCAACCGGTTGCTGGAGTATGGCTGGAGCAAGGACGCCCCAGCGGTGCATCAGGCGCGGAAGATTCTATTCCGACTGCTTGCAGATGATGACGATCCGGCCTTGCTGTTCGAGTTTGCGCCTGCCGTTGGTCCCAAGACCAAGCCGATGGCGGAGGAGTCACGGTTGATGCTCCGACAGACGCTCCGCGAAGCCGCGGGCGCAGCATTGGCGCAGGCGGGCTACGAAGCAGACCCTCGCCTCCGTGGCATGGCTCGGCGGACCCTCGAACGCACGATGGACTTTTTGCGTTCGCCCTTCGGCGCCAAACCGTGGATTCGCATCGGGAATCAGCAGGTGCTCGCGCCTGACGCCTTCCCGCCCAGCATCCATGCACTCCGGATGTATGCCCATATGCCGCTCTTCCGGACCGAGCACTACGAAGGAATGGAAATGCTCTATCGCTGGCTGTGCCGAGCGTTGCCGCGTCAGGAGCAGATGCAGCAGGTGGGCAAGAAGATTCTTCAGGTGCCCCTGTATGTGATGGGCGATCGCCTGCCGCATCGCAATGCGGTCGAGGCGGACGTACCGGCCGCGATTGCGTGGCTCGAGCTCATGGCGCGCCTCGGGTTCCTCAAGCGCAACGAGCACTGGCTCAAAATGTACGAGCGGTTCGTCGATGACTGCGACCGCACCGGTCTCTGGCATCCGCACAAGGGCATGGCGAGTCCGAAAAGTACGACGCCGTGGGTCTGGTCGTCGTATCCGCTCGAGCCGGTGCACGGCGGCGACGAGCGCTGGTGCGACATCACGTTTCGCATCGGGTTGATTGCGCGACTGGTCGGACGTCCCGTCGACCTGATCTGATTGGCTCGGGTGCGGCGGTGATCCGCCGTACCCGAGGCCCTCGCTCCAACGGTCATGCCCCTCGAACGCCTTCCCCCCGAGCAGTGGTGGCCTGCGGGTCACTCGGCGATCGAGCGACGTCGAGTGACGCTTGCTGATGGCACCACGTTGCGGGTGCTGGTAGCGGGGCCATCGACGGGGCCCGCCGTGGTGCTTGTCCACGGCTGGGCGATCACGGCCTACCTCTGGCGTCACAACATCGAACCCCTCGCCCGTGCGGGGTACCACGTGTTCGCCTGTGATATGCCCGGGCACGGACTGAGCGATGCGCCACAGGAGAAGGGGAGCTACTCGCTCGCGGTGCAGACGCGGCGGCTGATCATGCTGTTCGATGCACTCGGGCTCGATTCCCCCAAGCTTGTGGCGCAGTCGATGGGAGGGCGGGTCGCGTTTGAAGTGGCGTTGACTGGCCGAGTGGAGCGACTGGTGCTGTTCGGCGCGGTGGGCTTCGGTCTCGTGCGCCCCGCGCGGGAACTGGTCCCCTTCATTCCCGATATCCGAGGCGACCTCCTCTCGATTTTCTTTCCACGGACTGCGGTGGAGCTCGTACAGCGCCGTGTGTACGGCACGATCGGCTGTTTCACGGATCGCGATGTCGATGAGTATTGGGCACCGTCGCAGTTCCCGGAGATTCTGCGCGCGCAGCTCCAGATGTTGCGCGAGTTCACCTGGACGCCGCTCGACCCAGCGGTTGTGGCGCGCTGCACGGTGCCGACGCTCGTGGTGTTCGGAACCCACGACCGCACCGTGCGCCCTGATACAACGCCAGCGCTGGTCGCGGCCATGCCACACGCGCGCCTCGAACTGATTGCGGGGGGTGGTCATGTGGTGATGGAAGAGGCTCCTGACCGGATCAACACACTCCTGATCGAGTTCCTCTCCGGCTGAGGGTATCGGACGTCCCGGAACGGTGTCTCCGCCTCCCATTCCAGCGGCGCCCCTCCCGCGGGATTACCTTTCGACAACTTGAAAAAAACCACGACTGCACCGCCCGAAGCGCTCCCAACTGAAGAGGAACGCGCCACGCTCGCCGCCGCTGAGGCCGCGACCGTCACTGTGACATTCGCCGATCTTGGACTCTCCGAGCCGATGCTCGAAGCGCTTCGAGATGCCGGATACAAGCATCCCACGCCGATTCAGGCGCAAGCCGTCCCGCTCGCGCTCAAGGGGCGCGACCTGATTGGCCTCGCGCAGACTGGCACCGGGAAGACCGCTGCCTTTACTATCCCGATTATCGAGCGACTCCTCGGTGGTCCGCACCGGACGCGCGCGCTCATTCTCACCCCCACGCGCGAGCTGTGCGTGCAGGTGGAGGAGAGCTTCGCGAAGTACGGCAAGCACTCCGGGCTCGATGTGATTCCGGTGTACGGCGGGGTCGGCTACGAGCCGCAGGTGAAGGCGCTCCGCGACGGCGTGGACGTGATTGTCGCGACGCCCGGACGCTTGCTGGATCATCTAGAGAAGCAAAATGTGGTACTCGACGAGGTCGAGGTGTTGGTGCTCGACGAAGCCGACCGCATGCTCGATATGGGGTTCGCGCCGCAGTTGAATCGCATTGTGGCGCAGATGCATTCGTATCGGCAGACGTTGCTCTTTAGTGCGACCATGCCGCCCGAGGTCGAGGCGTTGGCACGCAAGTATCTGCGTCGTCCGGTGGTGGTGCAGGTCGGGCGCCGCTCGGGTGCGGCGACCACGGTGCAACATTACGTGTATCCGTGCCCCAAGGAGAAGAAGAGCGCGTTGCTCGTTGAACTGCTCAAACAGAAGGCGATGGACACGGTGCTGATCTTCACCCGCACCAAGCACGGCGCCGACAAGATCGTCCGGCATCTCGAGGACGCCGACATTGCGTCCACCGCAATGCACGCCGACAAGACGCAGGGCCAGCGCACGCAGGCCCTCGAGGACTTCAAGTCGGGGAAGGTGCGCGTGCTTGTCGCCACCGATATTGCGCAGCGCGGGCTCGACATCTCCGGTATCACGCACGTCATCAACTACGACGTGCCGCAGCAGGCCGAAGATTACGTGCACCGCATCGGACGTACCGGCCGCGCCGCCTCGACGGGGGACGCCTATACCTTCATGTGTGCCGACGAGATTGCGATGGTCAAGACGATCGAACGGGTCATCCAGCAGTCGATTCCGCGCGTGTCGGTGGTCGGCTACGATTTCGGGACCTGAGGGGGTGTAGCATCAGCGTTACCGCACCCGACCGAGACGCGATACGGTAATAGTGTCCGCGAGATCTCGTCGCGTGACCGTGACGGTGGTATTGGCCGCGCCCCAGCCTTGGCCATTGGGCGCATAGTTGATGGAGTCGCGTGTGAGCGCCAGGGTGAGGCCGCGGGCGCCGAGGTCGCGGAAGAACAGGGTGTCGACACCGCTGACCACACGGATGCGGCCTCGTGCGGCATCGCCAACAAACGCCACAAGTTCGCCCCGTCGCACGGCTTGGTTCCGTGCGATGGTGAGCGCGGTTCGCACGTCGTACGTACCGGAACGCAGCGAGAGCCGTGACGAGAGCGCTGAGAATCGGGGCACCACGATTGCCGACGTCACCCCGATGATAGTGCAGGCGACCGCTAGCTCGGGGAGGGTTATGCCTCGGCGATGCTGGAATCTGACGTCGTGCATGGAGCCTCCCGTAGTGTGAGGGAGGGAGATACGTTCCGACACAAGCGATCGGCGCACCATTTGGTTGCTTGCGGTACCAGTTCCACGCGCCGCCCTCCGCGGCGCTCCTCAATCAGGAGCAGAGCATGATTCGTTGTAACGCGATGCAATCCTCCCGGTCGACCGCGTACCGCGCACTTCTGACGGCGGCTGTTGTGGTGGTCGGTGCGGCGTCGTGCAGCACGCCGCAATCGGAGGCCCTGCGCACGCAGCAGGTCCTCGAGATTGGCGATGCGGTGAACGCGACCAAGAACGAAATATCCGAACTGCGCGGGACGCTCGATTCGCTGCGGGTGGTGGTCGCCAAGCAGGACACCACCATCGCGCGGCTCGCGAACGTCACGGGCGTGGTGGTGCTCAAGTAGGTGCCGCCAAGCGCGAGCGCTGGCGTGAGCGCTGACGCGAGCGCTGGCGCCGGTACTTCTCCGCATATTTCAGCGACCGTCCGACCCCGATTATGCATATCAACATCGAATATTGCAGCGTCTGAAACTACGAACCCCGAGCTGTCGGTCTGGCAGCTGCGATTCGTGAGATTTATCCCGACATCGACGTGTCGATGGAACCGTCGCGCGGTGGCCGGTTCGAAGTCAGCGTCGATTCGGTCCTCATTTTCGAGAAATCGAAACTCGGACGCCATGCCAAGCCAGGGGAAGTGCTAGCGCTCGTAGAGGAGATCAGACAACGGTGAGGATCGCAATTTCTACCGGCGGTGGCGACGCCCCGGGACTCAACGCCGTCATTCGCGCCGCCGTGCTATCGGCGCTTGATCGCGGCTGGCATGTGCTCGGCATCAAGCGTGGTTATGCCGGACTTCTCGGTGAAGAGGATGTCGTTCCGCTCACGCGCGATACGGTGCGGGGCATCGGGCATCTCGGAGGGACGATCCTTCACACGACGAACCGGGGCAACCCGTTCTCGTATCCCGTGCTCCAGCCCGACGGCTCGTACATCGAAATCAACCGCTCTGTGGAGTTGGTCGAGAACGCGCGGAACCTCGGGATCGACGCGATTATCGCGATCGGCGGTGACGGCTCGCTCGCGATTGCCCAGCAGTTGGGGAAGGTCGGGCTCCGGATGGTCTGCGTGCCGAAGACGATCGACAACGATGTGAGCGGCACGATCACGACATTCGGCTTTGACACGGCGGTCAACACCGCCATGGAAGCCATCGACAAGCTGCACACCACCGCCGAAAGCCACGATCGGGTGATCGTGATGGAGGTGATGGGGCGCAACGCCGGCTTTATTGCGTTGCATTCCGGCGTCTCAGGAGCAGCGCACGTGATCCTGATCCCGGAGATCCCCTACGACGTCGACGTGGTGTGTCGGTCGATCATGGCACGCGATGCGCGTGGGCGTCATTTCGCGATCGTGGTGGTCGCAGAAGGCGCCTTCGAGCGCGGTGGGAGCGAGTCCACGTTGGGGGTGTCACTCCCCGGGCAGGCCAAGCGTGTCGGTGGGGTCGCGGAACGGCTCGCCACGCAGATTCAGGAGCGGACCGGGAAAGAGTGCCGGTCGCTCGTGCTGGGGCACCTGCAGCGTGGCGGAATGCCCACGGGCTACGATCGCATGCTGGCGACCCGGTTCGGTTCGGCGGCTGTGCAGGCCGTGGAGGACGGAAAGTGGGGGCATATGGTGGCGCTGCAGTCCCCGGATATCGTGACGGTGCCGATCGAACAGGTACTCGGGCATCCGAAACGGGTGGATCCGACCCATGACGTCGTGCGAACCGCACGGCGGCTGGGCATCAGTTTCGGGGATCAGGGGTAGTACCGAATGCCACGGAAGCCCGGCAGATTGTGTTGGGTGGGGCCGTGGGGTCGTCCCCGGGTACGAACCGGGAAACCGAGGGGGGAGGTAGTCGTGTCGCGAGGATTCATGCCGTTGCAGCAGCTGGCGCCTATGATGGCGCTCCTGATAGCGCTCCCACTGGGAGCGCAGGATCGGGGCGTATCAGAACGGGAGCAGCCGCTCATCCCGCGGTCCGCGATGCCCCCAGCGGGGATGTGCCGTGTTTGGCTGAAGGATGTCGCGGCGTCGCAACAGCCCGCCCCGACCGATTGTGCTGCCGCGATTCGCGCTCGGCCTCAGGGTGCCTCGGTCCTCTTTGGCGGCGTGGTCAAGAACACACCGGTCGACGCGAACGCCAGCGGGCGCTCGCGAGCCGCACAGCCGGTGAATTTGTGGGAGCTCCCGACTGACCCGAATGCCCGCCAGCGGCTGTTGTCGCGACGCGCACTGCAGGAGCAGACCATGCGGGCTGCGCTGCAACCGCCGGACCGCGCAGTTACCGTGAAAATCGTGACGGAGTTGCCGCAGGCCAAGACACCGACGGGGCCCCAGGTCACCGTTCCGTCGCCAGGCACGAAGGTTCCCTGAGGGACCGGCCTCCGAGTCCCGTGTTACGCGATGTCCGCGACCCGTATCTCCCTCCCGATCACGACGCGTTCGTTGGATCGGGGGAGACTCGCCGTATCATCATCATCGCGCCCACGCGCGCGGCGTGCGAAACGATCGAGCTGGCCTTCGCCCTCGACATCGAGACGGTCTTGTGGAAAGCTCGCGGCGTAGAACTCCGCGCACTCGCCGAACGATTCCGCACCCATGACCTCGAAGCACCGATCACCGCGCCGCGCCGTGGCTTTGGGATCGTTGCAGGAACCGGAACGGGCAAGACGCTCAGCGTCAAACCGATCGCACAGGAATTGCTCGGCACCAAGGAACTGCGCGTTGGCGTCATCAATCGCGAGCGCGAAGCGACGCCCGAATCGCCGAGCTGGAATGTGGTGATTGTGACCACGGGGATCGCGCGGCGCTGGTTTCAGGACGGTGATATTCGCCGTCAAGACACGCTCGTGGTGGACGAAATCCACCAGACGAGCGCAGAACTTGAGCTCTGCCTTGCACTGGGTAAGCGCGTGGGCTGCCGCTTTATCTGGTTGTCGGCCACGGTCGATCCGGAATTTTATCGTCGGTATCTCGATGCTGACGCGGTGGTGGAATCGAGCGCCTTTGATCCGACAAAAGCGGCGACTGTTGAAGTGGTGCGCGCCAATCCGCAGCATTTCATTGACGACAAGTTCCTCGCGAAGGTTGTCAAGGAAAAGCGCGGGGTGGGGGTGTTCCTCCCCACGCGCGCGGGTGTCGAACAAGTGGCGGCGAGTGTGCAGGCGCGTTTCCGGGGAATCACTGCGCAGTTCTATCATGGCGGCGAACCCATTCGCGTGATTCGACCGTTCTTGGATGGCACGGTTGAGAAGCCCTATTTGCTCGCCATGACCGCAGCGGGCCAGAGTGCGCTCAATGTGCAGGGGCTCGACACGGTGGTGATCGATGACACGCGCTTTGCGAATGTGATTGATCGCGGCAAAAATGTATTGACGCGGGTGCATTTAGGCGCGAACGAGATTCTGCAGATGGCGGGGCGCGTGCACGGTCGCGTGGCGGGCGGTCGCGTCTTCATTTTGAGCGATCGCGATATCGCGTTCAGCACGCTGCGGCCAACGCCGCCGGAGTTCCAGCTGGCAGGTGACAGCGAGCGTGTGGCGCTCACCTGTGCGGATTTGGGCGTGCGTGCGGATGAGCTCGACCTGCCAGTACCGCTCGACAAGCTGTCGTACCGCAAGGCGATGTATCATCTGGAAGCGCGCGGCATTGTCGAGAATGGACGCCTGACCAAGTATGGCAAGGCCGTCGAGGCGATGCCGGTGGATCGTCCGTGGGCCGAGATGCTCGTGCATTGCGACGACACCATGCTGCCCTATGTGGCCGTGATGGCGGGCATTGAGTCGCTGCACCGGATGACGCGTGAAGATCGCGATCTGGCGGGACTCATGATCCGCGGGAGCGACAACCTCACCGCGTACAATGTGTACGCCGAGGCGTTCCATAAGTGTGGGTATGTGGGCGAGGTGTACGGGTTGTCGCGCCATCTGTTTGATGCCTCGCTGGAGCGGTGGGCGGAGCGTCGCGGCGTGCTGATGAAGAGCATGGAGGATGCCGCGCTCGCGATGGCGTCGATCTACCGCGCGGTGCGTCTGCCGTTGCCGGATGTGATGCCGATGGTGACCGAGTCAATCGAGCGGCAGTTTGTGGATCTGCTCGCGCGGTATCAGCCGTTTGACTTGGTGATTGACGAGCACACGGCGGACGGTCACGAAGCGCGGGTGAGCAAGACGAGTGTTGCGGGGACGTGGGGTGGCGTGAGCGGCACATTGCGCTACTTCGCCGACGCGTACGGGAACTCGCGGGCGGCGATTGAAGGGACGAACGTTCCGCAGCAGTTGATTCGGAAGTACGCCACCTCGAGCGCGGCAAAGCTGGTGTTTGACGCGCGGCACAAGAGCAATCCGCTCGCGATGGAGCGGCGGGTGGAGTATTTCGGCTTCGAGTTGCAGCGCGAGCGCGAGCCGCTGATGGATTTCCCTGCGGGAATGGAGGCCGACGCGCGGCGAGTGTTGGCCGAGGCGATGGCGCGCGAGGAGGCGCATCATGCAGCGGTGCAGCGCAATCGGCAGGGGATCGCCGAGGTGCGTGAGGCGTATCGTCGGAGCGGTGGACAGACGCCGAAGATGGGGCTCATGGAGCTGACCGCGTGGTATGCGTCGCAGCTCGCGACGGTGACGACGATCCAGGGATTCCGTGCGGCGCCGATGCGGTTCCGCGCTGATGATTTTGTGAGTGCGGCCGAACGCGCGGAGTTGAATACGCTCCCCGGCGCGGTCGAGGTGCGGGAACGCACCGTGCCGATGCACTACGAGGTGGAGGAGGTTGGCGACGGGAAGGTGCAGGGCGTCGTGCGACTTGTTCTCCCCGAGAAAGTGGCGCGCGGGCTGGTGTTTGAGGAGTTGCCGTTGCTTGACCGTCCGGCGCGGTTCACGATCACGCGCGGTGCGCGCGGCAATGTGAAGGCCGACTCGGTGGAGGAGATCCAGGACGCACTGGACAAGCCGTTCACCGACGATGAGGTCAGGCGTGAGGAACGTCGTCCGGATCGTGGAGGGCGTGGCGGGCCTGATAAGTCGCCGTGGGGGCGTGGCGGTGCGCGCGGTGGAGATTCGCGTGGGGGAAACTCGCGCGGTGGTTCGGCGCGCGGCGGTGGGCGCGATAAAGGCGGATTCCGGCCCGGGTCGCCAGCCGGGAAGGGGAAGCGGCGGGGGAAGTAGGGCTGTCGCTGGACGCACCCGCTCCCTTCGCGTAGCTTCGCCGTATCCTCCTGCTCCGAGGCAGTTCGTATGGACCGTCGCGACCTTCTGCGCGCATTCAGCACCGCCGCCGCTTTCACGATGTTGCCGAGCACGGCCGAGGCCGCGTGGGCCTCGCTCGCTGCCGCACCTAATGCGGGGCTGCAGCAGCTCTCCGCCACCGATGCCGCCACACTTGGCGCGCTCGCCGACACCTGGTTTCCACGGACGGACACGCCCAGCGCGACCGACGTTGGTGTGGTGGCGTGGATCGACGTCGTGGTGAACGAGTACTACTCGGACGCCGAGCGCAAGCAGTTCAATGACGGTCTCGCGGCGATTGATGCGTTGGTGCAGAGCGGCGCGGTGCCGATGCCCACGAATTCGCCCGCGAATTCGCCCGCGTATTCGCCCGCGTCGACCGCGGCGCTCTTTGATGTGCTCGAGAAGAAACCACGCAGCGACATGGCTGCGCGCGGTTACTGGCGGTTGAAGGGGCTCGTGGTGCACGGCTACTTCACGAGCGAGCGTGTGCAGAAGGAGGTCCTGAAGAACGAGATCATGCCCGGGCGGTACGTGGGCGATGCTCCTCATATCGTGCCGGCGAGGTAACGGACCATGACTCAGAAGAAACAGATGTACGACGCAATCGTCGTGGGCAGTGGAATCAGCGGTGGTTGGGCGGCCAAGGAGCTCACCGAGCGCGGGCTGCGCACGCTGGTGCTCGAGGCCGGTGGTCCGGTGGACGCGAGCGATTTCACCGAGCATGTGCAGCCGTGGGAGATGCATTTTCGTGGCTGGGGGGATCGCAAGATTCTCGCCGCCGAACATCCCGTGCAGCGCGAGTGCTACGCCTGCGATGAGGCTGGGCACAAGTTCTTTGTGAACGACAACGACAATCCGTACACCACGCCGGCGGACGCGCCGTTCAAATTTTTCCGCGGGCGTCAGGTGGGCGGCCGGTCGATCATGTGGGGACGTCAGGTGTATCGCTGGAGCGATCTCGACTTCGAGGCGAACGCCAAAGACGGCCACGG
>Ga0114966_10004805_pt1 | contig 11558 bp, 11 predicted proteins | sample M_130207_XF_Meta_FD_87029 | JGI IMG/M metagenome (GOLD analysis project Ga0114966, IMG submission 87029) | Freshwater microbial communities from Lake Montjoie, Canada to study carbon cycling - M_130207_XF_MetaG | ecosystem: Environmental > Aquatic > Freshwater > Lake | place: Lake Montjoie...
GAGCAGCATTACGAACTCGTGTACCACGCCCTGAGTGAGCGGTTTCTGGTCCGCAACCTGAACAGCGGCGAGCAAACCTCGTGGCCAACGCTCGAGGATGCAATAGAGTCATTGCAGGTGGTGGATCGCCTGCCCATTCTGGACCAGTCACTGGTGCTGCCCGATTACCGGTACGAAGTCAGCCTGCGCGGGCGACTTGATGTTCGCAACCTTCCCGAGGCGCTCCGGATCGTGCTGTTCTGGGTCGATGACTGGCGGCAACAGACGGACTGGTACACATGGCCACTCAATCTATGAGGCGCTTCGGCATTGCCGCGTTGGTCTCGGTGGGCGTGGCCCTCTGGATCGCGGCATTGCTGCTGATGGCGCAGACCGTGCAGAACTCGACCGAGTTCAGTCGTCTGCAGCCCTGGATCCTGCTCGTGAACGCGGCAGGCCTCGTCGTCCTTATGGTGCTCATTGTCGGCAAGCTCGCGCAGTTGCTGCGCAATTGGCGCCGCCGCGTCGTCGGATCGCGGCTCGAAGCGCGCATGGTGTGGATGTCGTGCCTCCTCGCCGTTGTACCCATGTTGCTCGTCTTCTACCTGTCCGTGCAGTTCCTCAATCGCGGCATCGATAGCTGGTTCCACGTCGAGATCAGGCAGGGCCTCCAGGATTCGTTGATGCTGTCGCGTGCCGCACTCGACCTGCGCATGCGCGAGTATCTGGAGCGTACGCAGGCCATGGCAAGCAAGCTCGCCTACAGCGAGCTGAATCCGTGGTCCGAGCTCGGCGACCTGCGCAAGGGCAGCGGTGCCATCGAACTGACGCTGGTCGGCGCCAACAGCCGCATCATTGCAGCCAGTTCTGATCGACTCGGCGAGACTGTCGCTACCCAGCCAACGGAAGAGGTGTTGCTGCAGGTGAGGCAGGGATTGCCCTTCATCAGTGTTGATCCCATCGCAGGTGGCGGTTACCTCGCGCGTACCGCTGTTCCGCTGACTCGTCGCGGCGGTGAACCGCGCGTACTGCTCGGCATCTACCCCATCGAAGAACGACTCGGTCAGCTTGCCGATACGGTGGAACTCGCCTACCAGCAATATGCCGAAAAGGCCCGGCTCCGGGAGCCGCTCAAGACCAGCTTCACATTGACGCTGACGCTGGTCTCGTTGATGTCGGTGCTGGCGGCGATTTATGGCGCCTTCTGGGCAGCCAGGCGGCTCGTCAAGCCGATTGAGGACCTGGTCGCGGGCACCCGCGCCGTCGCCAAGGGCGACTTCGGCACGCGCCTGCCCCTGACCTCCCACGACGAGATGGGCGTGCTCGTGCACTCGTTCAACGATATGACGGTGCGTCTCGCAACTGCGCGCGAGGAGGCTCGGCAGAGCCAGAATGCCGTCGAGGCGGAGCGCGCGAACCTCGCAGTCATTCTCGCCCGACTTTCGACGGGCGTCATTTCGCTAGCCTCTGACCTGCGCATCCGCACCGCGAACGAGGCTGCCGGCGGCATTCTTGGCGTCGACTTTGCTGACGGGATCGGCAAGCCGATCGACGTCATGGCACCCGGCATGCCCATGTTCGAGCAGTTCGTTGCGGCTTGCCGTGCGCATATCGACGACGGTCAGTCGGAGTGGCGTGAGCAGATGGTCCTGCGCGGTGATTCAGGCAGGCGCATCCTGATGTGCACATGCACGGCATTGCCCGGGGATGCAAGCGCTGCTGCGGGTTACGTCATCGTGTTCGATGACATCACGACCCTGCTGCAGGCGCAGCGCGACGCGGCGTGGGGCGAAGTTGCGCGACGCCTGGCCCATGAGATCAAGAACCCGCTGACGCCCATCCAGCTGTCCGCTGAGCGTATGCGTCGCAAGTTCCTCTCCTCGATGAATCAGGCGGATGCTCAAATACTGGAGCGTGCCACCACCACCATCGTTCACCAGGTAGAGGCGATGAAAGAGATGGTCAACGCGTTCAGCGAGTATGCGCGCGCGCCGGCCATGGAGATCTCGCGATTCGACCTCAACCAGTTGATCACCGAAGTCGTCGACCTGTACCGCTCGCAGGACACCCAGCGGCGGTTGTTGCTCGATCTCGACGCTGCGCTGCCCGAGATTGAAGCGGATCGCGGCCGGGTCCGGCAGATCCTGCACAATCTGCTGACGAATGCGGTGGAAGCACTGGAGGGCCAGGCAGGCGCGGAGATCACGATTCGGACGCATAGCCTGTCGCGTCCCCCGCTCGATCTGGCCGAAATCCTGGTCGAGGATACGGGTCCCGGCTTCCAACCCGACCTCATCGGCCAGGTATTCGACCCTTACGTCACCAGCAAGACCAGGGGCACGGGCCTCGGTCTTGCCATCGTCAAGAAGATCGTCGAGGAACACGGCGGCCGTATCGAGGCCGATAATCGCCGCGAGGGGGGTGCCCGGCTTCGCATCGAGCTGCCTTTGACCGAAGCCGCGAGAGCCGCCTTGCTGGCGCGCGAACCGCGATACAGTGAAACCAGAAGGGAACGCGCATGAGTGGACCACGGATCCTGGTTGTAGACGACGAGTCGGAGATCCGGGGGCTGCTGCAGGAGATCCTGGCGGATGAAGGCTATGACGTGCAGTCTGCGGCTGACGCGGCAGAGGCGCGGTCGCGCCGGGTGAAACATGAGCCGGATCTGATCCTGTTGGATATCTGGATGCCCGATACCGATGGCATCACGCTGCTGCGAGAGTGGGCACAGTCTTTATCCGGCTTGCCCTGTCCAGTTGTCATGATGTCCGGCCACGGAAGCGTCGAGACCGCTGTTGAGGCGACGCGCCTCGGCGCGTTCGATTTCATCGAAAAGCCCCTCTCGCTTGCCAAGCTGCTTCGCACCGTGGAGCGGGCTCTGGAATCCGGCAAGCACAAGCGGCAGGTGCCGCGCGCCATGTCGGCGCCTGTTGTGGCTCCTGTCGGCAAGAGCCGCGTCATGCAGGCCCTGCGCGAGCAGGTTCATCAGGTCGCGCCGCATGACGCATCGGTACTCCTCATCGGGGAGACGGGAACGGGGCGCGAAGCGTTCGCGCGCTATGTTCATTCGATATCGAAGCGCGGCGCAGGTCCGTTCGTGACGATCATCGCCGCCGGCGTTGGCGACGAGCATGCGACAGCCCTGATGAACGGATCAGAGAGCGCCGAGGGCGTTCGTGCCGGCCTGCTCGAGCAGGCCAACGGTGGGGTGCTGTTCGTCAATGGCCTGGAAGATCTGTCGCCGGCAGTGCAGCGACTGCTTCTCGCTGGCCTCGAGTCCCGTTCGTTCCTGCGAGTTGGTGGCCAGCGCCCCGTGCCCCTCGATGTGCGGCTCATCTGTTCTGCACGTCCTGGTATCGACCAACCGGGTGAATCCAGGTCGGTCCGTGTCTACCTGCTCGCTCACCTCAACGTCATCAAGCTGAACATCCCGCCGCTGCGCGACTATGCCGAAGACGTGCCTGATCTGCTGCGGTATTACGTCGACCGGCTCGTCGATGACGAGCAGCTGCACTTCCGGCGCTTTGGCGTCGCCGCGCAGAATCGGTTGCGCAATTATCCGTGGCCCGGGAATGTCAGTGAACTCAAAAGCCTCGTTAAGCGCCTGCTCATTCTGGGCGGCCCTGAGGAAATCGGTCTGGACGAAGTCGAGCGAGAGCTCGCTGCACAGACCCAGTCCAGCGAACCGCTGGTGAAACAGGACCTGCTTGCGCTGCCCCTTCGGGAGGCGCGAGAGCAGTTCGAGAGGGCCTACCTGCAGCAGCAGCTGATCCTGTGCAATGGCAAAGTGGGGCAGCTGGCGAAGCGGGTCGGCATGGAGCGGACGCACCTGTACCGGAAGCTGCGCTTGCTCGGCGTGGATTTCAGGCAGTCGCCCGACGACTGATGCGGCTTATTCGCCGACGCGGATGACCAGCGCGTCGATCTGCGCTTCGCGCAGCTTGCGTCTTGTTTCGTCCAGCGACTTGAGGTTGGTGACCGGACCGATGCGGACCCGGTGCCAGGTGTCGCTGTCGACGGCAACCTTCTGGACCTTCGACTCGATGCCCTGCAGGGCCAGCACCGCACGCATCTTCTCGGCGTCGACGGCATTGCGGAACGACCCTGCCTGCAGGATATAGGCGCCGGGTTTGTCGACCGGAAGCGCGGGCCCGTTCGGGCGGACGTCCTTCTCGCGTTCCGGAATCACGACTTCGAATTTCGGCAACATTTCGTAGAAGTCGAGCTGCGTTTCGGAATCGGCGCTCTGTGAGGCAGGCGCGGGCTTGTCCGTTGTCTGGGAGTCATCTACAGCCAAGGCGGCTGTGGCCACAGGCGGCAGATTTCCCTTGCGCCGGTCATGGACATAGACGCCTGCCGCCACGCCCAAGCCGATGACGAGACCCGCTACTAGCCCGACACCGCCTGAGAATTCCAGCGCCCCTTGCTTGCCGCGGGCGTGCTTGTAGTCCTTGGTCATCGCTACATTGTATCCGGGGCCGTCACTCCGAGCAGCGTCAGCCCATTTTCCAGGACCTGTCTGGCCGCCTCAACGAGATTCAGCCGTGCATCCCGCAGGGCGCCGTCATCGACGAGGAACTTTGTTGCGTTGTAGTACGTATGAAACTCGCCTGCGAGCTCTCTCAGGTAATGGGCGACCTGGTGCGGCTCCATGTCGCGAGCAGCCGTTTCCAGGAGCTCGGGGAAGTAGGTGAGCCGGCGAATGAGCGCCTTCTCGTGGGGGTCTACAAGCTGAGCCAGCGCCCCCGCCTTGAAGCCAGGCGTAAACGCCAGGCCCTTCTCGACAAGCTGACGGAATACGCTGCGCACCCGCGCGTGGGCGTACTGCACGTAGTACACGGGATTCTCCTCGCTCTGCGCGAGCGCGAGATCGATATCGAACACGAACTCCGTATCGGCCTTGCGAAGGGTCAGGAAGAAACGCACGGCATCCCGACCCACCCACCCGATCAGGTCCCGCAGCGTCACATAGGAACCGGCGCGCTTGGAGATCTTGACCTCCTCGCCGCCGCGCGTGACCCGTACCATCTTGTGCAGAATGTAGTCCGGAAAGCTCGCCGGGATGCCGACATTGAGTGCTTGCAGTCCTGCGCGGACACGCGCGATCGTGCCGTGATGATCGGTGCCCTGGATGTTGATCGCCTTCATGAAGCCGCGTTCCCACTTCGTTACGTGGTAAGCGACGTCCGGTACAAAGTACGTGTACGTACCATCAGACTTGCGCATGACGCGATCCTTGTCATCACCGTAGTCCGTGGTCTTGAGCCACAACGCGCCTTCCTGCTCGTAGGTCTTGCCGCTTGCAACCAGGCCGCGGACGGTTTCGTCCACTTTGCCATCGCTGTAGAGGCTGGATTCGAGGTAGTAGACGTCAAAGGCCACGCCGAACTTCTGCAGGTCCAGATCCTGCTCCCGGCGAAGATATGCCACCGCGAAGCGGCGAATGGCATCGAGGTCTTCCACATCGCCACTGGCCGTGACCGTTGTGTCATCGGCGCTCACGGAACTGCGCGCCTGAAAGTCCACGGCAATGTCCTCGATGTACTCGCCGTTGTAGGCGGATTCCGGCCATCCCGGCTCGCCGGGCTTGACCCCGATCGCGCGGGCCTGAACCGACAGGGCCAGGTTGTGGATCTGGACACCGGCGTCGTTGTAGTAGAACTCGCGGCTGACGGCGTACCCCTGCGACTGCATCAGGGCGGCGAGCGAATCGCCGAGTGCTGCCTGCCGTCCATGCCCGACATGCAGCGGCCCCGTCGGGTTGGCGGAAACGAATTCGACAACGGTTCTCGCGCCTCCTCCCAGGTTGCTGCGTCCGTAGGCGGACTTGAGCTCGAGGATGTGCGTGAGCTCCTGCCCATAGGCATTCGGTGATAGATGGAAGTTGATGAAGCCGGGGCCGGCGATCTCGACCCGCTCAACCAGATTGCTAGCGGGCAGCGACTTGACGAGCAGCTCAGCGAGATCGCGAGGTTTGCGTTTCGCAGCCTTGGCCAGCTTGAGTGCAACACTGGTCGCAAAATCGCCATGAGCGGGATCTCGAGTGCGCTCCAGTTCCACGTCCGGCAGTGCACTGCCGTCAGGCAAGCTGCCTGCAGGGAGGGCACCAATTGCACTCGCGACGAGGTGTGAAATCTGCTGCTTCAAGATCTATCCTTAACGCTGATAGGGGCGGGGATCGGGGAAGCGCAAGTCTACGCTACGCTAGGCTGAGTCGCGACACGTGGCGGGCAGGGACAGCAGTTAGAACAACTCGAGTGGATCGACATCCACAGACCATCGCACCTTGCGGGATTCCGGCAGGTCGTCGAGTTGAGAGATCCATCCTGCCAGGAACGTCTGCAACTGCGATGGAGCGACGGCCTGCAGCAACAGCTGCGCCCTGAAGCGATCGCCACGACGTTGCATCGGTGCTGGAGCTGGTCCGAGCAGGGATACCTGTGCCCGTGTGGACTTCGCTATGCGCCGTGCCGTCGCCAGGAAGTGCATGGGCGGATCTTCGGTTGTGGCCTCGGCACGAATCAATGCGAGCCGGCTGAAGGGAGGCCATCCCGCGGCTTCGCGTTCCCGCAGCGCAGCCGTCGCAAAGGCCCCGTAGCCACCAGCAAGCAGTTGCTGGAGGAGTGGGTGATCCGGGTACTCGGTCTGGATGAGGACCTCGCCTGGACGGGAAGCGCGACCAGCGCGCCCGGCAACCTGGATGATGCTCTGTGCCAGTCGCTCGCTGGCGCGGAAATCCGTGCTGAACAGGCCCTGGTCGGCATTCATGACAATCACCAGGGTCACATCAGGAAAGTGGTGACCCTTCGTCAGCATTTGCGTGCCGACGAGAATGCGAACAGCACCGCTGTGGATCCGTTCCATGGCGGCGTCGAGCTCGCCTTTGCGGCGCGTATTGTCACGATCGATTCGTACCAGCGGCACGTCGGGAAAGATGTTGCCCAGCGTCTCCTCGATGCGTTCAGTCCCCTGGCCAACTGGCTTTGTCGGCGCCTGGCAGACAGGGCAGGTGGCAGGAATGGCCTGCTCCCTTGCGCAGTGATGGCAGACGAGCTTGTTGTCTTGCCGATGTACCGTCAGCCGCGCATCGCAACTCGGGCAGGGTGCGGCCCAGCCGCAGCCCGGGCAGAACAGTGCCGGGGCATAGCCACGGCGATTCAGATAGAGCAGTACCTGACCGCCGGCATCAAGGTGCCGACGGATGGCCAGCATCGCCGGCGTCGACAGGCCCTGATTGGCGGCGTGCTGACGCAGATCGATCACGCCAATGTGCGGCGCCGTCGCGCTGCCGGCCCTTTGTGGCAACACCAGGTGCTCGCTGCGGGTGCGCGCACCCGGCCGGGACAAGCGGGCGAGGCTTTCCAGCGACGGTGTGGCCGATCCCAGAACGACGGGAACACCGTGCCGCTGTGCGCGGGCAATGGCGAGATCGCGAGCCGAATAGCGGAAGCCTTCCTGCTGCTTGTAGGATGCATCGTGCTCTTCGTCGACGACGATGAGGCCCGGCCGCGCGAGCGGCGCAAACACAGCAGAACGGGTGCCGATGACAATGCCCGCAGCACCGTTCCGCGCGTTGCGCCAGGCGGCCAGTCGTTCCGAGTCATTGAGCGCCGAATGCAGCACGGCCAACGGTGCCGAAAATCGATCAGAAAATCGCTGCGTCAATTGCGGCGTCAAGGCGATTTCCGGCACCAATACCAGTGCCTGCCGACCTTGGGCGAGCACCGTTTCGATCGCCCGCAGGTAGACCTCAGTCTTGCCGCTTCCTGTCACCCCATCAAGCAACAGCGTTGCAAACCCATCGAGGTTCGCCTCGATTCTTGTAATCGCGGCCTGTTGGGCGTTCCCGAGCTCCGGTCCCTGTTGCTTGACGCCTTGCAGTGGGGTTGTCGCGACGGTCTGCCTTTCAAGCTGCTCAACGAGGCCCCGCTGAATGAGCAAGCGGGCCGCGTCCCGCCAGCCAGGGAGAGCGGCGTCCAAGCCTCCCGCGGTCAAGCCATGGGGTGAGCAGGAGGCTCGCAGCGTTCTTACCAATGCGTGCTGGCGGGTAGCGCGCGACGTGACCAGCGTCTCGGCATCCTGCTGGCCAGCAGGCGTCAATCGCCAAGTTCGCTCCGTCGATTCGACTCCCGCGCCCTTTCTAAGTGCGACCGGCAGGGCCGCTGCCAATACTTCACCTACCGGATGGCGGTAGTAGTCGGCGGACCACACCAGCAGTTCGAGCAGGACTTTATCGAAAACAGGCTCCGTATCGATGGCTTCAAAGGCGCGCCGGATCTTGTGTTCTGCCAACGAGGTTTGGGCTTGATGCCCTACGAGAATGCCTACTGTCCGACGCTTGCCGAACGGGACCCAGAGGCGTTGCCCTACGCGCAGCTCGCCTGCGCCCATTCCTTCCGGCGGGCGATAGTCGAACAGCCTCCGAAGCGGTGTGTCGATGGCGATCGAGAGGTACCCGGCCATGGTCAGGAATTGGCCTCGTTCTGGTGCACGGTCAGAGGTGGAATCGAAGGTTGCTCGTTATGGAAGGTTGTCCACAAAACCTGTGGATAACTCTGTGGATGAGTTGGGGCAAAGGTATCCAAGTGGGCATTTCGACTGTGGGTTTTGCGGTCTGATCAACAAATGATCTGCAGTCAAAGAAGGGCCATTAAATAGATAAAATACAGTCGGTTATGCCGATCTCAAGGGGTTGCCGCTGCACGGCGGCATCCTGGCAGCTCAGATGTCGCCGTGGAATTCGCGTGCAGGTGGATGAAAGCTAGGGAAAAAGCCCTTTCACCGCCGACGTCAACCCCGGCAAGCGTGCCACGTTATACACAGAGTTGCGGCTGATCGGCACTGACGCCGCGGATGAGATAGTGAGGAAGATCGTCCTACGGAGCCATTGCGCGGGCTCCTTGGGCAGCAGCCATGGGACACTCTGCTACGCTTTCGGCTGAATCGGGTTCGTTCAGCGCGGTTCGCGCCGACCGGCACCCCATGTCATTGGAGGATGTCCGTCTGAACTCTGCCCGCGCGCTGGATCAGTTCTTGTCGAGTGTCGAAAGACGGGCGTTTCGAATCGCAAGCATCGCGCTGCGCGACCAGGAAGAAGCGCTCGACGTCGTCCAGGACGCGATGCTGCAGCTGGCGCGCCGGTATGGCAGTCGGCCTTCGAGTGAATGGATGCCCTTGTTCTATCGAATTCTGCAGAACCGCATTCGCGACTCGCAGCGGCGCAAGGCGGTTCGCAACCGCATATTTGCGTGGTGGCCATCGGGATCCGCGGGAGACGACGTGTCGCCTGACGATCCGGTGATCGATGCAGCAGACGGGAGACCACAGCCGGATGCGGTGGTGGCGAACGGCGAGGCCTTGAAGGCATTGGAGAGTGCGGTCGCGGAACTCCCGGCCAGGCAGTCAGAGGCGTTCTTGCTGCGGACGATTGAGGGACTGGATGTTGCCGCGACGGCCGCCGCGATGGGGTGTTCGGAAGGGAGCGTCAAGACGCATTATTCGAGGGCGGTGCACACGTTGCGCGCCCGTCTGGGAGAAGCTTGGTGACCACAGCTGACGAAAGGCCGCCGGTTCGCGGTGGGAGTGAGACCGAAGAAACGCGCGAAGCCGCCTTCGCTGAGCGTGCGCGCCACCTGTTGGCGGAGGGTGTCGATCATCTGGACGGGCGGACGCGCTCGCGATTGGCTCAGGCGCGCCATGCGGCACTCGATCAGCTGCAGTCGGCGCAATCCCGCCGCGGGTTCTCGATGGGAGGTTGGCTCGCGCCAGCAGGAGGGCTCGCTGCAGTCGTGGTAGCCGCGCTCATCTGGGTCGGCATGCCGGCGATTGATCCAGTGAGCCAGACGGCGGCGGTTCGCACAGACATGGGTGGCACGGCAGCCGATGACCTGGCCCTCATGGCAGATGCGGAAAACCTCGAGCTGGCCGAAGAGATCGAGTTCTATTCCTGGCTTGAAGCGGAAGCGGTCCTGCCAGCTGCAATTGGAGGCGTAGGGTGAGCAGCCAGCGGCCGTGCCATGGCCATGGCCATGGCCTGGGCCTGGTCGCGATGGCGATGTTGCTGCCGCTGGGCGTCGGGGCGGCGGACAGCGCACCACCGAAGGCGAAAGGTCCGGTGCCGGCAGACTTTCTCGAGTACCTCGCGGCACTTGAAGGCGCCGATGACAACTGGACTGATTTCGAGGTGGTTGACGTACAGCCTCCTCCGAGAAACACCAAGACGGTTGCGCCGAAGGCAGCCAAGGCGGTTGAATCAAAATGAAGCGACATTTCCATCACTGGTTGCCAGCCGTACTGCTTGGCGTCTGCCTTTGCTTCGGTGTTGCACATGCGGCAGACGCGCCCGGTATCGCATGGTCTGCGTTGACCGCCGAGCAGCAGCAGATCCTGGCAGGCTTTGAAGGCAATTGGGATCAGCTTGCGCCGGGCAGGCAAGTCGCCTTGGCGAAGGGTACGGAGCGATGGCTGGTGATGACGCCGGATCAACGGGATAAGGCCGGCGAGCGATTCAAGCGCTGGCAGTCACTGACGGATGATCAACGGGCGCAGATTCGGGATCGCTATCGGGATTTCCAGGATCTGGCTCCCGACGAACAGGCACGGCTGCGCGACAACTTCCGTCGATTCAGCGACTTGTCACCCGAGCGCCGGCAGGAGCTGCGAGAGCGGTTCCGGCAGCTGACGCCGGAGCAGAGGCAGCGGGTGCGCGAGCGACTGCAGAATCGCCGGCCACCCCCAAGAAGGCAGTAGGCCCGCCCGGGACTCTGTCAGACGGCCTTGACCGACCGGATCAGCTGGGCCACGGCTGCCTGACCATCGCCGTACAACATGCGGGTGATGTCCAGGTAGAACAACATGTTCTCGATCCCGGAGAACCCAGTTCCTTGGCCACGCTTGATGATGCCGTTCTTCGCATCGTTCGCATTCAGGATCGGCTCGCGGTAGATCGGGCTCCACTTGTCGTTGCGCGTCACCGGTTGACGATGCCGTTCGTACTGATGATCAACCCCACCCCCGCCGATTCGAACTCGCCGTTGATCTGTTCCAGGATTGCGATGATGCCGCAAGGGACGACCGCTTCGGCCAGCAACACATTCATGCGGGTAGGCATGCGGCCGGTCACAACGTAAATCGCGAGGTTCACCATGAGCCCCTTTTCCTGCAGCCGTCGCAGCCGTCAGGAAAAGGTGCGGGCTGTCTTTGTGCACTTGGCGCTGTCGAACGATTTCGTTGAATTATGGTATCTGGCTCGCGTATCGTAGACATGCATCGGCCCGTAGGAATACCGATGCGTGTTTCACGGGACTGCAGCAAGCATTAGCTGCACTGCAGCGACATTGGGTGGATCGGATCAGTATCGCCGGTCGTCTGGCCGGCACGGTGTAACGTGATCAGCCTCTCTCAGGAAATCTTGAGGACCGACATCTCTGGCATGCCCCTCGAGTGGATCGACTATCGCGATGCAGTCAGGCTTTACCACACCGAGCAAGTAGCTTACGCCTGTGGGACGCCGCTCTACAGCCTGTATGGCGGCACCAACGCCCGCACCGGCCTGCGTACCGTAGTTAATGTCAGTTCCA
>Ga0114966_10004806_pt1 | contig 11557 bp, 8 predicted proteins | sample M_130207_XF_Meta_FD_87029 | JGI IMG/M metagenome (GOLD analysis project Ga0114966, IMG submission 87029) | Freshwater microbial communities from Lake Montjoie, Canada to study carbon cycling - M_130207_XF_MetaG | ecosystem: Environmental > Aquatic > Freshwater > Lake | place: Lake Montjoie...
AGTTGCACCAGGGCGCGTATTAAAGCCAAGTGATGCAACGCCTTACAAGGTCTATACGCCTTTTTATCGTGCTTGGTGTGTTCATGGTTGGCGCAAACCAGCAGAGACGCCAAAAAAGATTAACGCAGTCAAACCTCTAGAGAGCGATCGCAATTTTCCAGAATGGCAAATGCCAACAGATGCCTCTGTGACCAATGCTGGCGAAAAAGCGGCATTGACCCGTTGGAAGTTATTTCAAAAAAACGGTCTGGATTCATATGATGAAGGACGTAATCTGGCCGGCATTGATGGCACAAGTAAATTAAGTGCACATTTAAAGTGGGGCGAAATTCATCCGCGCACATTGTTGGCAGAGTTAGGAGATAGCAAAGCCCACGATACTTTTCGTAAAGAGATTGCTTGGCGTGAGTTTTATGCCGATGTACTTTTCAATAACCCGCATACAGATAAAGATTATTACTCGGCTAAGTTTGCCGAGATGCGCTATGACAACCCTGATACAAAGTTTGATGCGTGGAAACAAGGCAAAACCGGTTATCCATTTGTGGATGCAGCTATGCGTCAGCTCATTAAGGAAGGGTGGATGCACAACCGCACGCGCATGGTTGTTGCATCATTTCTAGTTAAAGATCTTCACCTTGAATGGCAGTTAGGTGCCGAATTCTTTGAGCACCACCTTGTTGATTTCGACGTAGCCTCAAATGCCCATGGTTGGCAGTGGACTGCTGGATCAGGCACTGATGCTTCACCGTATTACCGCGTCTTTAATCCCATCGAACAAGGAAAGCGTTTTGATGAAAATGGCGATTACATTCGAAAATATGTTCCCGAACTTGCACATTTAAGTGCCGCTGAAATTCACGAACCATGGTTGTTTTTAGATGGATACAGCAAGGGTTACCCAGAGCGAATTGTTGATCACGCGGTTGAACGGTTGGAATCTCTGGCTCGTTTGCAGGAGATTAAAGCCGACAAACCCCAAGACCCTCGCGTTTAGCTCGATACATCGCATCATCTGCTCGGCGCAATAAATCTTGGCCACCATTATTTTGTGCAACTCCAATGCTGACGCCAATTGTTATGTGCTGATCATCGATATTAAAGGGATAACTAAGTGTGGCCCTTAGCGCTAGTGCAAGATCCATCGCGGTTTCATACGAACCCTCAAAGAGAACACCGAATTCATCTCCTCCTAATCTGGCTAATAAAGCACCATGTGGCAAAGCACGTGAAAAGCGCATCGATACTTGTTGTAAAACCCGATCTCCTGCTTCGTGGCCGTGCATGTCATTGACGGGTTTAAAGCCATCTAAATCTAGTAGTAATAGCGATCCAGTCTTATCAATGAAGTTTTCTATTTCTGAAATTAATCTTCGCCGATTAGGTAAGCCGGTTAATTCATCTGTCCTTGCCAAAATTCTCTCATGTCCAATATTTCTGGCTTGCTTTAAAGCAATTGTCATTCGAATAAATGCCAGTATCAAAGTTGTAATGGCTGGTAACAGAACAAAAGAGGGAAAATATCCCGGTCTAATAGCAATGAGAGCAAGCAGCGTTGCACTTAAGAAAACTGCAAGAACGATATAGATGGGATCCACATTATGTCGGCTTCCATCGTCTTTGTTATTACGCCAGCAACCCTCGGCAATTAAAAGTAAAGCAATCAACCAACCGTCATCTAGGACTGAACCAAAACTGTAATTACCGTTGATGTGCTGCCATAAAAATATAAAATCAGTGATTGTAAATGCCACAACGCCGAGCAAAACAAGTAAATTTCGAGCAGAAAATCCTTGAGCAATCACTACAGCAAAGGTTAAAGAGATCAGCAGTAAGTCGGCTAACGGAAAGGAAATAGCAAAGAATGCTTCCCAAAGTTCGCCACCAAAATGTGGCAACACAGGTTTAAGAATCAAGGTAGCACCAAGGGTGCTTAATCCAAGACCGACGATAGAGGCATCGAAGATTTCGATTACAGAGAATTTACGAACAGGGTTAATCAAGCGCGGAAGTGCGAAAAGAGCAAAAGGATAGAAAAGTAGATACGCGATATTTGAAAAGTGGTGCATTTCGGCACCAATTAAATAGAAGCTAGCAAAACTAGATATCAGCGAGCCACATAGCCACAGCGTTAATGCAATAACCAGCGTGGGCTTAGATAGAGGATCGGTAATACGAGGGGCAAAAGCAACAATAGCTATCGCGCATAGCCCAATCAGGTTGTATAGATAGAGCTCGCTCCAGATGCCAGCATTTGTATTGAATAAATGAATGAAGAGATGGGCGATGAGAAGCGCGGGAGCAATTATTCGGACAATCCGGGCGCTCATTTACTCAATTTAAGCCAGATAAAAACTCTTATGAAATAGGGAAAGCCCCGTTATTTCTAACGGGGCTTTCCTTTAAATACGTTAAGGCTTTAGAAGCCCTTAGTGCAGATTAACTGTGCATTTGCTTTTGTATCTGCAACATCAGCCTTGAGCTGCTCTGGTTGAGTAGTTGCAGCAAGCTTTGCTGATTCAAGCTTACGAAGGTTCAATGTTGAACGATTTAGAATACTTGTCCATGTGCGAACTGCCGAAGTCCAAGCGGTTACAGCCGAATTCAATGCCTTCTTATCTGCATCAGTAACTGCAGCTGCAAGCTTAGCTTTTGCGGCAGTTAGTCGAACGTTGTATGCATCAATCTTTCCTTGAGCTTCGACTTTAGCGGCATTCTCATTTGTAATACCAAGATCGATCACAGGAATCTGTGCAGCAAACTTTGCAATTAACGCAACTGAGTCTTTTTGAGACTTGATGTAACCATTTGCTGCAGTGATGCAGTCATTAGATAGCCACGTTAACTTTGAACTTGAAGTTAAAGGGTTCTTGGTACACTTGTACTTGCTGCCACTTACCGTGGTAGTTGCATTGAGTTTTGTGCATGCAACACCATTTGAAACCTTGGCTGCGGCAGTAGCGGGAGCAGCAACCATAACGCCGGCAGCTACTAAGAGTGCAACGGTGACAGAAGCGAATTTACGCATTTGAAAAACCTCCATTTGATGTGGGCCAATCATAGCCAGCCTAACCTTAAAACTTGCCGGTAACCCGCCCCGTATTCAAGGAATTGACTGAGAATTACTAACTACCGGCGCTGTTTGATCCGAACATTCATACCGATTTTGCGAACCATTGGCCTTGGGGCATAGCGCATAACAAAGGTTAGAAGTTGATATTGCCAGCCAGGAACACTGACAGCTTTGCCATTGACAGCATCTTTCCAACTTTGTTCAACTAACTTATCCGCATTTAGCCACATAAATCCGGGCAGACCTTTCATGGACATCCGACCGCGCTGATGAAATTCGGTGCGGGTAAATCCAGGACACAGTGCGCTGACTTTTACTTTTGTTCCAGTTAATTCCGTGTGAAGAGATTCAGATAAGACTGTCAGGTAAGACTTAGCTGCACTATAAGTTCCTCCAGCAATCCAGCCCGCAACTGAAGAAACGTTAATGATTACGCCTTTGTCACGCTCCTTCATGCCAGGGAGTGCGACATGCATCAATCGCATGGGAGTCCGGACCAAAACATCCAGAAGCGCTTGCTCGGCATCTAGTTGGCTAACTGTAAAAGCTTTATTGATTCCAAAGCCTGCATTATTAATCAGAACATCAATCTGATTATCTCGAATGTATTGCTCAATCATCGAGCAACCTTCGTCGGTAGAAAGATCGGCCTGTAAAACAACTGTTGAAATATCAAATTTACTTTCAAGTGCGGTTGCGCGCTCTTGTAAACGAGGTAAGTCGCGCGCGACAAGAACCAAGTTGTAGCCATTGTGTGCAAGCAGGCGAGTAAAACTTTCACCGATTCCAGCGGTTGCTCCAGTAACTAAAGCCCATGACTGCATGTATTACTCCTACTTGATTTTGAGTTCGCCAATTGCTCCGGCTGGAACAACTGGTGTACGTGGTGTAACTGCATTTAATCTCTTATATGGCTGATCTTGTTGTGGTCGCTGATCCGCATCACCTTTATTTGGCCAGAAAGATAAGGCCCGTTCTGCTTGTGCAGTAATTGTTAGTGATGGATTAACTCCAAGATTTGCCGTAATTGTTGATCCGTCGACAATATGAAGTGTTGGATAGTTCCAAACGCGGTGATATGGATCGACCACACCTTGAGTTACATCGCTACCAATGACACATCCACCCACAAAGTGCGCGGTAAATGGCGCATCAATCAAATCACCAATGTGGCCTCCAGCAATTCCACCGTGTTTATTAGCAATCCTCTTCACTGTTTCATTTGCCGCTGGAATATAGGTTGCATTTGGATGTTCTGGATCGTTCGTGGAGGTTAAATGCCACCCAAAGATTGAACGTTTGCCTCTAACGCTGACTGAAGAATCAACATTTTGCATTGTTAGAGCAATAACTGTTCTTTGACTCCACTGGCGAACGTTGAGAATCTTAATTAAAAGCTTTGGGTTGGCAACGAAGCGTTTCCACCACTGCTTACGGCGTTCATTAGATGAATAACCATCCGTCATGATTGTTTGCATTAAACCCATCAAATTGGAGCCTTTGCCATAACGGACCGGTTCAATATGAGTGTTTTCATCAGGGAAAAACGATGAAGTAATTGCACTTCCTTCGCTGAAATCAATATCGGTGTTAGGCATCATCGCCCCGGTGAGTGCTTCACTGTTAGTTCGGGATAAATCACCAAGGCGATCAGAAAGAAGTGGCAGAACTTGCCCATCTTTCATTTTATGCAAAATTCGCTGTGTGTTAAAAGTTCCAGCTGCAACGATTACTTCTTTAGCGAAAAATACATGACCTTTTTCGCCTAACCAATCATCGGTTTTTTTAGTAGAAATCTTCCAATCACCATCGGCCATTTTTTCAATCTTGGTAGCGGTTGTAAGCGGGAAGACCTGTGCCCCTGCATTTTCTGCTAGCCCTAAATAGTTTTTGGGCAAAGTATTCTTTGCATTAAATCTGCAACCGCTCATGCAAGCACCGCATTGCATGCAGCCATTTCGATCCGGTCCAACTCCACCAAAGAATGGATCTTTGGCTGCGACACCTTTACCTTCGCCAAAATAAATTCCAAGAGGAGCCATTTTAAATGTATGTCCGACTCCCATTTCTTGCGCAACATCTTTCATCGCCTGGTCACTGTTAGAAAAATATGGATTCTCAGCTACACCTAACATTCGGCGTGCTTGGTCATACCAAGGTTCTAACTCTTCTTTCCAGTCAGTAATTGCTGCCCACTGTTTGTCTGAAAAGTATTTATCCCCTGGCTGATACAAAGTATTGGCATAAACCAATGAACCTCCGCCAACACCTGCGCCAGCTAGAACTAATACATCGGGCAATACATGAATTCGCTGAATTCCATATAACCCCAAAGCTGGTGCAAAGAGGAACTTACTAATTCTCCACGAAGTCTTAGGAAAATCCTTATCTCGAAAACGCTTTCCGGCCTCTAGAACGGCAACGCTGTAACCCTTTTCGCGAAGACGTAAGGCAGAAACGGATCCACCAAAACCGGATCCGATAACAACTACATCAAATCTTTTCTTCACGGATCTTCCATGTAGTTCCATAGGCTTCGAGAGAATCCAAGAATGGCTTTGCATCAAACCATTCTGGTCCTGCAACACCTTCGGGTTTCCAAACTCCGTTATGAATAAGTTCCATGGCGATAACTGGATTTAACGCGGTCTGCCAAACAACTGCCTGGTCGCCATATTCGGCCATAGACCATTCGTTATCGACAACGTTGTACATGTAGCAAGCGTAAGGCTTGCCTACTTTATCTAACCCTTTTACCAAAGCGCCAGCACATGTTTTGCCCTTCATCCGTGAACCCAGCGTTGCTGGATCTGGAAGCGAGGCGGCAAGTAAGTCGCGGGGCGATACGGAGATACCTTGCACATCTACATGGTCTTTACGATCCATGCCCAACATATGAATTGTCTTTAACGTTGTGATGAACTGAGCTCCCAGACCATATTTAAAGTTAACTTTCTTAGCATCAACTTTTTGCGGGATCAAGATAACTTCTTCGTGTTCAACGTTTACACATTCAACCGGACCAATACCTTCAGGGAAATCAAAAACTTCAATTTCGCTAAATGGTTCCGTTGTATACCAACCCCTGCCATCCTCCCAAACGATTGGGGGATTAAGACATTCTTCAATTGTTGTCCAAATTGAAAACGACGGTGCAAATTCATAACCTTCAACAGTTAGATTTGAGCCATCAAAAATAGTTATTGAATCAAGTTGTGAGAAAAGATAGTCAGATGCATAGCGCGCAAAGACATCGCTCATACCGGGCTCGATTCCCATTCCAACCAATGCGTAAATATCGCGTTCTTTCCAGTTCCAATCGCGCGCGAACTGCTCGTCACCAAGCTTCACACCGGTTTCAGAGTTTGGGTAATGCGGGTGTGGGCGCGACAACGACATAGCCATATCTATGTAGTTAGTGCTCTCAATTTCACAGGCCAAAAAGATTGGCATAACAAAACGCGGATCAACGGCGTTAATCACTACATCGGGTTTAACTTTACGAATCAATGTTCGGATATCTTCAAGCTCGGCCGCGTTGACTTCAGCGGCAGAAAACCTGGAATCTTTGACTCGTGAAACGGCTTGTTCAGCTCGCGCTAATTCGCGATCTGCAATAACCATGGATTTAATAAATGATTTACGAGATGCGATGTTGACAATAGCTCTGCCAACTCCGCCCGCGCCTATAACTAGCGCCTTCATTGCTGGCCCCTCATGAGGAAATAACATCCTTTTCGATTGTTTTTTTAAGTCTAGCCCTGTCATTAATTCATGACAAGATTGCCTCCGTTACACGCAAGGTCCCCGTAGCTCAGTGGATAGAGCAACCGCCTCCTAAGCGGTAGGTCGCAGGTTCAACTCCCGCCGGGGACACCACTTCTTGATTTTAAATTGCAGTTAATGCTTAAGAGTGAAACGTTGCATCCATTTTGGAGCCCACCAGTTTCGTTCTCCAAATAAACGCATTAGCGCTGGAACCAGTAAAGCGCGTACAAGCGTTGCATCCAAGATAACAGCGAGCGAAACACCAAAACCAAGCATCTTGATAGATGTAACTCCGCTAGTCATAAAGGCTGCAAAAACTACTGCTAACAGCATTGCTGCTGCAGTAATAATGCGCGCTGATCTTTGTAGGCCAACAGCCACAGATTCTACGTTTGATTTACCATCAAGATGTTCTTCACGAATTCTAGAAAGTAAAAACAGTTCGTAGTCCATTGAAAGTCCAAAGACTACGACGGCAACTAAAATGACAGAGCCCGTATCTAATGTGCCCGTAACTGTGAAATCTCCCACCAGCCACTTTAAATGTCCATCAATAAATACCCATGTAATTGCACCCAAGGTCGCAACCAGTGACATCGCATTTAAAATAACAGCTTTAATTGGCAGAATAATTGAGCCGGTAAAGATAAAGATCAAAATCAATACCGTCAGCGCAATCCAGCCAAGAGCTAGCGGCAGAGTCCGGGCGATTCCATCTTGTGAATCTGTAAAGTCTGCTGCAGCTCCACCGATTAATACACCACTTGGTTTATTTAATTTACGGATGTCATGAATAACCTGAAGCGAAGAAGTACTGCGTGATGGCTCGGATGAAATTACTTGGACGCGAATATCTTTTCCGTAAGTTTCAATCGCGCCTACGCGGACCACACCTTTAACTGCCTTAACTTTTTCAAGGAAGGCGTTAATTTCTGTTTCGTTACCAACACCATTTGGAGCTACAACTTCAATAGGACTTCCAACCAAACCGTCAAAGCGTGTATCCACTACTTGTGCGGCAATAGCTGCCGGATCGGATGCGGGGAGTACGCGCGAATCAACTTGGGCAAATGAAATATTGCTAATTGGTGCGGCAAGAATTCCGAGTACTACCAAACAAGCAAGAACAACTGGAATTGGTCGTTGCATAACGTTTCTGGCAGTGCGTGCCCATCGACCATCTTCTTTTGGTGTGATTGCACTTCTGCGAACTACGCCCTTATCGGTTTTCTCACCCAAGATTGCAAGTAGTGCCGGCAGCGCAATTACCGCGCCTAATACGGCCATGGAAATAACGGCGACTCCTGCATATCCAAAGGATTTTAAGAACTCAAGTGGGAAAAATAGGAGTGAAGCCATTGTCACAAAAACCGTCAGACCCGAATAGAAAACAGTCTTACCGGCAGTTGCAACAGTTGTTACTACTGATTGCTCAACACTATGGCCGTGATGTAATTCTTCGCGGAAGCGATTAACCATTAGTAGGGCGTAATCAATACCTAGTCCAAGACCCAAGCCCGTGATGAGGTTGAGGGCAAAAACGCTTACATTCGTAAACAATGTGAGCAGATAAACGATCAGGAATGAACCAAGAATTGCAGTTACTCCAACAAATAGTGGAGTTGCTGATGCAACTAAGGCTCCAAAGACAAAGAGCAAAAGCAGGAAAGTGAGTGGAATTGCGATTGATTCGGCAAGAATTAAATCTTTTTCAATCTTGTGATTAATGGCATGAGTGATTACTCCGGCACCGGAAGCAAAGACATGAAGATTCTTATATTTGCCGTCAAACTCTTCTTGTAATGATGCGCCAAGTGACCCAAGTGCATCCCAATCAAAAGCTTCAAGATCTGAATACACCAGAATAAATCCAGCTTTGCCGTCAACTGATTTCATGGTTGGCGCACCACCAGTTGACCAATAAGAAAGAGTTTTTGAAACCCCAGTATGGTTTTGAATCTTCTTTTCAATTTCAGTTGCAACTGATGCAACGGATGGGTCGTCAATGAGTAAATCAGGTGAATCCACAACCATCACAGCAATTGGTTCTTCGGCACCAAAGACATCTACAACATACTTTGCGGCTTTAGCTGATTCGCTATTTAAATCTGAGTAGCCACCTGAGTCTAATCGTCCAAAAGCAAGCGAGCCAACTGAGCCTGCGACAATGGTTGCAAGGATAAAAACTAGAAGAACAATTTTGCTCCGCTTAACAATAAACTTACCTAGCTTTTCAAACACTGTTCTTACTCCTTGGTTGTAGACTTAAGGCTATGAGTGATCTCTTTCCAAACGTAACTTCAGATGAGATCGACCCTGAAGCTGCTGCAGAACAACTGCGCCGCGAAGAAGAGATGAAGTCAGATAAACCGCCACACCACGAGGATTAATCGCTCTTAGGCGCTGGAGCTGCAACGGGTGCGGGCTTTGCGCTATCTGTGGAAGTTTTCTTAGCTGCAGAATCGGTTTTATAGAAACCAGATCCTTTAAATACAACACCTACCGCGGTGTAAACCTTACGTATGTCACCCTTGCACTCTGGACATTCAGTGAGTGATTCATCGCTAAAAGATTGGAAAGCCTCAAACTCGTGACCGCAAGCGTTACATGAATATTGATATGTAGGCACTGTCACTCCAATTCTTAGTTTTACCGCCTTTTTGGGCGGCAAGGGGTAGATGCCAAGTCTAAAGAAGTGAGACGATTGGCGCGAATTCAAGGCGATATTACGAAGGGGTCAGAAGTGAAAATCACACGTCTTAGCAGATTTCTTGGAGTAATTGCGATTCTGAGCTTTTTAGGCATGTCATCGGCTTCTGCGAATTCACTCATAACAACGTTTCCTATAAGTGGTTCAACTGTCACAACTGCGCCGACATCTGTAACACTTACAACTCAAGTTGCTCTGCTTGCTGAAGCAAATGACATAGCCGTGACAGATGCTGCAGGTAATCGTGTAGATGACGGCACACTGACAATTAATGAGGCAACTGCAACAGTTGGATTAAAGCCCCTTGTTGATTCTGGAATTTATAGTGTCACCTATTTTCTTTATGCCGAAGGCGAAACTCCGCTAGAGGGTACTTTTACTTTTAATTTCTCTGCGCCAAGTGTTATTACTCCAAATGAGCCAACTCCAATTCCAACTAAATCTCAAATTCCAGCAAGCAGTAGTTGGGGTACAAATGTATTTATTGTCTTTATCTTGATTGCAGCATTTTTCGTACTAGTTGGCTTATCGCTGTATGCGCGAAAGCTTTTTAGAGATAGATGATTGCTTTTAGTACAACTATCAAGTACCTATCTCTGATTGGAAGTTTTGCAGTAGTAGGAACCCTTTTAGCTATGGGTTTCTTATTACTTGATGTTCATGGAAAACTTTCAACTTCAGCCGAAAAACTACGCAGCATTTTATGGATCTCGGCATTGACGTGGGTTTTAGGCGCAGTTGGAAACATTCTTTTCACCCTGGCAACAATTTTAGATCAACCTGTATCAGTTGCCTTTGATGCAACTATGTTGAGATCTTTCATAACGCAAATAACTCTTGGGAAGTTTCTACTCTTTCAAGCATTAGTTGCACTTATAGTGTCCCTGGCAGCGCTTCGCGTACAGAAGATTTTGACCGTCATTTTCTTGCTTGTTCTCTCCCTTATCGGTCTTGTAATACCCATTTTCCAAAGTCATTCAGCCTCAAGTGGTTCACATGCACTGGCAATTGGCTCTTTAGTTATACATGTAGTCGCACTCTCGCTGTGGGTGGGAGGAGTGTTCACTCTTGCAATTCTTGACCCAAAAGATCGCGCAATCGCCGTTCCAAGATTTAGTGTTCTAGCTTTATGGGCAGCAATTGCTGTAGTGGTAAGTGGTACTGCAAATGCTTGGGCTCGTTTAGATTTTAAGGCGGCTTGGAGCTCGGCATATGCTTTAGTTGTTGCTGCAAAAATTATTTTAACGATTGTCCTTATCTGCTTTGGTTACGCGCACCGTAAAAATCTTTACAACCGCGAATCAATTAATTGGAAAGCTTTTTCACGTTTAATCGTCGCTGAAAGTTTAATTATGGTGATTACGGTGGCAATGGGTGCGTGGCTTTCATCAAATCAAGCACCTGAACGCCCGGGCAAAACTGTTTTTGATCCAGCGCTTTCAGTTGCCGGAATTTCTTCACCGCCACCTCCAACATGGAGCAGAATTTTCTTTAGTTACGAACCTGATGCCTTAATGATTGGCATTTTAGTTACCGCAGTTGCACTTTATATTAAAGGCGTACTTGTTCTTAATCGTCGCGGAGATAAGTGGCCGGTTGGGCGTACAGTCTCTTTTGCTACAGCAATTTCACTGATTGATTTTGCAACAAGTGGCGGCCTAGGCCTTTATGCACATTTCGCATTTTCGTATCACATGGTTGCCCACATGATTTTGGGAATGATTGCCCCCATAGGAATCGTTTTAGGTGCACCGATAACTTTGGCACTTCGTACATTGCCACAGGGGAGAAATTCAGATGAGCGTGGTGTTAGAGGTTCATTACTAGCCGCACTTCATTCGAAATTGGCTACTTTTTACACCAATCCAATTGTGGCTTTGGCCTTCTTTGACGGCTCTTTGTTTGCGCTTTACTTTACTGGTCTATTTGGTTCGCTCATGCAATCGCATGCAGGCCATCTATTTATGAATATTCACTTTTTATTGGCAGGGATTCTTTTCTTCCAT
>Ga0114966_10004807_pt1 | contig 11554 bp, 6 predicted proteins | sample M_130207_XF_Meta_FD_87029 | JGI IMG/M metagenome (GOLD analysis project Ga0114966, IMG submission 87029) | Freshwater microbial communities from Lake Montjoie, Canada to study carbon cycling - M_130207_XF_MetaG | ecosystem: Environmental > Aquatic > Freshwater > Lake | place: Lake Montjoie...
CTGGTAGGCGCGGAAAGCGCGGCTGGGCGACATCCAGTTGATGCTGGGCATGCCGTAGCCCGTATCCACATTCTTGTATCGCTGCATGAGATACGGCTCGATCGGGGCGGTGGCGGCGGAGACCCCGTCGGGGCCCATGAACGTCCAGGTTTCGTTCCGCAGGGTGTTGTCCAGCATCACGCGCTTCTCCAGCACGCCGGTCTGGATAGCGGTCGGCACCGGCATGAAGTCGAGCGTGCGGCGGATGTTGAGGAAACCCTGGTTGGTGTAGCTGTGGTTATTGAGGTTGGCGTTGTTGGCGGTGTTGCCGCGGAGGTTGGCGGGGTTGTTCCAATCGATCGGCTGGTTGTTGTTGTCGAAAACCTCGATGCGGCCGGGGACGGCGGCACCGGGCTGAAGGCCGAGAAAGTTGATGCGCACGGGGAAACGCTGGATGGCGCTCGCCTGCAGGAAGAAGCCGGCATCGAAATAGCGCCGCTTGATCTGCGAGGCGGAGCGGCTCACGCCGGACTCGACGCGCCAGCGGCCGTTGTCGTAACGATAGCTGACGTTGCTGGAATCAGAGATCTGGTTGATCAGCTGATTGGTACCGTTGTTATTGAGGCTGGCGCGGCCGGTGGCGCCGAGGGTCTGGCCGCCGTCCCAGTCGAGCACGCGGCCGCCGGCGATCGAGGAGGTCGCGGTTGTGCTCGTATTCCACGTGTAGGAGAGCGAGCCGATGCGGGTGTCGGTCCGGCTGGCGACGTGGCCGATGGAGAGCACGCCGTTGTCGCTGATCTTCCAATCGGCTTTTACGCTGAGCGTGTTGCGCGTCAGGTCGCGGGGGCCGTCGAGCAACGAGACCGAGTTGAGGATCGGGTTGGCGTAGTTGATCGGGGTGCCCGCGGGCGAACCCGGGGGAATGATCGAGGTCCACGACAGCAGCGTGCGGTGCTGCTCGTTGAAGGAACGGGAATGATTGGCGGCGATCACCACGCCGAAGCCCTTGGTGACGGGCCAGGTGAAGTCGAGGCTGGCGCCGGGGTAGATCTTGTAGTTCAGCTTGTCCCCGTGCGAGTGCGGCGTCTTCTTCAGGTCGAGGTTCTCGTGATTGCCGATCAGGTTGAGCGAATAGCGGAGCAGGCGACCGGTGCGCTCAAAGGCGCTCTTGCTCACGAGATTGATGGAGCCGGCGAGCGAGTCGGAAGGATTGGCGGGAGTCGGGACCTTGGAGACCTCCATGCGGGCGATGTCATTGAGCGCCATCGAGCGCACGTCGACCGAGCGCGTGGCCGTGGTCCAGATGTTGGAGGCGGGCGCGCCGTCGTTGGTGATTGACGTCATGCCGCCGCCGATACCCCGAATGGAGACGCCGGAGACGTCGGCGAGATCGCTCTCGACGGTGACGCCAGGGAGGAACTTCATGAATTCACCTGCGGAGCCGCCGAGGACGTCGCCGAGGGAGTCGGTCGAGAGGACGTTCTTGATGTTGGGGGCGAAGCGCTGTTCGTTCGTTGCGATCGCCTGCGCGTCGGTCTCCTTGTCCTGCGCGACGACGAAGGCATCGAGTTTCACGGTGCCGTCGCCCTGCTGGCCGTAGCGGGCGACGGAAGTCAGATTGACATCCTGTGTCGCGACACCGCCGGCCGGCACGTTGAGCGTCACCGCGGCGAGATCGAGATCGGTGAAGAAAACCTCAAGCGTCACGGGACCGCCGGGGACGTTCACCAGACGGTAGGTGCCGTCCTTGTCGGTGAAGACGGTATTGCTGGAGCCTTTGATGGAAACCCGGGCGTTTTTGAGATACTGGCCGGTGGCGACATTTTGCACGCGGCCGGAGATGGAGCCGGTGGCTTGGGCGGAAGTGACGGGCGCGGTGGCCGCGGTCGCCTGGGTGGAGGCGGCCAGCGGAAAGAGCGTCAGACTGCCGGCGGCCAAGAGTAGTTTGCGAATGGTCATGGTGGCGAACAGAGGATTAAATCAAGTCGGGCGGAATCCAGCAGAGTGAAATCGAAACGTGCAACCTCGGAGTCGGAACGAATGAACGATAGGAAATGGAATCTCCTCTTAGGAAATTGGATTTTTAAAACGTTCCTCAGCAACATGCGGATGGTTTCTTTCGGTCACGGCCAAAATCCCATTTTGCGGAGGGGGTTCCGCTCTCAAGAAACAGCTTCTGCAAGTCGTTTGTGGGCCTGGAAAGCTGTTTCTTCCTGTCGGTGCCAAAACTTGTTTTGGTGGGGAGGCTGCTAAGAAACAGCTTCTTCAAGTCGTTGGTGGGAAAAGAAAGCTGTTTCTTCCCGCCGGGGCCAAAACTTGTTTTGGTGGGGAGGCTCCCAGGCAGCAGGGGCGACAAGAGTGTCGCCCATCCGACGGACCGGCGACACTCCTGTCGCCGATGGTGGCCGCGAAGGCGTGCTTCGCTCCCCCACCACCCACCCTCGCGCGCTCCCATGAAACAGCTTCTTCAAGTCGTTGGTGGGCCTGGAAAGCTGTTTCTTCCCGTCGGTGCCAAAACTTGTTTTGGTGGGGAGGCTCTTAGGAAACAGCAACTGTTTTCTAAGAGCGGGACTGGCCGTTGGCGGTAGCGACGACCCGCGCTCTGATCCAAGCGCTGTCGGCGGCGACCGCCACGATGTTTACGGTCGCCGCCCAGACGCCGATTCCGTGCAGTAAAGATCCCACCCGGCGGGGCGAATTCGACAAAGATGTTGGTATATTCATGGTCTCATTATCCTGAGCTCAGGTCGTGGATGGACGACAAAGCGGGGCGGAGAATGAAGCCTCGCCGCCGATCGAAACGATACTACCGGATCCGCGTGACGGCTCCGCAGCGTTCCGGCGACAGTCGCGTCACAAAAAAAGATACGTGGCGCGGCGTGAATCAGGCCGCTACTGACCACCATACCTCGTTCGCTTGACGGACCCATTTACACGACCATTCAAATGGTCCGTCTGGGCGGTTGCCTGAGCCTTGTCCTCCGCTGTTTGGTCGCTTCCTGCGGCAAGCTCTTCGGTGCCTGTCCTCGCAAGCGAACAAACAGCTACCCGTCAACCCGGTTGGCTGTGTCCACTCATTCGAGGCATCTTCACGCCTCGTAATGCGCATGGGAAACACGGTCCTTTGTGTCGGCTTTGAGGGAACTGAGGTCGCGGGAGAAATCAGCAACCAAGCCAAGTCGAAACCGACCTGCATCCGTCGCGAGAACGAGGGGAGTGTGAAAAAATACCCGCCGCGCCAGACGAACCACGCAACGAATCCGGAGAGTTTGCCCCGCCTAATTAATCTTGTCCTGTGTCCAGAAAATCGGGGGGCGATACAAACCTAGGCTTCCCCGAAAGAACGATTAAGAGAATGATTCCGAGCCGAACCACGGAGTGGCTTCCGCAGCCACCCCTTTCCGCCTATGCCTACTTCCGCGCTTACCTCGATTCCGCAGACTTACCCCGAACTGTTGAGCGCGGTGCGCCGCGTGTTGATCGGCGGCCAGCGCGAGATCGATCGCGTGTGGGTGCACAGCTATCACGAGACCGGGCGGCTCATCACCGAGCACATTCTCCTCTTCAAAGACCGTGCCGACTATGGCACGAAAACATATCACACCCTCGCCCGCGATACCGGTGGCAGCGAGCGCCGGCTCTATCAATGCGCCCAGTTCTACCGCTGTTTTCCAATTTTGCAGCCGACTGCAAAATTGACGTGGACCCACTACACCACGCTTTGTCAGGTCGAAGATCCGCCGCAGCGCCTGGCTTTGGCTAGGCAGGCCGAGCGGCAGGGCTGGGTCGTTGACGAATTGGAAGCGCGCGTCCGTGCGATCAACGCCACCATCGAGTTGCCGCCCAGGGAGGTCACCCGCCCGACCGGTTCAGGGCCGGCGGCCGCGAAGCTCCTCACCCCGAAACGCGGGCTCATCGGACGTTATCGCGTCATCGCGGATGACGAGGGCGACCTGGTGGTCGATGTCGGCTTCAAGCTTTCCATCCCGCTTTCTGCCGCGAAAGCCCGCTCCCGCACGGCGGCCCAAATCGTTGACGTCGACACTGACGGGAGCCTCTCCGCCGTCGACGGCGGCAAACCGGCCGACCTCTTCACCTATGCCGTGAAGGTGCGACGCGTGATCGATGGCGACACCTTGGAAATCGTGCTCGCGCTGCCTCATCTCACCGCGCGCCTGAAGCTGCGGTTGCGCGGACTCGATTGTCCTGAGATAACGACGCCCGAAGGCAAAGTCGCAAAGCGCGCCGTGGAAACGCTCGTGCGCGACGCGAAGTCCGTAACGGTCTACACCAGCCAGGCCGACAAATACGATCGCTACCTCGCCGACGTATTTCTCGCCATGAGCGACGGTACCGAAATCTTTCTGAACAATTACCTGCTCGAAAACGGCCTCGCCGAGCGAAAAGACGCGTGGGCGTTCGCCGACTGGCAAAAGGTCGAGCAGCGGTGGCCCCTAAGAAACCCCATTCGCTAAGCGTTGGGGTGAGAGGTTGGCTCGGTTTTTTCTGTCACGGCCAAAATTCGGTTTTGGGGCGGCAGTTGCTGGGAAATTGGATTTGCGGGGGGGGAGGGGATCAGGGAGGGGTTTACGCCGACCTCCTCCTCGTAGGGCAGGGTCTCCGACCGAATGGCACTTAAACCAGACCGAGGACCCTCTTGCGGAGGCGTTTTCGGCGGGGCGCGCCGGGCACGGTCGTAAAGAGGACAGTCCGGCTCAGACGCTGCATCGCCTTCAAAGTGGCCTGCACGGTGCGCCAGTTGGCGATGGCTGCGGCGAGCGACGCGTATTGCTCGCGCGAGAGCGCGACGCTCACCGTCTCATTGCGAGGAAACTGGATTTGCGGGGGGAGAGGTTTACTTCGCGGCGTTGAGCCACGAGGCGGGCCTGGTGCCCGTCGTCGAGCCCGAGGTGTTGATGGAAGGGGATCATGCGCTGCTCCGCCACTTCGAAGTAACGGAGTCGGTCCTGCGCCAGTTGTTTCACGAACTGCCGGAACACCGCGTGCACTTGGAAGGGCTGTTGCTCAAGGTGAACAGGGTCTTGTCCGGCACGACCTGTTCGCAGACGGCGACGCAGGCGGCGACGGCGACAGTGGCGGACGCGGCGCAGGCGACCTGGTGTCGTAGGCAGCGCACGGTGCCGACCGCGGTGCCGGGCCTTGTTTTCCTCTCCGGAGGCCAGACGGATGGGCGCGCGACGGAGCACCTGGACGCGCTGAACCGCATCGAACATCTGCCGCGGGAATTGAGTTGAGAGTGGCGGTGGCAATACCACCAAAAACCGGCAGTTTGAAAATCACCTGCGACCGACCATCGCAAGCGACGTGGGTGCAGGAAGAAAATATCTTTTTGAAGTTCCGAGAGGATCCATCCCTGCGGTCACAACCCTGTTCAAACCGCCTATTTTTGGCGGTTTTCGTCTCGCCACTGTCAACACGGGCAGGAGTTCCTGAGATCCGCTGGCGCTCGCCGCTACCTTGGCCCGATCCGACTCGTGCGCGTGATCGTGATCTTAATCTTGATCGGCCGGAGCGGCCGCCAGACCGGCGAGCCCTCTCCCCGGGCTTGCCCCAATTGCACCCACCTACTTTGCCGGCCGGAGCCGGATACGCGCGGAATGAATGTCGCCGTAGTTCACTTCCGCCGTGCTCTTGATTTCCGGACGCACGGCCAGAAGCGTGCCATCGGAAAGTTCCGCGACGGTCGGGTAAGTCACCGACCAACCTGGCGTCTTATCCGGTCGATCCGCGAGCACCCAGGGTTCGCTCCAAGTTCCGCCGTCGTCATCCGAAACCCGCATCGTCAGCCGGGTGCCGCAGCACGGCGCGGGAGGGGTTGTTCGTGAGTACCAGCGTGCCCTGTCGGGTGTAGAGTCGATGTGACGCGCTCGACGTGCCGGCGAGGCCCCTTTTCTCCGGGCCGCTCCACGTCTCGCCCTTGTCAACGCTGAGCGACCGCCACAATTCGCCGTCGCGCGTGCGCAGCACCATCGTGACTTTCCCCGATTTCAGTTCGGCCACCGTGGGCTCGCCGCCCTCGCCCGCCGGAGTCGCGACGGCGCCAAATCGCTGCCAGGTGCGGCCGGCATCCGCCGATTTCAGCACGCCAGCCCGCTCTCGTGCCGCGCAGGTGCAGCGGGACCAGCAGTTCGCCCGTGGACAAACGAATTCCATTCGAACGGGTCGGGTGATTTGGCTGGCCCAAGCCGACGGGCTCTTCCCAAGTCCGACCCGAATCGCGGCTGCGCCGGTAAAAGATCTGGATCGGTTTTTTTGTGGCCGAGAAGAAGAGGAACGTCTGCTCCCCGGACACCAGCAGCGTGGGATCGAAATCAGCCGCGTCCGGAAAATCCTGCAGCCTATGCGCGGGCATCCACGACCGTCCCTGATGAGTCGAGTGGGGTCCCAGAATCTTTTGATTGGGCGCGTCCTCAAACGCGCCCGAAAACGACGCGGCCAGAACCCGGCCATTGGGCGTGACCGCCGCGGTCGGCGCATGATTGAAACCGGTTTCGTTCGCGGGCCCCTTGGGATCCGTATGCGTGTGGCGGAAGACCATCCGCTGCTCGCTGATTTTAAGCTGGCTTTCCTCCGCGCCTTGCATCGAAACGCTCCGCCCAACGCTGGCCGCCACTAGGAGCGGCCGAACCAAGCAAAAACCCGGAGTCCTTGCGTTCATGGGCAATCGACGTGAGAACGGACTCCAAAGTCGCGGCCCCGAGCGCGCCACGCTTCCGCTCCGCGATTTCACCCGACTGATCATTTCTGCTTTCCTGCTTTCGCCGGCACATCACTGGCTTTGCCTCCCGCCTGCATGATCCACTCGAGCGGAAAGCGCACAAAATGGATGGACTCGTTGTACTTCACCTCGCCGCGTTCGTACAGCATCCCGATGCTCCCGTCAGGGAGGACCGTCATGCACGAATAGCCGCTGAGCCCGGGATCGATGAGACGCCCGCCGTTCCAGGTGCGCCCACCATCGGTACTCGCCCGGACCGTCATGGCAATTCGGTTGGTCTGCGAGTTGGGGTTGGAAAACAGCAGCGGACCCGAGGGATGCCGGATCAAACTGGCCATGCACACCGGATCGGGCACGACGGACCACGGCTCACTCCACTGACCTTTCGCGATGTCTCCGGTCCATGAGTACCGCGCCCACGCCCGCAATTTCTTCGGTCCGTGATCGCGGATGGACATCAGCAGCGATCCGTCTTCGAGCTCGGCAATCTGCGCCTCGCTTGTCCGGGCCGGACCCACGGTCACGGGTGCAGCCCGTTTCCACGTGGTCCCATGATCCCTGCTCCAGATGAAGGCGGACTGCCCCGCGCGGGCGCTCGGATAGGTCTTGTGATAGGTCGGTAGGACGAGCGTGCCATCGCGCAGTTGCAGCCCGCTGCCGGGTCCCTTGAGCGCGACGGCCACACCCCAAGCCGGGTCCTGCACGTGAGAGGTTAGATTAACGGGCTCGGACCAGGTTGCGCCGTCGTCCGTGCTTTTGATCATCATGAACTGCCCCGCCATCTCATTCGGGATTGGCGGACCTGCCGCGCCGCGGTCACCCCGGACCCACAGCGCGGAAATGAAAATGGCGCCCGTGACGCGATCGACGAGGATCGTCGGATCGCCGATGCCATTCCCGTTCGCGCCGGGCACGTTCTTGTCGAAATCCATCACGCGCTTAACCGGCGTCCACGTCGTGCCTTGATCGAAACTGCGCATGATCGCCACGTCGATGTCGCCGGGCAGGTCAACGGCGCTCGCGTGGCGCAAATCGAACGCCGCGATCAGCGTGCCCTTGGTCGTGGTGGCCAGCGCGGGGATGCGCGAGGTAAACACGCCGTCCTGCCCGGGCGCGCGGAGCACCGTGCGAAACACCGGGTCCGTCGCGCTGGCGCCGCGGATCTCCAAGCCAGGGACGGCCAGGGTCAGCGCAAATAGGCCGAGGCGGAATCCCGCGCGTAAAGTGCGCGGACGAAGATGAAAAGCGGGGGGGGGCATAGGCAAAAATGAGACGCTTCCATGCGTTGGGAGGACCGGTCGCCCGTCGTCCGGCAGCGGCAGGCCACGCATCCGGCGCCAAATTCAGAAATCCTGGCGGCTACTTCATCCGCTTGACCTGAAAATACGTTCCGACGATATCGCTCTTCCAGCGATCGTTCGGGTCCGTGCGCGCGTACGCGACGAGGAGGACATTGGGCGCAACCTCGACCGAGGTGAAATAGTTGCCGCAATCGGGCGGATAGAGGTCGTTGAAAAACTGGAGCACGGGCACCCAGGTTTTCCCCTGATCCGTGCTGAACATGATCCAGTTGCCCGGCCGTCCGTAGGTCACACTGATGATGCCGTTTTTCAGCAGCACGGAATCCGGCCAGACGCCGAAGGGCGCGATCGGGTCCGCGTTGCTCCAGGTCTTGCCGCCATCCATCGAGGTGCTCGAAAAGAGGGGGGTTTGCTTCTTGTAGGAAAACGGCGCTTCGGAATCCGATTCCTTGTCATCGAAGCTGCCCAGCGACGCGGTGTAACTCGCCCCCGACCGAATGAAGCTGAGAATCTTGCCAGCGGGCAGCGCGAGCAAGGAGGTCTCATTGAAACCTTCGCTGCTCACGGAGCGATTGGACAGGTCGTACGCGATGGTGGAATGATAGCGCCAGGTCTTTCCGCGGTCCGTCGAACGTAGCGCGACCAGCTTGCGCGTCTTGCCAAAGCGGAAGGCCATGCTGGTGAGTAGACTGCCGTCGGCCGTTTGGATAATCTTGCGATAAATCACCCCCGTGCGGGCATCAAAGTCCGCCGGCAGATGGACCGTCGCGTTATCTTCGACGCGCGTGAGGCCATTATCCTTCGAACGAAAAAAGCGGGCTTCATACACGCCCTTCTGGCGCGTTTCGTTGACGCGACTTTCGGGCCGGCCGGCCGAGGAATTCGCGCGCCCACCGTAATCGCTGTAACTGGGCGGCTCGTAAGACCGGAACATCACCACTTCACCATCGGGCGCGGGATACTGAAAGGTGGAGGCCTCCACGATGGGGGCGCCCTTCGTCCAGGTTTTGCCACCGTCGGAAGATCGGCGGTCATACACCTGAATATCGTCGTTATTGTACTTAAAGACGATGCCGGTCGGACAAACACTTTCGACGCCCGGCGCGATCGTTTGCGTTTTGCCGCGAATCACCCGGATGCCCGGGGCATAACTTACCCGCGACTTCTCGGTTTCGTACGCGGGATCGAAGTCGATTTGCGCGACCGCGCGGCCGCACGATAGCGCAACGGCGACGGCGAGCATCAGGGCAAGGGGGGCAGAATTCATGGTTGATCAGGCTCGAGGTTAATGGAAGACGTTCGTGAGGTGGCGGACCAAGTCCGCTGACGCGCCATTCGCGGTGGTCAGAACGTGGAGATTTTCCATCGGGATGAGAAGCTTGGATGCGCCGGCTTGACCGAGCGCGCGCCCAAGTCCGTCAATCGGATCGATCCAGATTTGTGTCTTGGTTGCAGCGAGTCGCGCGAGGTCCGGAATGTCGAAATCCCGCAACACGCCGGGCGTCACGAAATATCCCCGCACGGCATAGTCGCGCTGGTGGGTCAGCAATCGGTAGGAGGGTAGCGTGTTGAGGGCCACGACCCCGTGCACCCGCGAATCGTTGATCGCGGAGGCCAGCGCCCAAAGGCCGCCGGAACCTTCGCCGATGATGACCAGTTTGCGTTCGCCCAGCCGGTTTTCCGCCTGGAGCAAATCGATTCCGCGAATGATATCCAGCGCGCGCATGCCGTCGAGGGTGCGGCCCAAGCCGGCGCTTTGGAGCGCGGTGGCCTCATTTTCCCGCGTCACTTTCAAGGCGGCGGCGGCCGAGGGCCCCCGCGTCACGGGCGGCGGACCGGTTTCGCCCACGCCCCGCACATCGATCGCAAGCACCACGACGCCATTTTGACTGAGTAATACGGGGAGCGACGAAGCGGAATCGGTCCGGGGTTTGCCCCGATCGGAGGCGAAAAGGTACACCGGGCTTTTCGGTGTTATCCGGTCCGGTACAAGCAACAGGGTGGGAATCACGATGCCGGACTCGCTCTCGTAGGTGAACTTTTTCACCGAGACATTCCCCATCCGGACTGTGCCGACGGAATTCACTTTGGGAGCGCCGCTGGCGACCGGGAGCGTCAGGGCAATTCGGAGGTTGATCCGCTCCTGCAATTTCTTCGGATCGCGCTCCGGCCGATAAAGCGCGTCGACCCGTTTGGCCGCGAGCGTCTGCCCCGTCTCGCCGCGCAGTGAGGCGATGGTGTTGCCGCTCTCCGTAACCCAGAGGTCCTCGGTCTTCTCGGGCTTGATGGCCCCTTCGGGTTTTCCTTCGGCGATTTTATCGAACCAGCGGTTGAGCCATTCGTAGGCGGCCTCGCGATTATTCTGATCCATCGAATGGATCCCGGGAACCACCTCCAGCTCACACCGGTTCATGTCTGCCCCCAAACCGGCATAGAACCGTTTCAAGTCTTCAAAACTCTTCCGATAAACGGGAACCTGGCCGGACTCGCTGCCGCCAATAATGCGGATCGGTCGCGGCGCCACGAGCGATTGCACCTCATATTTGAAAGGCCCTTCTTCTCCCACCCCCAGCAAACTCGAATCCTCGCAACTTCCGCCGGGATGCGACACCGCGCAGACCTTGATGCGTTCGTCCACTGCCGTGAGATACCACGACATCTGGCCGCCACCGGAGCAACCGACCGCCGCGAGTTTGTGGCGGTCAACCTCCGCCCGGGTTTCGAGGTAATCCACGGCGCGAATGCCGTCCCACAACCGCAACCCCGAGAGCGTCCAGTCGGCCAGCAGAGCCGGTTGCCGAACGGCATGGTGCTGGCTTACCCCACGATTGACCAAGTGCTTTTGCGTGACGGGGTCCCAGTATTCCGAGCGCTCGCCTTGCCCCATCGGGTCGAAGACCAGCACCACATATCCCTTCAGGGCAAAGCCGGAACCGGACATCTGATACGGCGGATAGGCCTTGCCCTCGTCGGAATGCCCACAGGGAAAAACGATTCCGGGCAGCGGAAATTTCCGGCCTTTGGGTACGTAGAGGTTGGCCGTGACATGATAGCCGGGCTGGCTTTCGAAGATTACTTTTTCGACGGTGTAGGCTTCGCGCTCCAGCTGGCCGACGGTGCGCGCGTTCAGCGGGGTTCTTTGCGGAAATTCCCCAAAGATCCGGCTCAAGCGCGCGCGGGTTTTCGCCTGCGCCGCCTGCCACTCCGCCGGCGTCTTCAGCGCCGCGAGCTCCGCTTTTCGTTTCGCGGAAAAATTATCCAAGTGCGACCGGACAAAATCCGTGAAGACGCGCCGGCCCGCCAGCTGTTCGCCGGCCGTCTGCAAGACGTCGAAAATCGCCGGCGGAAGCGGCGTGAGCACGCTGGCCCCGGGAGCCGCGACCGCCTGCTCTGCGGACGCGGCGGGGGCGCCAGCGCGAACGTCGGCGCCTGCAACCGGCGCCGTTGCCACCCAACTCGCGAGCAGGCAAATCCCCGCGCCCCAGTTGGCGGGACGCGGGTAATTCCGGACAGATCGGCTCAACGCTCGGACTCC
>Ga0114966_10004808_pt1 | contig 11552 bp, 8 predicted proteins | sample M_130207_XF_Meta_FD_87029 | JGI IMG/M metagenome (GOLD analysis project Ga0114966, IMG submission 87029) | Freshwater microbial communities from Lake Montjoie, Canada to study carbon cycling - M_130207_XF_MetaG | ecosystem: Environmental > Aquatic > Freshwater > Lake | place: Lake Montjoie...
AACAGGGTACGCAACGATTCCGGGCGAAGCAGAGAAGTCCCCATGGTACGGTGGACGCTAGCCGCTCGCGCCCTGCGGACGCAACAGCCAGTCCGTAGCTTTCGCGCGTCGCTCCGTGGTTCGTGCCGCTCGCACTCCCTCTCCCGTTTCCTCGAATGACCTCTGTCTTTCCGTATCGTCGCGGCGTCCGTGTGCCGACGCTGCTGTTCGGCCTTGGTATCGCACTCGGACTCGCACTCGGGATCTCAGTGCCGTCCACCGCGCACGCGCAGGGCACGCCACCCCGTCCGTCGGCTCGCCCGGCCGCCCGCTCGGCAACGGCGGATCCGGATGTGTATCTGCTGCCCCTCGTCGGCCGCGGGGATGCCCTCAAGATCGGCGTGCCAGCCAACCTGTCGCGTCGCGGCGGCTACGATAATCAGCCGGCGTTCCAGAAGGACTCGCGCGCGCTGTACTTCACGTCGAACCGCGGTGACGGTCAAAGCGATATCTATCGCAACGACTTCAGCACGGGACTCACCGCCCCGCTCCGCGCCACGAAGCCGGAAAGCGAGTACTCGGCCATGCCGACGCTCGACGGCAAGTCGGTCACGGTCATCCGCGTCGAGGCCGACTCCACCCAGCGGCTCGCGCAGTTCCCCATCGATGGCTCCGTACCGACGGTGCTCTTTCCGGCCATCAAGCCGGTGGGATACTTCGCGCAGGCCGACGACAGCACGTGGGTCATGTTCGTGCTCGGCTCACCCGCCACGCTTCAGCTGGCGCGTACCGGCGCCGGTCGTGAGCAGACAACCGGCGAGGTGATCGCCCGCAATGTGGGACGGTCGTTGCATCGTATTCCCGGCACCGCGCACGTGAGCTTCGTGCAGAAGGGTGGGGCGTCGTGGTATGTCATGCGCCTCAATCCCGTCTCACGTCGCATCGATACGCTCGTTGCCTTGCCCAAGGGCAGCGAAGATGTGGCCTGGGTGGACAGCACCACTTTGGTGGTGGGCAGTGGCACGCAGCTCATGCAGTGGCGCCGCGGCACCACCGAGTGGAAGTCGCTCGGCGATCTCGCGTTCGCGCACCTCGCGAATATCACGCGGCTGGCGGTGAGTCCGAACGGACAGTGGCTCGCGCTCGTGGCCGAGCCACAAGCGCGCACCGCCATACCGTCCGCGGCCGCAGCGACGATGCCGGTCGACCGCGTCGACGCGGCGTCGGTGAAGCGCAATATCGAGATACTCGCCGCCGATTCGATGGAAGGGCGCATGACCGGGTCGCGCGGACAGGAACGCGCGGCCATCTGGCTCGAGCAGCAGTATCGCGCCGCCGGCCTCACGCCGGCGGGTGACTCGGGCACATTTCGTCAGCACATCCCGCTGCGCATCGCGCAAGGACCCGCCAATGCGCCGGGGCGTACACGTCCCGCACCGGTGGCGTCGTGGGCGGCGTGGGATTCGCTTCCCGCCGCCCAGCGTCTGCGGACGTCGAACGTGGCCGCCATGATCCGTGGCAGTGACCCGGTACTGCGAAACGAAGTCGTCTTGGTAACAGCGCACTACGATCACATCGGCATCCGTGAGCCGATTGATGGTGACTCGATCAACAACGGCGCCGACGACGATGCCTCGGGCAACGTGGCGCTCATCGAGATGGCGAAGGCGCTCATGAAAGGCCCGCGCCCGAAACGCACGATCCTGTTCATGTCGATCACGGGCGAAGAAGTCGGTGGGTTCGGCACCAGTTGGTACATCCGGCATCCGTTGTTGCCACTGGAGAACACGGTAGTCGATCTCAACGTGGAGATGATCGCGCACGCCGATTCGCTCGCCGGCGGATTCGGCAAGGCGTGGCTGACCGGTTATGAGCGCTCCACGTTGGGTGACCTGCTGGCGGACAACGGTATTCCCCTCGTGCCGGATCCACGGCCCGGGCAGAACTTCTTCTCTCGCAGCGACAATGTGGCATTTGCGCGCATCGGCATCCCGGCGCACTCGCTGTCATCGTACAATCTGCTGACTCCGTACCACTCTCCGAAGGACGAGGCGTCGATCGTGAATATCGAGCACATGGCGCAGGTGATCACCGCCACCACGAAAGCGGTGCGGCTGTTGTCCGATGGCCCCAAGCCGACGTGGCATCCGGGCGGTCGCCCCGACGCGCCAGCCCCGCGGCCGCCGCGATGACGATGCGTACGCGTTTCACCGCATGCGCCGGCATTCTGCTGCTTGCGGCATGCGGTGACGGATCGCCGCCCGTCGCGCCGCCCGCTCCGCCGCCCGTCGCGCCGCCTGCCGCGCCCGTGGTGGCGCGCATCGATGTGTCGGCCGCCGCGACGGCGCTGACGCCGCAGCAGACCACGCAGCTCTCCGCCGTGGCGCGCACCGCGAGTGGTGTCGCGGTGGGTGATGCGCAGCCCGTGTGGAGTTCGACGGCGCCCGGCGTTGCCTCCGTGAACGCTGCTGGTCTCGTGACCGGCGTCGCCGCCGGCTCCGCCACCATTCGCGCCACCGTGGGATCGGTCAGTGGCACGCTCGACGTCACGGTGACGTCGGGGGTAGGCGTGCTCGCGACGATCGTGGTCACGGCGCAGGATCTCACCATCCAGCTCGGCCAACTCACCCAAGCCACCGTGAGCGGACGCGATGCACAGGGCGGCGCCGCGGCACTCGGGGCGCGCGTCGTTACGTGGAGCACCAGTAACACGGCGATCGCGACGATCAATACGGCCGGTGTCGTGACCGGCGTCGGCGTGGGCACGGTCAGTTTGCAGGCGTCGGTCGCTGACGGCGCCCTGCCGAAGACTGCCAGCGTACAGTTGATCGTGGGCGGTATTCCCAATGCACCGACCACCGCTGACGTGGTGATGCCAGGACTGATTTTTAGCCCGACGGAAACGGTGGTGAAGCGGGGGGGCACGGTGCGCTTTGTCTTCCCCCCGTTGGCGCACAACGTCATCTGGGACCCGCGCCTTGCGGGCTCCCCGGCCGACATTAATCTCACCCGCAGCGTCACAGTGTCGCGCGCATTCGCGACCGTTGGCGTGTTTCCGTTCAAGTGCACGGTGCATCCCGGCATGGACGGCACCGTCATCGTAAGTCCGTAGCGCCGTTCGGCTCCATGCGGCACGATGCACGAAGGGCGCAACCGTTGATCGGTTACGCCCTTCGTCGCTGAAGCAACCGCCGCCGCGCTATGCTTTCGTGACGTTCCGGAAGCGCGGCGTGTAGTCGGGAAAAATTACCGACAGATTGTTGTTGCCGAGTCGGTTCTGCACGATCTCAGCAAAGATGTCGCGATGGTCGAGCGTCACGCGCAGATCCTGTCCGTTCTCGAGATTTTCCCGCGCCAGTCCTGGCCAGCCGTTGGTCAGCACGCGGCCGCCATTGATCTTCTTGCCCATGGCGAACGCCACATTGCCGCGGCCATGGTCGGTGCCACGGTTGCCGTTCTCCCGGGCGTTGCGTCCGAACTCGGAGACGATCACGACGGTTACGCCGTACGGTGTGGTGCCCTGAATGACGTCGGCGTGAAAGGCCGCGAGCGCACTCGAGAGGTCAAACATACGAGTGTGCATGCCGCCGCCGTCCAACGTGATAACGGGGCCTTGGTTGACGTGCGTGTCCCACCCACCGTTGAACGCGTGGATCGCCTCGATGCCCACATCGGCTTTGATGAGCGCGGCCGACGAGCGCAACGCCTGTCCAAAGCCGCTGTTCGGATAGACCGCGCCGTTCGCGGCGGCGTACCCGGCGAAGTTGATCCGCTGCAGCAACGCGATCGTGTTCGTGGCATCGAGGGCATTCGCCGCCACCGGGTTCACGGTGCTGGCGTGGTTGTCTGCCAGCCACTGGGCCCGCGCGGTCGCCGTCGTGGCGGTGCCGCCGATGGTGAAATTGGCGGGATTCGGAATCGGCAGCGACTTCGGCCCACCCGCCAGTGTTTGGGGGAGGCCTGCGGTGAGGCCGAGTCCCCGCAGCGGCGCGTCGGACCGCATCGGTGTGCTGGTCGCCAGATGTCGGCCCAGCCAGCCACCACTGATGCGCGCATCACGCGGCTTGCCCACTTCCATGTACCGTTGCGCATCGAAGTGCGAACGGGAGTTGTCGACCGACCCGGTGGCGTGCGCCACGAGCAGGTCGCCGTTGCTGTACGCCGGCATCAGCGGTGCCATCCCGGGCGAAAACCCGAAGAAGTTGTCGAGGGCGACCGCCTTCGGTCCGGTGCCCGCCGCGTCAGGACGGGCGACCGCGATGTTCGGACGCCCCGTGTAGTAGTCGGGATCTCCGAACGGCACCACCAGCGACATGCCGTCGATACCGCCGCTGAGGAACACGGACACGATGATGTCACGGCTGCCATTCGAGGACTGCGCCAGCACCACTTTGGGAAGCCACGTGGGGAGCAGCGCGCTCACACCCACGCCGCCGGCCAACGTCAGGAAATCGCGACGCGCCAGCTGCTGGTATTCCTGGCACCCGCCTTCTGTCGATTCATCACTCATGTGGCGACTCGGCTCACGGGAAAAGAGGGCATCAGAACCACTGGTACTCCTGCGCGCTGCCGGCGAGCGAGATCGTTTCGCGAACCCGTGCGTCGCTGTAGGCGCCGCCGCGCAGGTAGGTGAGCAACTGCGCGCGCAGCGCGAGCGGGAGTTCCCCGCCGAACATGCGACTCGCGATTTGCGCCACCACGCCCTCGGCGGTGTCGGGCATGCGGAAGGGGGCCGAGTCCACGCGGGTCGTCGTCGCGCTGACTTGCGTGGACAGATACTGCATGTACGACCAGCGCGTGATCACCAAGCCGCTCCACCAGTCCACGCGATCGGGATAGCCGTTGGGCTGTTCCCACATGAACACGGGCATGCCCATCTGGTCGGCGCGCTGACGGGCCTGGCGGATGTTCACCACCTCGGCATTCATGCCGCGCATCGCGGAAATGGCGAGATGGAACGGACGCTTGTACTTGGCCGGTGCCGCCATGAGGTTCCGGCCCGACAGGATCGTGCGGATCATCGCCTTGATGTCGCCGCCGGTGGACAAATACGTTGCGGCAGTGGCGTCGACCACGGCCTGCGGCGGCTCGTACGCCAGCAACCAGCGCGCCATTTTGAGCGAGATGTAGGCCGCCGTGCTCGGGTGCGCCACCAGCATCTGGATGGCCGCGTCCCCCTCTGCCTTCATCTGCGCGTCCGTCGCCGTTACCGGCATGGCCGGGAACGCGACGCCGAGGAACGTCTTTGCATTGCGATCGTGAAAATTCCGATTGAACGCAAAGGTGCCGGCACCGGCCGTGGTCCACCCGGTCAGAATCCGTGAGAGCTCCGCCACGTCCGTCTGCGAGTAGCCGCCGTCCACGCCAAGCGTGTGCAGCTCCATGATCTCGCGCGCGTAATTCTGGTTTGGCGTCGGCGTCCGACTCAGATTCTGGTCGAGATACCGGAGCATCGCGGCGCTTTGCGACGTCGCCCGCAACAGCTCGGGGAACGTCCCCAACGCATTCGCACGGATCACATCGCGATCGTCGACCAGCTTGAGGTAGCCGACCTTGTTCAGACTGATCGTGAAGTGGTCGGTCCAGAAATCCACCATTCGCTCGCGGAGCTGCGCCTTGGAGAACGCCGCACGATACCACGTCGCATCGGCCAACTGGCTGTTGACCTCATTGCCATCCTGCATGGCTAACATCGCCAGTGGCATCTGCGTCATCGGCAGTCGCGAGGCAATGATGGTCTCGATGGCGCTGTCATCGATGGCCGATGCGCGGAGCTGATAGTCGAGATAGCCGGCATAGCCGAGCCGACGGGCCAGGGCGACTTCCTCGGGGCTCACTCCCATCGTGACGCGACGCACGAGGCGGAGCAGCGGATCGCTCCACGCCGCCGACGGATCCGCGGCGCTGTTCGCCGACTGTCCGCTCGGAAACGGGCTGCTGCCACGACTCTTCGGACGCTGTGCCTCGAGCGTCTGCGCGGCGGCTAGTCCCACCGCCGCCGATGCGCCAACCGCGAAAAAGCGACGACGACTGGAGCGTCGCTCGTCGGGGGGCGCGATCTGGCTCACGGGTTCGGGTTGATCAGCGTTCGTCGACATGTCGGTCTGCGGAGGGGCGACGGGAGGGGACTGCGAGTGAAGATGGCGTTCACCTAATTAGATGAACACTCGGGATCGGCGCGGCCGCTGTCAACGGAAAAATTCTCTATAACGGCACGTGCGTGGTGTCAATTGCGACACTGTGTGACGTCGAACCCAGAGTGTGACGGTCAGAAGCTGCTGGCGTTAATCCCGTAAATGGCTTGGAGCAGCGCCAGTGCGACGAAGCCGACCACCCCACCGAACCCCAGAATCATGACCGGCTCGATCAACGAGACGGCGCCCGTGATTACCCGCTGCACCTGATCGCTGGCCGCCGTGGCCGCCCGTCGGGCCAGCGGAGCCAGCGCGCCGCCCTGCTCGCCGGCCTCGAGGAGCCGCGTGGCCAACGGGGGCAACGAGCCAGCCAAGGCGCCCGAGATCGATCCCCCGTCTCGCACCACGGCTTCCGCGCCGGCCAACTGCTCGGCCAGCGCCGCATTCCCCACGGTGCCGCGCGCCAGCGTCATCGCGCGCAGCAGGGGGACGCCCGACTCGAGGGCGACCGCCAGTGTGCTGAGGTACCCGGCCGCCGCCTGTTCGCGCTCAAACCGGCCGATCAATGGCCACCGTAGGCGCGTGGCGTGCCAGCGCCGGCGACGTGCCAGGTCCTGCAGCGACTGGCGCACGGAGGTGCCGGCGAGGAGCACGGCGATGCCTAGCAGCCAACCGAAACGCGAGAGGAGGGCACTGAGGGCGATGAGCAGCCGCGTACTTGCTGGGACGGTGCCGCCAGCGCCCGCAATCAGATCGGCGAAGCGCGGCACCACGACCACCAGGATCACCAGCGTGCCCACCGTGGACGCCAGCGCCAGTAGGGTGGGATACACCAGCGCCGCGCGGACCCGGGCACGCAGCTGACTCCGCGCCTCGAGATCATCGGCGAGTCGCGCGAAGGTCGCCGCCATGCTGCCCGATGCCTCAGCAGCGGCCAGCAGCGGGGCGTAGGCCCGCGGCAGCGCCTCGACGCGGGCCGCCGCCTCGGACAGCGACTCGCCGCGTGTCACCGCCGTCTGGAGGCCACGGAAGACCTGCTGCCAGCGGGCGTCCGTTTCGGCGGAGGCGGCGAACGCCAGCGCGCGCTCCAGCGGCACCCCCGATTCCAGAAGGGTCGCGACCGACCGCGATACGATGGCCAGCGACTCCTCGCCGTCGGTGGTCCATCGCGATAGCCGATCGAGCAATCGTGCCGACGTCACCGATGCGGTCGCTGATCCGGACACGAGCACCGTCGATGCGGACGCGCCTCGCGTCGGCTCGAGATCAATGACCCAGAGCGAGCGGCGGCGGAGCAGGTCGACCGCCGCCTCCGCCGAGACCGCATCGACTTCGCCACGCGTCATCGCCCCTTGGGCATCGGCCGCCTGATAGCGCCACCGCGTCATGCCAGCAGAGGCCGACGCGGATGCCGACGCGGATGCCGAGGCGGATGCCGACACGCGATCGCTCACGCGCCGTCGTCCTCGCTCACCATGCGCACCACTTCGTCGATCGTGGTCTCACCTGCCGCCACGCAGCGCCACCCATCCTCACGTAGCGACCGCACCCCGCGGGCGCGCACCATCGCTCGCAGCTCGACCAGCGACGCTCCCTGGGTAAAGGCACCGCGCAACGCATCGTCGAGCACGAGCAACTCGGCGATCGCCACGCGGCCACGAAATCCGGTGCCGGCGCACGGCGCGCACCCGGCGCCTTCCCGAAGTTGTGTGATCGCCACGCCCGATGACGCCACCCGCGCCTGCTCCTGCCCGGTGAGCGGGCGCCACGCGCCGCACTGCGTACACACCCGACGCACCAACCGCTGGGCCAACACGCCTTGCAGCGTGGCGCTCAGGAGATACGGCGGCACCCCCATTTCCTGCAGGCGAGCCAGGGCGGCCGTGGCATCGGTCGTATGCACAGTGCTCAGGACGAGGTGACCGGTGAGCGCCGCTTGCACCGCGATGTCGGCCGTCTCGGCGTCGCGCATTTCCCCAACCAGAATCACGTCGGGATCGTGACGGAGAATCGCCCGCAGCGCGTTCGGAAAGCCGAAACCGGCGCGGGCGTTCACGGGGAGCTGCACGATGCCGTCGAGTCGGTATTCCACCGGGTCTTCCACGGTCACCACCTTCACGCCCGGTGTGCTGCGCTCACGCAGCGCGGCGTACAACGTGGTGGTTTTGCCCGAGCCGGTCGGACCACTCACCAGCAGCAGCCCCGACGCCCGCTGCAACAGCGCGCGCCACGGCGCGAGCACGTCGGCGCTCAACCCGAGTGACTCGAGCGAGGACGGTTGCTCCGCATCACCGCCATCCAGCAGTCGCAGCACCACACTCTCGCCGTGCAACGCCGGCAACGTCGAAATACGCACGTCGAGCTCACGGTCTCCCACCCGCACCCGCGCCCGGCCGTCCTGTGGCAGACGACGCTCCGCGATATCCAACCCGGCCAGCACCTTGAGCCGCGAAATCACCGCCGACCGGAACTCGGCCCCCAACTGCTGCGCGTCGCGCAACACCCCATCCAGCCGCATGCGCACTCGCAAGCCGTCCGGGCGCGATTCCACGTGCACATCGCTGGCGCCCGCGCGCGACGCTTCGGCCAGCATCGCGTTCACCACCTGAATCACGGGTTCGCGTGACGCGAGCGCCCGCAGGTCGTCGAGCGATTCCGTGAGTTCGCCGCGCAGCAGGTCGCCGCGCAGCCGGTCACCCCCGCTCGGCGCGGTGTCCATCGCGTGCGCCGCCACGCGCGGCGCCGACAGGATCGCCGCACGAATGTCGCCGGCGCCGTGGGGCAGCACGCGCACCTCGGCGCGGAAGGCGCGCTCCAAGGCATCCTGCACCATCGCCGGGATTACCCCGTCGGCCGCGACCACCAACGTGCCGCCGTCGAGTTCGAGCGGCAACACGGCGTGCTCCTCGAGCCAGCGGGCCGGTAGGCGCACCGCCAGTTCACCTGCCGCCGCCGCCCGCAGATCACGGGCATCTCCGCTCTGGCGGGCATCCCCGCTCATGCGGGTGGCTTCCGGGTAAGCGGCGTGCCGTCCAGCGAGCCCGGCGAACGATCTTCCAAGCGCTTCTTCACACGCTCGCGGATCGCGTCGGCATCGGCGTCGGAGCGCACGAGATACGGCGTCACGAAGATCGCCAGCTCCGTGCGCTGGCGCGTGATGGACTGCCGCTTGAAGAGCGCGCCCAAAAATGGAATGTCCTTGAGCAAGGGAATCCCCTGCTCGAGCGTCTGACGCGTTTCGCCGATCAGCCCCGCGATCACCACCGTCTGGCCGTCACGGAGAATCGCCCGCGTGGACGCTTCACGCGTGGAAATCACCGGTGCGCTCTGGGCCGCCGCCACCGTCTGCGACGTGAGCGAACTGACTTCCTGCAGCAGCTGCACCGAGATGTAGCCGTCGTCGTTGATCGTGGGAATGATCGACAGCTTCGTGCCTACATCCTGATACTGAATCGCGCGGTCGATGGAAATGTCGTTGCCCAGTCGCGTCGAGGCCACGAACGGCACCTTGCTGCCCACCAGAATCGACGCTTCCCGGTTGTTGGCCGCGATGATCTCCGGTGTGGACAGGACCCGCACATCGCTGGTGGATGCGATCGCACGCAGCATGGCCCGCACGCCGGTGCCGTCCAGTCGCACCAGACGTAGCAGCGCCGACGTGGAGCCGGTGTCGGGAATTTCGGGGTTCCCAAATTGGCCCTGCACGTCACCGCCACGATTCACCGCCGACCAGTCCACGCCGAACTCCGTACCGCGACCCAGCGCAATTTCGGCCACCGTGACTTCGAACAGCACCTGCGACGGACGCGTGTCGAGCGCGTCGATGGTTTCGCGCAGCAGCGGATAGTTCGGTGGTGCGGTGCGGATCACCAAGGCATTCGTGGGCGCGTTGGCGACAATGGTGGTACGTCCCACCAGCAGTCCCGATGCGGAATCGCGCGGCGTTCCCGTCGAAGCGGCGCTGTTCGGCGGCGCCATCGCGTTGGCACCGCTCATGCCGCCCGAGTTGCGAGATCGGAACGTCTCGGCTTCGCGGGCCCGGAACGAATCGAGGGCGCGCGACAGCGAGCGATCGGCTAATGAGCCACCGCCCGTGTTCGCCACCTGCGCGCCATACAGTTGCCCCAACGCACCGGCCAGATCGTCGGCCGCCGCATACTTGAGATTCACGACATAGGTGCGAAGCCCCGACTCACCGGCCGGTGCGGCGTCGAGGGTACGGAGCAGCTCGAGGTAGCGCGCCACGTTCGCGCCACGGTCGGTGATCAGCAGGGCGTTCGATCGCGTGATGGTCTCGATGCGCGCGCCTTTGCCCATCAGCGCGCGCAGCGCATCGGCGCCTTCGTCGGCGCGAATGGATTGCAACGGCACGAGCTGCGTCACCAAGCCGAGCGGTGGGGGATCCGGAAACGCGAAGCCGGTGCGCAGCGATCCCGTGGCCGGCGCCTTCGCCGTAGGCAGCACCTGAGCCACGGTGCCGCTCGGCACCAGCATCAGTTCGTGCGATTCCAGCAGCGACTCGAGAATGCGCTCGAGCTCCGCGGTGTTGAGCGGCGCTGGGGTCGCGAACGTAACGCGCACGTCGGGAATGTCGCTCATCAAGACGGTGCGCCCCAGCATCGTCGCCAGCGTACGAATCACGTCGGCCAGCTTCGCGTTGGCGAAATCGAGCGTGTTGGTGCGCGACGAGGCCGCGGGGACTTGGGCATGCAGTGCCTGGCTGCCGCCGGCAAACGCCGCGGGGACGAGCAGGACGCCGAGCGCCCTGCGGCGCCAAAGGCGTGGAAACGGTAGGACGATCACGGCACGTTCTCGCTGGAATCCGGCACGACGCGGGACAGGCGCAGAGTGCGCGTCCCGCTGGAACTTGAAATCACGACGCGATCACCGGCAATACGCACCACGCGCACGCCGCCGAACGATTCTCCCACACCAAGCAGCCGCGGCGGCTCGGCCTGCGAACGCAGCTGCAGCAAGGCGCGCGGGGTACCGCCAACTGAGACGATCCCGAACAGCTGCGGTCCAGTCTCGACCTCCGATGTCGCGAGCACGCTGCCGCCCGGCTCAAACGCCGACACCGCGGGCGACACCGTGGGCGCGGGTTCCGAGCCCGGCGCGACGAAGCGCGCGAGCGGTTCTTTACGGCTGGCACTGAACGCGTTGGTTCGCACGATCGCGCGCGCCAGCGAATCAGTCGTGGCGGCGGCGAGGTTCGACGCGCGCGCGGCGGCCGCGTTGGGCGAGGCAATGCGCAGCGCGTCCGGCGCTACGGCCGTCGATGCCGGCAACACCAGCATGACCACCGCGATCACGCCGCACACCGCCGTCAACGCATCGAGCGCCTGATAGGCACGCCACCCATTCGTCGCGCTCATTCCATCACCACCGGTGCGCGGACGCCAACCGTGACGCGCAACACATCGGGCGCGCCGCGCAGCG
>Ga0114966_10004810_pt1 | contig 11548 bp, 7 predicted proteins | sample M_130207_XF_Meta_FD_87029 | JGI IMG/M metagenome (GOLD analysis project Ga0114966, IMG submission 87029) | Freshwater microbial communities from Lake Montjoie, Canada to study carbon cycling - M_130207_XF_MetaG | ecosystem: Environmental > Aquatic > Freshwater > Lake | place: Lake Montjoie...
GAATACCTGCCCGAATTCGCAGCACTCGGGGCGTTGCTGGCTCGCGAGTTCGACTCCGCCTTCCTGTTCGGTTGCTGTGCCGGCGGTGTAATCGGCGGTGGGCGGGAGCTCGAAGACCGCCCGGGCCTGTCGCTCACTGCGGCCGTGCTGCCCAACGTGAAACTGCGCGGCGTCCATTTCGAAACAGCCGACGTGCCCCCCGTCTTCGCGGAGCGCCGCATGTGGGAAGACGCGCTGCAAGTCGGTGCCCACGAAGATCCTGCGTTCCTGCTGCTGGCGGACCCTTTCAGCTTTGCCGCAGATGCGCTCCTCAAGGGACTGGATCGCGCGTTTCCCGGCAGCACCAAGTTCGGTGGTCTCGCGAGTGGCGGACGGCAACCTGGGATGACGGCGCTATACCTGCAGGATCGCGTCTATCGCTCAGGCATGATTGCACTGTCGATGACAGGCGATATCGAAGTGCGTACCACGCTCGCGCAAGGCAGCCGCCCGATCGGCGACCCGCTGTTCGTCACGGGCGCACACGACAACCTGATCCGGGAACTCGACGGAGAGATTCCGCGGGAGGTACTCGGCGCCGTGTTCGAGCGCTTGCCCGCCGCGGACCGCAAGCTGTTCAGCGAAGCGCTCTATATCGGCATTGGCACCGCCTGCGACCGCAGCGAGTATCGAAGTGGAGACTTCCTGATCCGGAGCATTCTCGGCCTCGATCCCAAGAGCGGCGCGTTGTGGATCGGTGACCAGGTCGAGGCGAATACTGTCGTACAACTGCACTTGCGGGATGCGGTATCAGCGGCGCAGGACGTCGAGCGGAGCCTCAAGGCCCATCAGCAGGCAGTGTCGGGAAGCGATCCGTCCGCCGCCCTGCTGTTCTCCTGCGTGAGCCGCGGCACCGCGTTCTATGGACAGCCGGACCACGACAGCAATGCCTACCGGCGCATCGTTGCCGACGTGCCGATCGGCGGTTTCTTTTGCGGTGGCGAGATCGGCCCGATCCAGGGCACGACGTACATCCACGGCCAGACGAGCGTCTTTGCAACGGTGGGCCCTCGCAGCCGCAAGTAACCGTCAGACGTCCTGCAGCCTCCACGGGGACTGGTAATTCATGCCGAGCCGCATGATCCGACCGAGCAGCTCGCCGTAGTCCACGCCGGTCGCCCTGGCAGACTGTGCAAAGTCTTCGCCCAGGCTCATGTTGGGATTCGCGTTGGCTTCGAGCACGAACACGCTGCCGTCCGGACGCATGCGGAAATCGATGCGCGAATAGCCGCTCAGACTCAATGCGCGATAGATCCGCTTGGCGAGCTTGTCGAAGTAGCCTTCCATTCCTTCAGGCAGGGTCTGGGCAGCCGCGGTGTGGATGCCGTGCTTCTTCTGGTAGGCACGGTCCCACTTCACCTTGCGTGTCGCGATCCCCGCGAGCTCCGGCAGGGTGCCGAAATCCAGCTCCCAAACGGGAAACGTCTGCAAGCGCTGGTTGCCCATGACGCCCACATAGAATTCCCTCCCCTCGATGTATTCCTCCACCAGCGCATCGGAACGCGTCTGGTCGTGGATGAACTGGATGCGATCCTTGAGGTGGTCCACATCGTGCACGACCGAGGCCTGCGAGATCCCGAGTGACCCGTCCTCTGAAACGGATTTGACGAACAGCGGAAACTTGAGCTTTGCGGGCACGCGGTAACGCTGTCCGCAGCGCAGGACCGCGAAACGCGGTGTCGGAATTCGGTGGTAGGCAAGGATCTGCTTCGACAGCGCCTTGTCGCGGGAAATCATCAGGCCGCGCGGGTTGCACCCGGTGTACGGCTGGCGCATCAGCTCCAGGAAAGCCACGACATGCTGGTCATAGCTCACGATCCCCTGAAATTCCTCCAGCAGATTGAAGGCCACGTCTGGCTTCCATTCCATGATCGCGCTGCGCAGGTCGGTCAGGTTGTCCCCGAGACCCAGGGCACGGACTGCATGGCCGGATTTGCGCAGGTATTCGACAACGTCGTACTCCGTCTTGAACTCGTCGATCTCCCTTTCGGAATAGCCCTTCAGGGTGTCGGGAGGCACGAGGCTCTCATGCATCAGGACCAGGACACGGAGTGATTTCATAGCGCGTACTTCTCACGATCGCGGCGCAGGACGTCCAGCATTATCCGCTCGATGAGTCCGAGCGCGGCACGCTTGGCGTCGCGCTCGGGGGTTTTCACGACGAGCTTGAGCAACCTGCAGCGGTGGATGACGAGACGCATGACGTGGTACACCACATAAGGGTGCAACTCATTGCGCCGGGAAAGCAACCTGATGAACTGCGGCCGGACCTGGCGCAGGAAACTGCTGGCAGCTTGCCTGCGCGGCTGGTCAGCCCGCTTGCCGAACACGCGCTTGAGCCTCAAGTCATATCCATCGATGGAATCGAACGCGTAGCGGGTGAGCCGCTGCGCGTAGTGCTGGCGCAATGTCCTGCGATTGCTGGTGATGGGCTCGATGACTTCACGTGTTCGCACGACAGGCCGCGTTCCCTTCAGCCCGTCCATAAGGGAGTCGACATACTCGAGCTTGCGACTGACGGGCCAGTCAGCGTAATCGGTGCGCCAGCGGGAACGCGGCTTCAGCCAGACAGCAAAAGTCTCCGCAAAATCTTCGGTCGGATGGCTCTGCGCGTACCAGTGGCTCAAGTGCAAGACGAAGTTGCGGCTGGTCGGTCGCGGCTTGTAGATGTCGGGATACGGCCGTGACGCGGGACCGAAGACGCGACGCCACTCTTTGCGCCTGCGCAGACGGAATGCGGTATCCACTGCATGCCCGGCTTCGTGTCTCAGGATGCGCATCAGCCAGTTGACGTTGCCCCCCTCGACTTCGTGCATGAAGCGCCGCTCGAGCTGCATCAGCCTGGGATGCGCAAGGTAGAACGGGATCGCGATACCCGGGATGCCGTCCGGCGAGAACCACTCATCGGACAGCCATGCGTGCGGCTGGAAACGCAGCCCGCGCTGCTCGAGCTCGTCGCGCAGCCGGTTCAGATGCGGCTCGACAAAGGACCCCTTGATCTTCAGGTGGAGGTCACAGGACCGCAGATCAAGCAGCGCGTCGTCCGTGAGAGACAGCCAGCCCGGACGGCTGCGCTTGGTGCGCTCGCTGCTCCTTTCGATATGGCTGCGCGTCAGCATCACGCGATCCCTGGATGGCCCGACAGCTTGCGTGCGACGGATCCAAGCAGATCGCGCTCCGCGAGTCGTCCGGCAGTCTCGGCGGGCAAGCCGCGCACGCCGTAATGTGCCCCGGCCAACGCACCGTACAGCGCTGCGATGCTCCCGGGATCGCCCGCCGTGCGCAGCGCGATAGCGAGTCCCGCCTCGTAATTCCGGGACTGCGCAAATGCGGCGAGCGCGGCTGACAGCACGGCCGTTGCGGTTCGCGCGGTTGCAGGGCCTTGAGCCGACTGCCACGAAGTCTTCTGCAGCAATGCCACTTCGGGTTTCAATGTGCGTTCATGCAGCACGAAGCCAACGCCGGACAGCGCAAGGATCCCGGGCTTCGCAGCCCCTGCCAATGCTTCCAGCAGCAGCGCCGCGAAGTAGCGGCAGCAATCGAGCACGATGGGTGCCTGTTGCGTGGTGCGCGACGCCTCCATCGCGATTTCAATCGCCTGTGCGGGCCGGTCGCGCAGATAGAGCGCCACAGCAGTCGTGCGGGCGAGCGTGTGCGGATCGAGGTTGGCGGGATCGTGTGGACCCGCATAGGGCTTGCGGGACCATTGCCACGTCGCCACTGCGCGGCTCAAGGGTGGAGGCACCTCAATCGCCAGGGAAGCGCCGGGAATGCGTCCTTCCTTGCGCCACTGCTGGTAACGCCGCATCTGATCGTCGGGATCGTTGCCGCCCTGCGCCACCAGGCTTTCGGCCAGCAACAGGGTCATGGCTGTCTGCGAGCCCCAAGTCGCCCCCTGACCTGCGGCGGCCGCTTCGCCGAGCGCGAGGCCGAGCAGAGCACCATGCACTCGATCAGACTGCCGCCCTTCCACGGGTGCAGGCGCCGTCATAACAGGCTCGTGCCAGAAGCGCACATAGCTGGTCTGGGCATCCGTCTCCGGGATCAGTGGGATGACCCGCGAACGCTCGGATTGCTGCCAGAGGTCGGCGAGCCGATCCAGCGCAGCTTCGTGCTGGGTGCCGTGGCGCACGAGATAGCAGCCGAGCACGGTGCCCGTTCTGCCGACCCCCGCCCGGCAATGGATGTACACGTGGCGTCCTCCAGCCAGGGCCTCGTCGATGCAATCAAGCGCGGCGACGACTACGGTGGCCTCCTCCGGCAAGCCGTGATCCTCGATCGCAAATCGACGGTAGCTCGCATCCGGTCGGAGGCTCGCGAGCAAGGGCTCGTACTCGGGCAGCTCATTCGGCCGGGTCAGATCGATGAAGTAGTCGATGCCGGCGTTCAACAACTGGCGTAGCCTTGCTTCGGCATCCGCGGCCCGCGTCGAACCTGGATATTCGCCGGCAAGCAGCCTGCCCGCCTCGATCCAGTAGGTATTCGGCAGCGGCCGGCCAATCTGGCCGGAGGCTCCTGCGCCTGTTTGGACGGGGCCCTTCACGTACATTGTCAGACGAGATCCCCCGGAGCCTGGTCGATCCAGTCGTCTGGACTTCCCGCGACCTGGCTTCCCGACAAACCGGCAAAATCAAAAGCCACTGGATCGGCAAGGTGCGAAGGCACGACGTTCCGCAGGCTGGAGAAAATGGTCTCGATGCGCCCTGGATACTCGCGTTCCCACTCCTGCAACATGCGCTTGATGGCAACGCGCTGCATGTTGTCCTGGGATCCACAGAGCTGGCAGGGAATGATGGGGAAGTTCCGCGTGCGCGCATATCGCTCGATGTCGCGCTCGGCGACATAGGCGAGCGGCCGGATGACGATATGCCTGCCGTCCTCCGATTTCAGCTTAGGGGGCATGGCCTTCAGCTTCCCTCCGAAGAACATATTGAGGAACAGCGTCTCGACAATGTCATCCCGGTGGTGGCCGAGGGCGATCTTCGTGAATCCGTTTTCCTGCGCGAACCGGTAGAGAGCTCCCCGCCGCAAGCGCGAACACAGGCCGCACATCGTCCGTCCTTCCGGGATCACCCGCTTGACGACGCTGTAGGTATCCTGCTCGATGACGTGGAAAGGCACTCCCAGCGCCCTGAGGTACTCGGGCAGCACCTGCTCGGGAAAGCCCGGCTGCTTCTGGTCGAGGTTCACTGCGAGCAGCTCGAAATCGATCGGCGCGCTGCGCTTGAGCGATAGCAGGATATCGAGCAGTGTGTAGGAATCCTTGCCACCCGAGACGCAGACCATCACGCGGTCGCCGGACGCGATCATGCCGAAGTCCGCGATCGCCTTGCCGACCTGACCGCGCAGACGGGATTGCAGCCTTCGCGCATTGTTGGACGGCGACTGGGCAAGCACATCGGCCACGGCGACTGTTGTTTCCATTTGCACCTTCAATCGAGATACTTGGTTTCGACGTAACGCAGCCAGGCCGAGGCCGACAACGGCTTGCCTGTCGCGTTCTTCACGAGTTCCGGCGTGCTGACACTCGCGGCCAGCCCGTGGACGTTTTCCTTGAGCCAGCCGAACAGGCCCTCGAACTGGCCCGCAGCGAGTTCGTCGTCCAGGTGCGGACGCTCGTTGCGCAGGCTTTCGTGCAGTTGTCCGGCCATGACTGCGCCGAGCGCGTATGACGGAAAGTAGCCGAAGGAGCCGACGGCCCAGTGCACGTCCTGCAGGCACCCTTCCGCATCGTTCGCAGGGCGCAGCCCGAGCCGCTGCTCCATGCCGGCGTTCCAGGCCTCTGGCAGGTCCTTCACCTTGAGATCGTCGGCGAGGATCGCCTTTTCCAGTTCGAACCTGAGCATGATATGCAGTGGATACGTGAGCTCGTCCGCATCGATGCGGATGAAGCCACGCTGCACGCGATTGAGGTGGCGATAGAGGTTGTCGACCTTCCACTCCGGGCCAGCGACACCGAAGATCCTTTCCATCACGGGTTTCAGGTACCGCATGAACGGCCGACTGCGGCCGATCACCATCTCGAGCAGCAGCGACTGGCTTTCTTGCATCGCCATACCGCGGTCGTGGCCGACTGGCTGAGTCAACCACGCCTCTGGAAGGCCGAAGTCGTACATCGCGTGGCCCGTCTCATGGAGGATGCCCATCAGGCCCGGGAAAGGATCGTTGACATCGAAGCGTGTGGTGACCCGGATATCACCCGGGACTCCACCTGTGAACGGATGTTCGCTTTCGTCGAGACGGCCGCGATCGAACGGAAACCCCAGCGCCTTCATGACTTCGAGCGCCAGCTGCCGCTGTTTCGTGGCCGTGAAGCGACCGGTGACCGGCAGCGTCGGGATCGTGGACTGGGCCACGATGGCCTTCTGGATCAACCCTGGAAGCCGCCGGCCAAGCGCAACGAAGATCTGGTCGATCTCCGCGCAGGTGAGTCCCGGACTGAATTCATCGATCAGCGCATCGTAGGGCGCGAGGCCCAATGCCTGCCCGAGCAGGTTTGCCTTGTCGCGCGTGAGGGAGACAACCTCCTCGAGGTGTGGTGCGAAGGCATTGAAATCGCTTTGTTTTCGAGCTTCGGCCCACCGCGCTTCGGCACGGGACGTCGCACGCGCTAGCCTCGACACGAGCGACTTTGGTGTTGCGAGTGCATGAACCTGCGCCCTTCGCATCTCCTTCAGGTTTGCCAGCTGCCAGGGCTCAAGACCCTGCGCGTTGGCCTGGGCGCGCTCCAGCAGTCGCGACACCTTGGGGGTAATCAGCAGCGCGTGGCATTCGGTCTCGAGGGCGGCAAGTTGCTCGCCCCTGACCTCGGCGCTGCCTCGGGGCATCATCACGGCGGCATCCCAATGCAGCACGCTGGCGGCGCCTTGCAAGGCATGCAGCCTGCGAAACTCCTGCTCGAGCTGTTGGTAGGGCGTCAACGCCATTGTGTTTCGGTCCGGTTGTGAGCGAGGCCTGGTCCTCTGGGGAACCGGCGCGCCGGCAGGCCCCAAGCCAAGCCTCCGGATTCTAGCAAGGGGCCACCCCGGTGACCCTGGGGAAGGTTACAAAAACTTAAACGAGATTGAGGGTTAGGCTACCCCCGGAATGTGCTTTTATAGCCCTACTTTCGAGTGGGCGCGCTAATTCCCCCTGCAACTGCCGCACCCCTGGCCGATGACACCTGTGTCACCGGCCATTTTTTTGGACCTAAGCGGAAGCCGGCTCGCCCCGCGCCCCGCCTTGCCTGGGACCGACGACATACCCTTCGCCCCGGACCGTGTGGATCAGAGGTTGGTCGAACCCTTTGTCGACGGCTTGGCGCAGCCGGCTCAGGTGGACTTCCACGACGTTGGTCTTGGGATCGAAGTGCAGGTCCCAGATGTGCTCGAGGAGCACCCTGCGGCTGACGGTCTGCCCGGAGTGGCGCATCAGGTATTCAAGCAGCCGGAACTCGAGCGCAGTGAGGTCAATGTCCCGCCCAGCGCGCTGCGCGCGCCGGTTGACGAGATCGAGCTTCAGGTCCGCGACTTCTAGGCGCGCCAGGAAATCGGAGCCCCGCGGACCCCGGCGCAACAGGGCTTCCACGCGCGCAAGCAGCTCGACGAAGGCATAGGGCTTGGGAAGGTAATCGTCGCCCCCGGCCTGAAGTCCATCGACGCGGTCGACGACGTCCCCGAGCGCACTCAGGACCAGGATGGGCGTGGCGTTACCGCTCGCACGGAGCGATTTGACGATGGACAACCCTTCCATTCCCGGCAAGGTGCGGTCCGCGATGATGACATCCCAGGCGTCGTTCATCGCCCGCCGCAACCCTTCGCGACCATCCGCCTCGTGGGCTATGTCGTAGCCGTGGTCCCTGAACTCACTGCAGACGATCTCGGCAGTCTCAGCATCATCTTCGATCATCAGGATGCGCATGCTGCATCACTGCCATCGTTGCCGATTCAGCCGTGCGCCGCCGGCGCGGCGGGCTCGCCGACCACCGCCGGCTTGGCGCCGCGCAGACGGTCGATCATGCGGGTGACGTACTGTGGCGACTTCGAACTGCGCGCAATCAACAGGTACATCGACGGCACGACATACAACGTCATCAGCATCGAGAACACTACACCGTAGATCACCACCGCGCCGAGCGACTTGCGCGCTTCGGCGCCGGCACCGGCCGCCAGCAGCAGTGGCATCGCACCGAACACCATACACAAGCTCGTCATCAACACGGGGCGCAGGCGGATGATGGACGCGCCAATGATCGACTCGGAAAACTCAGTGCCACGGTCGCGCAGCTGGTTGGCGAACTCCACGATCAGGATGCCGTTCTTGGCTGCGAGCCCAATGAGCATGACGGCACCGATCTGGCTGAATACGTTGATGGAGCTGCCCTGGAACCAGAGGCCGAGCAACGCGCCCGTCACCGCGAGCGGAACCGTGGAAATGATGATGGACGCGTGCTTGAAGCTCTCGAACTGCGCCGCGAGCACCAGGAATACGATGACGAGCGCGAGCATGAAGGTCGTGTACAACGCACCCCCAGACAAGCGGAATTCGCGAGACTCGCCGTCGTAGTTGATCTGGGCTTCCGCAGGCAGTTCAGCGCGGACCATCTTCTCCATGTCATTGAGGGCCTGGCCCAGCGAATAGCCGGGGGCAAGACCGGCCTGGATCGTGATCGAGCGCAGCCGATCGAAGCGCTTGAGCTCCAGGGGTCCAGCCACTTCATCGAGCTTCACGAGATTGGACAGCGGAATGAGGCCGCCACCCGTCGTTGACCGCACGTAGATGTTGTCGAGATCGGAAGGCGTGGCCCGATCGCTCTCGCGCGCCTGCAGGACGACGTTGTACTCCTCGCCGTTCATCAGGAACGTGGTGACCCGACGCGATCCCATCATGGTCTCGAGCGTACGGCCTACGGTCGTCAGCGAAATGCCGAGATCGGCAGCACGGTCGCGATCCACCGAGATCTTGATCTGCGGCGAGCGCTCGGAATAGTCGGAGTCGACATTCTGCAGGCCGGGATTCTCCGCAGCCTTCGCAAGCACGATATCGCGCCACTTCACCAGCTCTTCGTAGGTTCCGCCGCCGAGCACGAGCTGCACAGGCCGCCCGCCGCCGCCCACACCGAGGCTCGCAGGAGAAATGACGTTCACGCGAACGCCCGGAATGTCATTCAATTGGAGCCTGAGCCGCTGGGCGATGACCGGTGCAGCATCCTTGCGCTCGCTCCATGACTTCAGCGGCAGGAAGATCATGCCCGACGTGACGTCGCTGTTGCCGCGGCCACCAAAGCCACCCGTCCGCGCGATCATGCGCTCGGCATTGCCCAGCTCGATTTCGGACTGGACGATCTTTTCCACTTGCTGCAGGTAGCGGTCCATGTAAGCGAGGCTCGCACCTTCCGGCGCCTGCACGCGGATGATCAGTTGCGACCGGTCTTCCTGCGGTGCGTACTCGCTCGGCAGCGAGGTGAAGAGCGCATACGCAAGCGGAACGGTGGCCGCAGCGATGCCGACGATCATCCAGGGAGTCCGGGTAGCGGCGCGCAGCGAGCGTTCATAGGCACCGGAGAGTCGCTGATAGCCGGCGTCGATGACCTTGGACACCTTGCCATGCTGGATGCCATTGGCAAACAGCTTGGAACTCATCATCGGCACCAGGGACAACGCAATGATCGCGGAGAACGCAATGCCTGCGGCGATCGTGACGCCGAATTCGCTGAACAACCTGCCGATGTTGCCCTCCATGAACGAGATGGGCAGGAACACGGCGCAGAGCACCAGCGTCGTCGCGATGACTGCGAACCCGATCTCGCGCGATCCATCGACGGCCGCGAGCAGCGCGGGCTCGCCGGCCTCAATGCGTCGCACGATGTTCTCCAGCACCACGATGGCGTCGTCGACGACGATCGCGACGGCGAGCACGGCGCCGAGCAGCGTCAGCGTATTGATTGAGTACCCGAACCACGACATGACAAGGCACGCGGAGATGATCGAGATGGGAATCGTGACTGCGGGAATGAGCGTGGCCCGCGCAGACCCGAGGAACCCGTAGATCACGACCAGCACGAGGCCCAGGGTGATGAAGATCGTGTGCTCGACTTCGCTCAGGGACTCGGACACGAATATAGTGTTGTCGATCGACACGAAGAGATCCATGCCCGGGGGCAGGTTCGGCTTCATGCGCTCGATCTCCGCACGGATGCCGCGGGATATATCCACCACGTTGGCCGTGGAGGTCGGCGTGATGCTGACGCCGACCGCGTTCTGTCCCGTCGCGCGATAGATGGAGCGGAAGTCTTCGGCTTCGACCTTGATTTCGGCGACTTCGCCGAGGCGGACGAGGTACCCATCGGCCCCACGGCCGATCACGAGGTTGCGGAACGACGACTCGCTCGCCATCCCCGCATCCGTATTGAGTATGAATTCGCGCTGTTGGGACTCAAGTCGCCCTGCCGGCAACTCGACGTTCTCGGCACGCAGCGCCGCCTCGACATCCTGAACCGTCAGCCGGCGCGCGGCCAGGGCAGAACGATTCAACCAAACGCGCATCGCGAAGCGACGCTCGCCGATGACGCTGGCCGTCGCAACGCCCGGAACGATCGAGAAGCGGTCCACGACATTGCGATCAGCGTAGTCACTGAGTTCGAGCTGCGACATGCCCTCGCCCACGACGTTGACGAACATCGTGATGCCGGCATTGGAGTCCGCCTTCGCGATGCGGGGCGTATCGGCTTCTGTCGGGAGCTGCGAAGCCACGCGGGACACCCGATCGCGGACATCGTTGGCAGCGGATTCGAGATCGCGGTCCTGGCTGAACTCGAGGTTGATCTGCGCACGCTCGTCCTGGCTGGACGAGGTGAGCTTGCTGATGCCCTCCACGCCCGCCAGCTGGTTCTCGAGCAGTTGCGTGACCTTCGACTCGACGACCGTGGCGGAAGCGCCTCGATACGTGACGGAAACGTTGACGACCGGGCGGCTGATGTCGGGATATTCGCGAATGGCGAGCTTCTGGGCTGCCATGATGCCGGTGAGCAGCAACAGCATGCTGATCACCATCGCGAAGACGGGACGGCGGACCGATACCTCGGACAGAATCATGACTTGCTCTCCGGTCTCTTCGGCTCTTCACCTGCCACGCGGACCTTCGTGCCATCAACCAGCTTCTGCGTCCCTTCGGAGACGACAATGTCCCCCATCTGCAGCCCCTTCAGCACTTCGACTTCGCCGGGACGACGACGGCCGACGGTGATTTCCGTCTTCTTGACCTGGCCATCTGACACAACGAACACGAACTGGCGATCTGCTTCCGGCACCAGCGCCTGCTCAGGCAGCGTGAGCACCATGTCCTCGGCTCGCAGCAGGCGGACGGTCATGAACATGCCCGGCTTCAGGCGACTGTCGCGATTGTCGATGTTGCCGCGGACGATGACGGAACGGCTGACGGGATCAATGCGGCTGTCGATGCTTGCAACCTTGCCCTTGAACTGCACCCCGGCATAGGCAGTGCTGGTTGCCTGGATCTCGAGCCCGTTGGC
>Ga0114966_10004811_pt1 | contig 11547 bp, 10 predicted proteins | sample M_130207_XF_Meta_FD_87029 | JGI IMG/M metagenome (GOLD analysis project Ga0114966, IMG submission 87029) | Freshwater microbial communities from Lake Montjoie, Canada to study carbon cycling - M_130207_XF_MetaG | ecosystem: Environmental > Aquatic > Freshwater > Lake | place: Lake Montjoie...
ACCTGCGGCGCGCCGCGTGCCGGTTCGACGAGGCGGCGCATGTGCCATTCTTGTGTTTAGGCGCCCGCATCGGCTGGCTGCGCAAGGCGCATGCGCAACGGCTGATGGCATGGCCGGAGATTTTCCGGCGTGATGCGGCGGGCGTGAGTATCACAGAGTCGCTCGGCAGCCCGGCGGCGCGCAGCGCGGCAATCGACGGTGTGGTCGAGACCCTGCACAAGGAGGGCGCCATCACCGGCTGGCGTAATGAACGCTATGCCGTCGTCACGGCATTCGATGCGCCGCCCTTATTTGATATTGAGCGTGCCGCAGCGCGTTTTTTCGGGACCACGACTTACGCTGCCCACGCAAACGGCTATTGCGGCCGCGGCGCCGCGTGCGGGATGTGGCTCGCGCGCCGCGCGGCAACCAAGCCGATCGATGCCGGCATGCTCGATAACCTGGTCGGCGGCGGCATGTCGGCCGGCGTCCCGCCATTGCAGACTATCGTCAGGGAGGCGCGGGAAGAAGCGGGCATACCCGAGGCGCTGGCGCGCAATGCCGTGGCGGCGGGATCCATCAGCCTGCTGCGGGAGGTGCCTGAGGGCGTGCAGTCGGAAACGATTTTCGTTTTCGACCTTGAACTGCCGCGTGAATTTCAGCCGCATAACGAAGACGGTGAAGTCGCGGAGTTTCGCCGCGTGCCGGTAGCGGCGTTGAACGGGATACTCGGCGACGGCGAGATGACCCTCGACGCCAGCCTGGTCATGCTGAGTTTTCTCGAGCGATTAAAATAGGCGCCTCAGACAACAGAACCCGCGGGAACAGGGGACAACTGGAACGAGGAGACAGCCATTATCAAACACATAGCCAGATTATTTACGATTGCCGGTGTCCTGGCGGTCGCTGCCGTACCGCTGCACGCGGCACAGACCGATCCCGCCGCTAACTATCCGAGCAAGCCGATCCGCTTTATCGTGCCGTTCTCGCCGGGGGCGGGCACCGATTTGACGGCGCGCACGCTCGCGCAGAAGCTCAACGAAAAGTGGGGGCAGCAGGTGGTCGCCGACAATCGTACCGGCGCGGGCGGCGCCATCGGCGTCGATTTCGCCGCCAAGGCGATCCCGGACGGCTATACGATCTGCCTGATTTCGGCGTCGAATTCGGTCAATTCGGCGACCAATTCCACGCTGCCGTACAACCTGGAAAAAGACCTGCAGGGCATCACCCAGGCCACGTCGTTGTTCTACGTCCTGTACATACATCCGTCGATACCGGCGAAATCGGTCGCGGAACTGATTACTTACACCAAGGCGAATCCCGGCAAGCTCAACTTTGGTTCGTCGGGCAACAACACGCTGCAGCACTTTGCCGGCGAAATGCTGAATCACCTGGCCGGTATCAAGATCATTCATATCCCCTACAAGGGAACGGCCGCGGTCATACCCGCGATGATGGCGGGCGAAGTCCAGGTCGGCTACGGATCCTTGATCGGCACGCGCCCGCAGATGCAGGCTGGACGGCTGCGCGGTATCGCCATCACCGCAGCCAAGCGCTCGCCGTCCATCGATCTGCCGACCGTCGCCGAAGCCGGCGTGCCCGGCTACGAAGTCGACCAGTGGTACGGCGTGATTACGTCTGCCAGGGTGCCGCAGTCAATCGTGAAGAAATTGAGCGACGCCATGATTGAAGGTTTGCAGCAGCCCGAGACGGCCGCGCGCCTCGCGGGCGACGGCTCGATTCCCGTCGGCAGCTCGCCCGCGCAGTTCACCGCGCACATCAAGTCCGAAATCGCGAAGTGGAAGCGGCTGGTGAAGGAAGCGAGTCTGAAGATGGAGAAGTAAAGCCGCGGTTACGCGGTAGTGATTCAGGTAGGGTGGGCAACTTGTTGCCCACGCCGAAGAACCAGCAGATCGGGGCTCAGGCTGCCAATTTGAGCGGATGCACTTTGGGCCGGCGCTTTTTCGCGGCGTGCCAGAGATCGTAGGCGGCCTGCATTTGCAGCCATGATTCCGCCGAGCCCCCAAGCGCTGCCGCCAGGCGCAGAGCGAGGTCCGCGCTGACGGCTGCCCGCGAGTTCACTACGCGTGACAGCGCCACGCGCGACACGCCGAGCTTCTTCGCGAATTCGGTGACCGAAATCCGGCCTTCCGCGAGCACAGTGTCCTGCAGCAATTCGCCGGGGTGCGGCGGGTTAAACATGCGCGTCTTCATGGCGTCGTCCTCAGTGATAGTCCTGGTAGTTCACGAGCACCGCATCGATGCCCTCAAAGGCGAAAGTCAGTCGCCAGTTCTTGTCCACCCATACGCTCCAATACCCTTGGAGATCACCCGTCAGCCTGTGCCACTTCCAGCCCGGCAAGTTCATATCGTCAGCGCTTTTGGCGGAGTCAAGACGTCCAAGCTGAAGTCGCAGCCTCTTCGCGTGTACTGGCTGTATGCCGGCCTTTGACCCGTCACGGAAAAACCGTTCAAGCCCTTTGTGGCGGAACGTCTTGATCATGATGCAGTGTATCGCTATGCGATACATGTGTCAAGGCTGCGGTCGGGTAGGGTGGGCAACTTGTTGCCCACGCCGAAGAAATGAACTCACGTTTCGCCGCTGGCAAGCAAACATTTTGGAAGCTGCTTGCTTTTCAGGGTTGGATCCAAGGCATTTGCCGCGTGGGCTGCAAGTTGCCCACCCTACAGGACTTGCGCGGCGCTCAGTCCTCCTGCGCCAGCATGTGGATGATGTAGCCGCCGGATTTCTCATCGCGCTCGAGCTTCAACAAGTGCTTGGCCTGCGCTTCTTCCAGCAGGGCGTTGAATGAGCGGAAGCCGTAATACGCCTCGTTGAAACCCGGCTTGCGGCGTTTCAGCGCCTGCTTGACCATGGATCCCCAGATTTTCTCGTCGGCACCGCGTTCGGTGCCGAGCGCGTCTATGGTTTCGAGTATGAGGTCGAGCGCTTCCTGCTGTTTGTCTTCTTCGGATTTTTTCGGCGCATCGGCGGGCGCTGCTGCGTTCGCTTCAGATTTTGGTGCCGCTTTTTTTGGCGCTGCGCGCTTGCGCACAGGTTTCTCGCGGACGAGATCATCGTAGAAAATAAATTCGTCGCAGTTCGCGATCAGCAGGTCTGAGGTCGAGTTCTTGACCCCGACGCCGATCACCGTTTTGTTGTTTTCGCGCAGCTTGGAGACCAGCGGTGAGAAGTCGGAGTCGCCGCTGATGATGACGAAAGCGTCGACGTGCGATTTGGTGTAGCAGAGGTCGAGCGCATCGACCACCATGCGGATGTCGGCGGAATTCTTGCCTGACATGCGCACGTGGGGGATTTCGATCAGCTCGAACGACGCTTCATGCATCGCGCCCTTGAAGCTCTTGTAGCGGTCCCAGTCGCAATACGCTTTCTTGACCACGATGCTGCCTTTGAGCAGCAGGCGTTCGAGCACCTTGTCGATGTCGAATTTTGCATACTTGGCGTCCGCGACGCCGAGGGCTACGTTCTCGAAGTCGCAGAACAGCGCCATGTTGGTGATTTCGGCTTGTGCAGCCATCAGTGCTCCATTGGTATGCGCCGCAGCATGGATTGCCGCCGGCGCAGGCGACATCTTACGCGCCGGCTGTCAGCTTGTCGCTTGCGGCTCTAACCGTTCACACTGAGGTATCGAAGGGTGAAGGGCCGTACATGGTTCGATACCTCACCACGAACGGCCCCCCCCGCACAGCGGAGGTATTACTTGGGCGCGGCAAGCGGCACCGACAAGAATACGCCGAACTCGGCGGCGAGGTTGCAGCTTACGCGCGCATGCACCTTGCCCTGTTCGTCATAGAAGCCCGCACGCTCGGCGAGCGGGAACACCGCTTCGTGCCAGACGTTGGGATGAATGTAGAGGCCTTTGCCGGCATCTACATAAAACGCGACAAAGTCGGCGGGTTTCACGTCATCGCCCGGCAATGCGAGCGGACATACGAAAGCCTCACCGTTCAACGGGAAAAACAATTGTCCGCCGTCGGGATGATAGTTCGCGTGCCACAGCAATACGCGCGAGTGCTCCGATTTCCCCGTCCGTATCGCAGCGGCGGGATTTTTCGACCAGCCCAGCAAATAGTGCGAGCCGACCGCCTGATTCTTACCGAACAGCACGTCGCCTTCCCACCAGAAATCGAACTGCCCGTGGGTGGTCCCGCCTTCGTTGCCGGTGCCGGGATCGCATTGCCGCCAGCCCGCGACCGGCCAGGTGACGATTTCGATTGGATAGTCGTGACTGTCGTCGACGAGTTTGCCGTAGCCTTTGAGTGACTCTGGAGTCGCGCGCACGAGCGGCACCTCATGCCACGGCAACTCGCCCGGCACGTCCGGCGCGAGATAATCGGCGGCGGCGATGGCGTTGGTTGTACGTTGCGTTGGCGCGGCCATGATGATGTGTCAGGCGGCAGAGCGCGCTTTCGCGGCGGGTTTAAGCTGCGTGATGCCCATTTCCTTGACGATGGCCGCAATGGCATCCACCGCCTGCTTCATCTCGGTATCACCGATTGCGCCTATACAGCCGACGCGAAACGTTTCGACCTGCGTGAGCTTGCCGGGGTAGAGTGTAAAGCCGCGCTCGCGCACCTTGTCGTAGAACACGTTGAAGTTGTACTTGGGGTCGGCCGGCGCGTGCCAGGTCGTGATGATGGGTGCCTGGATGGCGCGCGGCAGGAAAGACACGAAGCCGAGCTTCTCCATGCCGTCGATCAGCGTTTCGCAATTCTTGCGGTAGCGTGCGGCGCGGCCGGCAACGCCGCCCTGCGCCTGGAACTGTTTGAGCGCTTCGGCCAGTGCGGCCACCACGGTGGTTGGCGGTGTAAAGCGCCACTGTTTCGTACGCATATACGCCTGCCACTGGTCGTAGAGGTCGAGCGACAGCGAATGGCAGTTGCCCTTACATTGTTCGAGTGCGGCCTTGCGCAGGATCGCAAATCCCATGCCGGGCACGCTTTCGAGGCATTTTCCCGATGCCGCGACCACGCCGTCGAAGCGGATTTTGCGGGCGTCGATGTCGATGGCGCCGAACGAGCTCATGGCATCGATGAAAAGTCCGCGTTTGTGTTTGGCCACGACGGCGGCAATTTCCTCGAGCGGGTTCAGGATGCCGGTGCTGGTTTCGCAATGGACAATCGAGACATGCGTCAGCGACGGATCGGCAGCAAGCGCTTCGTCGAGCATCCTGGCGGTAGTCGGCTGGTCTTCGCCAGTCTGCAATATCTTGTGCTTGCGCTGGATGATTTCGCAGATTTTCGCAATGCGCTTGCCGTATTCGCCATTAATGCATACCAGCACGTGGCCGTTGCGTGGAATCAGCGTGCCGAGTGCGGCCTCAACCGAAAAAGTGCCGCTGCCCTGCATCAGTACGCAGGCGTGATCGTCGCCGCCATGCACGATGTCATTCAGCTGGGTAATCAGGCCGGCGGTCATTTCGATGAATGCGATGTCGCGCGAGCCGAAGTCGCGCAATTGCGCTTGCTTGGTCTGCAGCGTCGTCGTCAGCGGTCCTGGGGTGAGCAGTATCGGGTCTTTTGAGGTCATGATGCTTTTCCTTGACTATTTATACTATAAAAAACAGTTGGAACCGCAAAGGCGCAAAGGCGCCAAGAAAGCGCAAAGTCAATCAACTCTGCAAATGAATGTTGCGGATACGATCTGATCGCTGCATGAATGACGAGTTCAAATGAATAATATCTTGGCGGAATCTTTGCGTCTTTGCGCCTTTGCGGCGAAACAGTCTCTCCATTTCCCGGTTTAATTGCCGAATTCAGGTCAATTCGGCGCCGCCGGCCTGCGCCAGGCCTGAGTCTTGATTTCCAGAAAACGGTTGAGCAGATAATAAATCAGGCAAGCAACCGATGACGTGATCACGATCAGGGTCGCCATCGCGGTCGCGGGGCCAATTTCGCCGGCTTCGTCGAGATTAAGTATGGCAATCGCCGCCAGCATGGTGTCGGGCGCATACAGGAAGACCACCGCCGAGATCGTCGTCATCGCATTGACGAAGAAATAGCGGCTGATTTCGAGTATTGCCGGCAGGCACACTGGCACCGTCACGACAAAGAAGGTCTTGAAGAAAGGTACTTTCAGCGAGGCCGAGACGGCTTCGAACTCGGTGTCGATCTGCTTCAAAGCGGTGAGCGCGGTCAGGTGGCTCGATGAATAGTAATGGACGATGGTCGAAATCACGAGAATCGCCATCGTGTGGTAAATGACATTGAGCGGGTTCGCGGGATGATTAAAAAAGAAAATGAATCCCAGTCCGAGCACGAGACCCGGCACGCCCATCGGCAGTACTGCGAACATGCGCAGGAGTGGCCGCAGCCAGTCGAGGCCGCGCGTTTTTTCGAGCAGATAGGCGCACACGAAAACGAACACTGTGCCGAAGGTCGCGCACCACAGTGCGAGCTTCACGCTGTTGGCGTAGGCGTCGAAAATGCCGGCTTCGACCAGTCCCATGCGGTAATGGTGCAGGCTGAAGGAGAGGTCGTAGGGCCACAGCTTGATGAACGAAGCCCACACCGCCATGCCGAGCACCGCGAGCATGAGCGCCGCCACCAGCCAGCAGAATGCCGTCATCGCGATATCGAAGCTGCGCGCCGGCTTGGGCGAATAGGGGACGGAGCGCGCGGAGAGTTGCGCCATCTGGCGGCGCTGCACCAGCAGGTCGACGATATAGGTGATGAATACCGGCACTAGCAGCATGATGCTGACCACCGCGCCCTTGGCGAAATCCTGCTGGCCAATAACGAGCTTGAAAATATCGGTGGCGAGCACGTTGAAATTGCCGCCAATCACTTTGGGCACGCCGAAATCCGAGATCGCGTAAGTGAATACCACCATCGCGGCGCTGATCAGGCCGTACTTGGCGCCGGGCAGGGTGATGGTGAAGAATTTGCGCAGCGTAGGTGTGCCCATAGACTCGGCGGCTTCGTAGAGCCGCGCATCGGTCAGCGACAGCGCGGTGATCAATATCATCAGCGCATGCGGAAATGTCGCGTAGACGAGCGACAGCACGATGCCGAACGGTCCGTAGATCTGGGTTTCGCCCATCCATGACTTGAGCGCGCCCTGGTTGCCGAACCAGTAGATGAAAGAAATCGCCGACAGCAGCGAAGGTGCGAGCAGCGGAATCAGCGCGATGTTGCGCAACAACGATTTCAACCGCATGCAGCTGCGCGTCAGCGCGTAAGCAAACGTAAAAGCGGCAGGAATGGTGATCAGTGTGACCAGCCCCGACACCCAGACGCTGTTCCAGATCGACTGCGACAGCGCGGGCGTTTCGAAATAGGTGATGAAGTGCGTGAGGCCGACAAAGTTGCCTTCGGTGTCTTCGACGCTCTTCGACGTGATCATGAAAATCGGCGCGAACAGCGCAATGCCGAGAGTTGCGCCCATGGCGAGCAGCACCAGGTGTCCGATACGTTCGGTCCAATGCACGCGTTGCGTGACGGCGCGCGACGGGACGATGGCAGGCGAGAGTACGGCGCTCATGGTGTCAGACGTTCTTGGCGAAGATCCGGATGTTTTCGTCGGGCAGGCTGACCCGCACCGGGCGGCCGCGCTCGATCTGGAAAGCCAGCATATCGCGCGGCGAGAAGTCGGCGATGACGAGCTGCGAGGCGATGCCGTCGACCTTGATGCCGAGCCGGCACATGGCGCCGAGAAATTCGATGTTTTCGATACGGCCGGCGAAAGAGCCCGGCGCGTTGTCTTCGGCATTGCTCACCACCACGTCTTCGGGGCGCAGGAATACTGTGACGGCCGCGCCGTTTCTGAAATTGATGGGCGTGCCGTTTGCACGCAGGCGCACGTCGCCGATTTCAAGTTCATTGCCGCGTACTGTCGCCGCCAGCATATTGGTCTTGCCGACGAAATCAGCGACGAATGGCGAAGCCGGCTGGCGGTAGATCTCCAGCGGAGTGCCGACCTGATCTATTACGCCCTGGTTCATCACCACCACGCGGTCGGCGATGGACAGCGCTTCTTCCTGATCGTGGGTAACGAGGATCGTGGTCACGCCGAGGCGCTGCTGTAAATGGCGGATCTCGCCGCGCAAACGCACGCGCACCTGCGCGTCGAGCGCCGACAGCGGTTCGTCAAGCAGGAGCAGTCCGGGTGAAGTCGCGAGCGCGCGAGCAAGCGCCACGCGTTGCTGCTGGCCGCCCGACAACTGGCCCGGGTACTTGGCGCCGCTGTCGGGCAGGCCGATCAGCGTCAGCAGTTCGGTAACGCGTTCGCGTATGGCCGCTTTCGGCATCTTCCTGTTGACGAGCCCGTAGCCGACGTTGTCGTAGATCGTCAGATTTGGGAAGAGGGCGTAGGACTGAAACACGATGCCGTAGTCGCGCATCATCGGCGGCAGGCGCGAGATGTCGCGGCCGTTCTGGATGATAGTGCCGCTCGAATGCACTTCGAGGCCGGCGATGATCCTGAGCAGAGTGGTCTTGCCGCAGCCCGAGGGGCCGAGGAGGCAGACGAGCTCGCCTTTGTTGATGACGAGGCTCACGTCGTTCAGCGCGGTGAAGTCGCCGAACTTCTTGACGATGTGCTCGATGCTTAAGGCGGCAGTACCGTTGTCGGTCATGGCGTAAGGACGCTCAAAAAACTGGCGTCGGGGAACACTCGTTCCGCGACGCCAGTTATTGGTTCAGGCTGCCGGCTTACTTCTCGGTCTTGGCGGAGTAACGTTTCTGCCACTCGGTGAGGATCTTGTCGCGGTTCTTGGCGGCCCACGCAAAATCGTTCTTGATCAGCAACTGCTCGTAGTTCTCGGGGATATTGGGCTGCGGCTTGGCGATGCCCGGCATGGCGACGACTTGCCACCAGCCCGCGTACAGTTCGTTCGCTTCTTTGCTGGCGATCCAGTCCTGTAGTTTCTTCGCTGCTTCGAGTTTTTTGGTGGTCTTGACGATGCCGGTGGCCTCGATGTCCCAGCCCAGGCCTTCATTCGGGAACACGAGCATGACGGGCGCGCCGGATTTTTTCACCTGCTGCGCGCGGTACTCGAACGAAATGCCGACCACGAATTCGCCGGCGCCCGCTTGGCGGCAGGGCTTGGAGCCGGAGTGCGTGTACTGCGCGATGTTTTCATGCAGCGCATCCATGTACTTCCAGCCGCCGTCTTCGCCCCACATCTGCAGCCACGCGGTGACGTCGAGAAAGCCGGTGCCGGAAGATGGTGGTGCCGGCATCGTGATCTGGCCCTTGTATACGGGTTTGGTCAGGTCCCTCCAGCTTTCAGGCCGCGGAATGCCGCGCTTCGCGGCTTCGACGACGTTGAAACAAACGGTCGCGCCCCACGCATCCATGCCGACCCATGCCGGCGTCGGCTTGGGATCGCTGTACTTGCGCGCGAGTTTTTCGAAGCCCTTGGGTTTGTACGGCAGCAGCAGTCCCTGCTGATCGAAGACCATCATGCTGGTCGCCGCCACACCCATGATGACGTCGGCCTGCGGGTTGGCTTTTTCAGCGAGCACCTTGGCGGTGATGACGCCGGTGGAATCGCGCACCCATTTCAATTCGATATTGGGCTCGACCTTGTTGAAGCTGTCGGCATAGGCTTTCAGCTGGTCGGTTTCGAGCGCGGTGTAGACCAGCAACTGGGTTTTCTGCGCGCCGGCCACGCCGGCTGTTGCGGCCAGTGCCAGCGCGGCAAGCGCGGTCAGCCAGACTTTTATCGTGTTGCTCATTGGAGCTCCCTGAGAATAGTTGGTGCAATCCATTATGCGGCAGTCCTGCGACGATGAATACTATGACAATCAGGTGATACTCAGATGACAGCTTTATTACAGATCGTAGACAATCTACAAACAAGGCACTACCATGTCAAGCCATGTCTACCTCCATCCAGAAACTGCCGAAAAACCAGCCCAACGCGCTGGAAATCCTGCAAAACCAGTCGTTGACGATGCTGGTGCAGAAGGAAATCGAGCGCATGATCGTCGGCGGCGAGCTCGGCGCCGGCGCCAAACTTTCCGAAAACACCATCGCCCTGAAACTGGGCGTATCGCGCGGCCCCGTTCGCGAAGCGCTGCGCGGGCTTGAGCAGACCGGGCTGGTGCAGGTCGAGAAAAACCGTGGCGTCTTCGTGCGCCAGATCCCGCTCGAAGAAGCGGAAGAAATTTACGAGCTGCGCGCCACGCTCGACCAGCTGGCCGGACGCAAGCTCGCGGCGCAAATCGAGCCCGCGCAGCTGAAAAAACTGGGTGTCCTGATCGAGCGCATGGAAAAAGCCAGCGTGCGCAACGACCTCGATGCCTACCATCCGCTTAACCTGCGATTCCACGATGCGCTGATTGAGTTCGCGGGCAACCGCAAAATGCTGCATACCTACCGGCGCCTGGTTAACGAACTGAATCTGTTCCGTCGCCACACGCTGGCGCAGCGCGACCGCCTGCCGGCGTCGACGCGCGAGCACCGCCAGATCGTCGATGCGATCGCCGCGCGCGAGCCCGACCTTGCGGGCGAGTTGCTGTACGACCACGTCATGGCGAGCCGCGAACGTGTACGCGCGTCGCATGCGCCGTCGGCCGATGTCCTGCCGATTTCCAAACGCAAGAGCGTAACCACGCACAGGAAAACCAAATGAATGCCGGACATGCATCTTTGACGGTCAACGGCCGCACTTATCGCTGGATGGACCGCCCGCTGGTGGTGGTGTGCGTCGATGGCTGCGAGCCGGACTACATCACGCAGGCGATGCAGGCGGGCGTCGCGCCGTACCTGCGTGAGTTGTGCGACAAGGGCACGTCCTTTCTCGCCGACTCGGTGGTGCCGAGCTTCACCAACCCCAACAACCTGTCGATAGTCACCGGCGCATCGCCGGCCGTGCACGGCATCTGCGGCAATTATTTTTACGACCGCGATGCCGGCAAGGAAGTCATGATGAATGACCCGCAGTATTTGCGCGCGGAAACGATACTGGCGAAATTTTCCCAGGCGGGCGCGAGGGTCGCAGTGGTTACTGCCAAGGACAAGTTAAGGACTCTGCTGGGCCACCAGATGAAAGGCGGCATCTGCTTTTCGGCCGAAAAAGCCAATGAGACGACTGAGTCCGGGAACGGCATCAAAGACGGGTTGGGATTTGTCGGGCTGCCGCTGCCTTCGGTATACAGCGCGCAATTGTCGGAGTTCGTGTTCGCGGCCGGCGTCAAGCTGCTCGAGACCCATAAGCCGGACCTGACGTACTTGTCGACCACCGACTACGTTCAGCACAAGGACGCGCCCGGCACGCCCGGCGCCAACGCTTTTTACGCGATGATGGACGGCTACCTGAAAAAGATCGACCAGCTCGGCGCGACCATTGCGCTCACGGCCGATCACGGCATGAACGCCAAGACCGACGCGAAGGGCGATCCCAACGTCATCTACCTGCAGGACGTGCTCGACCAGTGGTTGGGGAAAGACGTAGCGCGCGTGATCCTGCCGATCACCGACCCGTACGTAGTGCATCACGGCGCGCTCGGCTCGTTCGCAACGGCGTATCTGCCGCCGGACGCAAGAGTCGATGAAATTATTTCGCGGCTCTCAGCGTTGCCCGGCATTGAAGTGGTTTA
>Ga0114966_10004813_pt1 | contig 11543 bp, 9 predicted proteins | sample M_130207_XF_Meta_FD_87029 | JGI IMG/M metagenome (GOLD analysis project Ga0114966, IMG submission 87029) | Freshwater microbial communities from Lake Montjoie, Canada to study carbon cycling - M_130207_XF_MetaG | ecosystem: Environmental > Aquatic > Freshwater > Lake | place: Lake Montjoie...
CGATGCCGCCCGACAATCTCAATGTATGAGTGTCGAGCATTTCCTTCAGATACTCGCGCGTCTCGCGCGGATCGAGCACCTCCTTGACGCCGAACACCGCGGCGAGATCGTAGGCCGAACCGTGACGCGACATTTCCGCCAGCAGTTCCGCATACCGCACCGGATCGTCTTCCTCTTTCACGCCGTGCACTACGCTGACTGCCGTGCGCGGATTCATGAAACTGACTTCGGTGGTCCACCACGCGGCGATTTCATCCGCGATGCCCGCGCCGCCCATGTTGATGAAGCCGCGGCCGTAGCTTTTGCGCAGGATGATGCTGATCTTGGGCACGCTGACCTGCAAGAGCGCGTTCATCCAGTTGATCACCTTGCCGATTACGCCTCGCTTTTCCGCCTCCGGCCCGATCAGGAAGCCTGGCTGGTCCTGCAAAAAAATCAGCGGGATGTTGTAGCAGTCGCACAGTACGATGAAGTCGGTCGCCTTGCTGCACGCATCGGCATCCATCGCGCCGCCCTTGAACTGCGGGTTATTGGCGATAAAGCCCACGGGCCGGCCGTCGATTCGGGCGAGCCCCGTCGTGATGCTGCGCCCGTAGCGCTCTTTGAGCTCGAAAAAACTATCGCGGTCGGCGATCACGCGGATCACCTTGCGCACGTCGTACACCTGCGCCTGCGACTCCGGTATCAGTTCGAGGATCGCTTTGACCGGTTCGTCCGAACCGGCCGGCGCGGACACCAGTGGCGGCGGTTGCCGGTTGTTGGTCGGCAGATAACCCAAAAAACGCTTGATCGCATCGAGCGCCTGCTGGTCCGTATCGACCACCATGTCGGCGAACCCGGAGTGTTCCGCAAGTATCTGCCAGCCGCCGAGTTCTTCGCCGCTCACTTCACGGCCGAGCGACATTGAAACGACGCGCGGACTCGCGACGGCCATCACCGCGCCTTTGCGCATCACGCAAAAATCCGAGCAGCAGGCGTGCCACGCCGCGGAGCCGAAAGCGTTGCCCAGCACGGCGGCAGCCCACGGCGCCTCGCGCGTGCGCAGGAAGCGGTTGCCTTCGAAGTTCATCCCCATGCCTTCGCCCATGATGTCGGGCATGCGCACCCCGGTCGATTCGCCAAGGAACACGACCGGAAAGCCGCGCTTGCCGCCGGTCTCCTTGACGTGCGACATCTTGCGGTTGTTGGTGTAGCTGGAAGACGAGCCTTTGACCGTGAAGTCGTAGCCAACGACGCCGATGCGCCGGCCTTCAAGTTTGCCAAAGCCCGTGACCTTGCCGTCGGCCGGCGTCGACTCGCGCATTTCCGGAATATAAGAGACGCCGAACAAGCCGGATTCGCGGAACGAGCCCGGGTCCAGCAGATAATCGATGCGTTCGCGCGCGTTGAGTATTTCCGGTTTTCGGCGCTTGGCGAGCTTGGCCTCGCCGCCCATGGCCTTGGCAACGCGCGTGCGCGCCGCGTGCTCCTTGATTTTGTCCTCGAATTTCATGGCTGCAGCCGGGTTATTGTTATATGGTTATTTAAGCAAAACCGTGCCCCGCGGTCTGTCTCCCAGGCGACAATTCGGTTTACTATTCAAAGGCGGGTCTGAAAACAGCACTTCGTCGTTCCCGCGCCGGCGGGAACCCAGGGGATTCAAATACGTCTGGATGCCCACCTGCGCGGGGATGACGATGTATCGAGACATTGACCAATCACTATCGTGAGCAGCAAACCTACTGATTTCCTCGGCCAGCTCGCGGCGGGCGAGCGCGCGGCTTTACTCAAGCTCGCGAAGCGCCGCCACCTGCGCAGGGGCGAGTTCGCGTTTCGCGTGGGCGAGCGAAAACGCGGCGCCTACGTGCTGCTGCACGGCCGGCTCAAGTTCTTCCGCCTCACGCCGGACGGCCGCGAGGTGATCCTTTGGTTTTGCTTTCCGGGTGAGGTGTTCGGCATGTCCGAAGTGCCCGCAGCGAAAGGACGCCGGGTTAACGTGGAGGCCTGCGAAGACTCCGAAATCTCCATCGTCGCCGACGCCGCTTTCAACCGTTTTCTTGACGAGCACCCGGTGGCCGCGCGCCTGTGCCGCCGCACCATGGCTGCACGGCTGGGCATGCTCACCAATACTCTCGTCAATCTGGTGGCGGACGACGCTTACGCGCGCGTGGCCAAGCTCGTCATGCACCTCGGCGCGCACCACGGCACAAAACTGAACGGCGCAATCACATTGGAAGTCGTGCTGACCCACCAGGAAATCGCCGATATGACGGGCGTAAACCGCCAGACCGTGACCCGCGTGCTTGGTGACCTGCGCAGGAAGCGCATATTGAGCATACAGCGCCGCCGCATCCGCATCGACAATCCGGCGCTGTTAAACCAGCTGATCCACGCGACGGCGGACTAGCGGGCGAAATCATAGATGCTTTCGCCTTCTTCGGGCAGCGGAATCGCCATGACTTCGCGATTAGCGCGCTCGGCATAAGCATCCCCACCACCGCGCACATAGCCGGCCGCGCGCGTAATCTGGCAGGCACCGCGCTCGCCGTCTGGCGCAAAGCGCATCGCGTTGAGCAAAGCCTTGCAGTTCTCGCCCGAGGTCGTGCTCGCGCACCAGCGCGCTTTGCGCGTTCACCTTCTTCCAGCGTGCGGCGTGCACCAGAGGGAGCATGCACGATAGCGCGAAAATTCCAGAGCCGTTTCTCATCCCGGCCATCTCCGCGCGGGTTGGCGGGAGGCGACGGTTTGTGCTATTAACCCGGTTCCGCAATCCGGAGTGGCCACGCAATGTCCGCTGCACCCGAAAAATCCCTCACCGCCTACGTCGCCGGCTTCATTGTCAACACGCGCGCCAAAAACATACCCGCCGACGTCATGCATCTCGGCAAACGCTCTATCCTCGACGGCATCGGCCTCGCGCTCGCCGGCAGCGTGTCCGAATCCGGACATATCGTGCGCAAACATCTGCAATCGCTGGGCTGCAAAGTGTCGAACGGCTGCACCGTCATCGGCAGCGGCATGAAAATGCCCGCGCGCTTCGCTGCATTTGCCAACGGTGTGGCGATACACGCCGACGATTACGACGACACTCAACTCGCGGCAGCCAAGGACCGCGTCTACGGATTGCTCACGCATCCGACCGCGCCGGCGCTGCCGCCGGTACTCGCTCTCGGTGAGCGCGATGGCCGCTCAGGCCGCGACGTGCTGACCGCGTACCAGATCGCGGTCGAAGTCGAAACCAAGATTTCCGAAGCGATGAACCCGCGCCATTACCAGGATGGTTTCCACAGCACCGCGACAGTCGGCGCGATTGCCGCCGGCGCGGGCGCTGCGCAACTGCTCGGGTTCAATCTCGAGCAGACGCGGCGCACGCTCAGCATCGCGGCAAGCCAGGCAGCAGGACTGCGCGAAAACTTCGGCACCATGATGAAACCCTTCCACGCCGGCCGCGCCTGCGAAAGCGGTGTCGTCGCCGCCGAGTTCGCGCAGCTCGGCTTTACCGCCACGCCCATCATTCTCGAAGCGGGCCGCGGTTTCTTCAAGGCTGCGGGCGGCGGTTACGATCCGCAGTCTATCGAAGGCAAACTCGGCGCGCCGTGGTCGTTCGCATTCCCCGGCGTCTCGATCAAGCCGCATCCGAGCGGCTCGCTGACGCATCCCGGCATGGGCCTGATGCTCGACCTCATCATGCAGCACGACATCCAGCCCGCCGAAGTCAAAAAAGTCGCGGTAGGCGTCAATCGCCAGAACGTCAACGCACTGATCCACAACCGCCCGACCAACGAGCTGCAGGCCAAGTTCAGCATGCAGTTCTGCATGGCCATCCTGCTCCTGCGGCGCAAAGCCGGCCTTGCGGAATTCACCGACGATGTCGTCAACCGTCCGGACGTCAAAGCGATGATAGAAAAAATCAATTACGGCGTGCATCCCGTGGCCGAAGCGGCCGGCTACGAGAAAATGACGACCATCATAGACATCGAGTTTGCCAACGGCCGCAAGATCAGCGGCAGCGCCGATTTCGGCAAAGGCAGCCCGGCCAACCCGATGACCGACGACGAGCTGGCGAACAAATTCCGCGAATGCGCGGCCTGGGGAAAATTGGCGCACGCGAGTGCCGAGAAAATCGTCGACATGATATTCGGTCTCGAGAAGCTCAAGAATATCCGCGAGCTGACCAAACTATTGCAAACCGGCGCGCGCCCCACCAAGTCAAAAAAATCTTGAACCGCCAAGGACGCAAAGGAAGGCTTTAAAGAAAGTCTGAAGTTAGGCAGTGCCGTCGTTCCCGCGAAGGCGGGAACCCAGGAGACTCAAGCTTTTCTGGATGCCTGCCTGCGCGGGCTTGACGAGAAATTGAACATGCCTTTATTTGGATGCGAATTTATTTTGGTTTTCCTTCGCGCCCTTCGCGTCCTTTGCGGTAAATGCCCTTGACCTAAAGGTTAATATGAACAATCTACCCCGCATAGGCCTCATGCTCGGCGACATGACCGGCATCGGCCCCGAAATCAGCGCCAAGGTGCTCGCCGCCGGCACGTTCAAACCGCTGGCGCGCATCGCCGTGATTGGCGACGCGCGCGTGCTCGAACTCGGCATCAAGGACGCCGGCGTCAAACTCAAGTGGAAAAACTATGCCGACGTCGATGCCATCGACTGGTCGCGCGACGAGATTCCTCTCGTTGATCTCGGCAATGTCGATCCCGCCACCATAAAACGCGGTGAAATGTCACCGGTATCGGGCAAGCTCACTGGCGACACTCTGAAGCACATGATAGATCTGGCGCTCGCCGGCAAATTGGATGGCATCAGCTTCGCGCCGCTCAACAAGGGCGCCATGCACAAGGGCGGCTGGAAATTTCACGACGAGCACCAGATGTTCGCCGCACTCACCCAGCACGCGGGTTTTTTCGGCGAAATGAACGTGATCAAGGAATTCGCGACTTTCCGCGTGACTTCACACGTCGCGCTGCGCGAAGCCATCAACATGATTACGCCCGAGCGCATTACTTCCGCGATTGGACTGGCCGACGCCACGCTGCGCGCGACCGGCCTTGCAGCACCGCGCATTGCAGTCGCCGCGCTGAACCCGCACAACGGTGAAAACGGCCTGTTCGGTGACGAGGAAATCCGCATCATTCGTCCGGCCGTAGATGCCGCGCGCGCCGGCGGCATCAACTGCGTCGGACCGGTCTCGTCGGACGTGATATTTCTCAAAGCGCTCAAAGGCGAGTACGACGGCGTCGTGATGATGTACCACGACCAGGGCCAGATCGCGACCAAGTTACTCGGCTTCAACAAGGGCGTGACGGTGACAGCAGGACTCAAGACGGTTTTCACCACGCCCGCGCACGGCACTGCGTTCGATATCGTCGGTCTGGGCAAAGCCGATACCGGCGCGCTGGAACAGGCGCTGCGCATCGCGACAAAAATGGCTGCCGCTAAAATGCAATCTGTGAAAGCGTGAAAAAGTGAATGAGTGAATGATTGAATGGGAAAACAATTCTCTCCCCCGTTCTTGGGGAGAGAGTTCGGGTCAGGGGTTCACCCCTTCACTTCTTCACCAAAACGATCATCACACCAGCGCCGCAATTGCGTCGCCCATCTCGCTGGTCGACGCCTTTCCGCCGAGGTCTCCGGTGAGCGATTTACGCTCGCGGATCAAGCGGTCTATCGCCTTGTCCATCAACCGCGCGGCTTCTACCGCCTTGGGCTCGGCGTGCTTGCGCCCCAGCCATTCCATCAGCATCTGCCCTGACACTATCATCGCGTAGGGATTGGCAATGTTTTTTCCCGCGATATCGGGCGCCGAACCATGCGTGGCTTGCGCCATCGCGCGATCAGGGCCGGCCGACAGACCGGGCGCGAGACCCAGGCCACCAACCAGGCCGGCAGCTGCGTCGGACAGGATGTCACCGAACGTATTCGTCGTGACGACCACGTCGAAATCCTGCGGCCTCATCACGAGTTTCGTCGCGAAAGTATCGACCAGCACTTCGTTGTAAGCGACGTCCGGAAATTCCGCGGCGACCTTGCGGCATTCCTCCGCGAACATGCCACAGCCGAGTTTGAACACCGTGTTCTTGTGCACCGCGGTCACCTTTTTGCGCGGGCGCGTGCGCGCGAGTTCGAACGAAGCGCGCGCGACCTTGCTCGACGCCTGGCGCGTAATCACCCTCACCGAGATCGTCATGTCAGGCGACGGCCGGAACTCTCCCGACCCTTCGTACACGTTGCGGTCCGGCGGAAAGCCTTCGTTGTTCTCGCGCACTATGATGAGATCGACATCCGGGTACAGCGCCGGCAGGCCCGGCAGCGATTTCGACGGCCGGATGTTGGCGAACAAATCGTAATTCTTGCGCAGAATGGGATGCGGATTGATCGCGTTCGGATTGTCTTTCGGATAAGCCTGGTGTCCGATCGGCCCCAGCACCCAGCCGTCGAGCGTAAACAGTTTTTCGAGGGTGCCCGGCGGCAGCGTGTAGCCGAGCTTGTCGAGCGCGGTCTTGCCGATCGGCATCGGGAACCATTCAATTGCGAGGCCGGTCTTAAGCGCGGCTGCCTTCATTACCTTGATCGTTTCGGGGACGACCTCGAGCCCGATGTCGTCGCCTTCCAAGATGCCGATTTTCAATGCACGATTCATTGCCACGCTCCTGTTTTTTTGATCATCCGCGCCGTCTGCCGGCAGCGGCGCGGCCGGTATTATAATAGTCGAAACTATAAATGGAGAAATACCGCATGAAGATTTCAGCCCTTCATCTCTGCACGCTTCCGCTGGCATTTCTCGGGCTGTACGGCAACGCGCAGGCCGACGAATATCCGAGCAAACCGATCCGCATGATAGTCGGCTTCGCACCGGGCGGCGGCACCGACACCACCGCGCGCGCGATCTCGGCCAAACTCGGCGAACTGGTCGGCCAGCAGGTCATCATCGACAACCGCGCAGGTGCTGCGGGCAATATCGCCACTGAAATGGTGGCCAAGGCCAATCCCGACGGTTATACCCTGCTGCTGGGCACTATCGCCGCGCTCGCCATCAACCCCAGCCTCTATCGCACCAAATTGCCGTTCGATTCGGTCAAGGATTTCGCGCCCATCATCCAGGCGGTGGATTCGACCAACATCCTGTCGGTGCATCCCTCGGTGCCGGTGGGCACGGTCAAGGAACTCATTGCGCTCGCCAAGACCAAATCGCTCAACTACGGCTCCTCTGGCGTGGGCGGCACCGGCCACCTCGCCGGTGAACTGTTCGACACCATGGCCGGCACAAAAATGACGCATGTTCCGTACAAGGGCGGCGGGCCGGCGATGATCGATCTGGTCGGCGGCCAAGTACAACTCGTCTATGCGACCGCCGCGAGCGCCGTGCCCATGATCAAGGCCACGAAAATCAAAGGCATTGCGGTCACCACCATCAAGCGCTCGGCGTTGATGCCGACCATTCCGACCATCGCTGAATCCGGCCTGCCCGGATTCGACGCCAATAACTGGTACGGCCTGCTGGCGCCGGCAAAAACGCCGCGCGCCATCGTCATGCGCCTGAACGCCGAAGTCACCAAGGTGCTGGCGATGCCCGACGTCAAGGACTTCCTGTTCAACCAGGGCCTCGATCCGGCGCCCGGCAGCCCCGAGAAATTCGGCGCCTATATCAAGGCGGAAATGGCGAAGTGGGCCAAGGTGGTCAAGGACTCGGGTGCGCGGGCGGACTGATGCGTATTTTTTTCCTCGTCGCCGCCACGCTGGCCGCGGCCGCCACCACGGCCGCTGACTTCCCGACCAAACCGGTGCGCCTGATCGTCGGTTTCCCGCCCGGCGGCGCGACCGATCTTGTCGCGCGCATCATGCAGCCGCGCATGTCCGCCGCGTTCGCGCAACAGGTGATCATCGACAACCGACCCGGCGCCAACGGCATCATTGCCGCCGAGCTCACCAAGAATGCGGATCCCGACGGCCACACGATCCTGTTCGGCCACATCGGCATGCTGATCATCAGCCCCGCCATTCAGAAAGTCCCGTACGATCCGTTCAAGGACTTCGCGCCCGTCGGCCTCGCGGTGTCGCTGCAGAATCTCATCATCACGCATCCGACCATGCCGGCGAAATCGCTGAAGGAAATGATCGCGCTCGCCAGGACGAAGCCGGGCCAGTTGAATTACGCGACCTCCGGCATCGGCAGCCCCGGGCATCTCGCCGCCGTGCTGCTCGAATCGATGGCGGGCATCAAGCTGTCGCACGTTCCATACAAAGGCGGCGGGCCCGCGATCACCGATTTGCTGGCGGGCCACGTGCCGATGTTTTTCTCGGTGATATCCACGGGAGTACCGCATGTGCAGGCCGGCAAGGCGCGCGGCCTCGCGGTGACCGGCACCCGGCGGGCTGAAGCCGTGCCTGACGTGCCGACGGTCGCGGAAGCGGGCGTGCCCGGTTATGGCGCGACCAACTGGTATGGCCTGCTCGCGCCGCCCAAAACGCCCAAGGCGGTGATCGACCGCATCAATCGCGAGATGACGGCCGCCCTGAAAGCGCCGGACGTGATCGAAAACCTGAAATCGCGCGGCATCGATGCAACGCCCGACTCGCCGGCGGAATTCGCGGCCTTCATCCGCGCGGAAGAACGCAAGTGGACGCCGATCATCAAGCAGGCCGGCATCAAGCCGGAGTGAGCTAGCCGGCTTCGATCGGCAGGTCCGCGCGCGACGACCACTCGTGCCAGGAGCCGATGAAATTGCGCGCGCCCGGCACGCCGGCATATTTCAGCGCATAGTAGGTGTTGGCGGAACGCGCGCCGCGATGGCAGTACACCGCGATCTCCTGCCGCGGATTGATGCCGTGCTGTTCGAGCAGCGCCAAGATCTTTTCCGGAGATTTGAACTTGCCGTTCTCCAGGAATTTTGTCCATTCGATATGTATCGCGTGGGGTATATGCCCGCGGCGTTGGCAGCACGCCGTCTCGTCCTTGCCGGCCCACTCCAGGTCATCACGCACGTCGACCACGTAAAAATTCCAGGATCCGGCGCGGCGCGCCACTTCGTCATACGGCACGGTGCAGCCGGACGCGATCGACAACTGGATTTTAGTCGGCCGCACCGTTGAAATTTCGGTGTCCGCAAGCACCGGCCCGCCCGCAGCCTGCCACGCCGTCAACCCGCCGTTCAGCATGCGCGCCTTGCGGTGACCGATGAATTCGAGCATCCACAACTCGCGCGCCGCGCGCATTCCAGTGTGCTCGTCGTAAACGACGACCGGGCGGTCCAGGCGCACGCCGACCGAACTGAAGCGGTCGGCGACCGACTGGGCAAACGTGCGCATGCTGTCCAGCGAGCTATCCGCGACCAGCATCTCGTAAGTCGAAAACGGCATCGCGCCGGGAATATGTCGCTTTTTGAACTCCCCGGGCTTGCGCGCGTCGATCAGCACCGTGCCGGTCGCGAGCGCGGCTTCCAGCGCGGCTGGTTCGATCAGAATTTCACTGGCATCCATAGGCAGCCTCAGAACCGAATTAAAATCAATCTTGTCCCTGGGTCAGGTTGCAAAAAACCTGTTTAATTTCCGGCAAGCCCCTGCCGGATATTGCCCGCATATTTTGTCCACGCCGCATCGAAACTGTAAAGCCTCGACGCAAGACTCTTGCCACAGACGATCACCAGCATCGAACTGCCTATTTTACGCCCTGCTTCAAAATCCTGCGTGTCCGTGTCGGAGGTCTGCGCGAAGACCGGCATGATACACTCGCGCCCTATTTTTCGTTCGACGCACCTCAGGAGACCCCCTTGAAAATTCTGGTTTTGCCCGGCGACGGTATCGGCCCGGAGATCACGCAGGCAACCCTCGCGGTACTCGACCGCGCCAACGCCAAATTTAAACTCGGCCTCGAGTGGGAGCACGATGAGATGGGCCTGGTGACGCTCGCCAAGGAAGGCACGACCTGCCCGCCGCGCATACTCGACAAGGCACGCGCCGCCGCCGGCGTGCTGCTGGGCCCGGTTTCGCACAACGATTACCCGCCGCGCGAACAAGGCGGCATGAACCCTTCCGGAGAATTCCGCGTCAAGCTCGATCTGTATGCCAACATCCGGCCGGCGAAATCGCGGCTCGGCGTCGGTCTCACCGGCAAGCCGGTCGATCTCGTGATTTTCCGCGAGTGCACCGAAGGCTTTTACGCCGACCGCAACATGTTCATGGGCCTGGGCGAATTCATGCCGACCGAAGACATGGCGATCTCGCTGCGCCGCGTCACCGCCAAATGCTGCGAGCGCATCGCGCGCCGGGCTTTCGAATCGGCAATGACACGCCGCAAAAAAGTGACTGCGGTGCACAAGGCGAACGTACTGCGGATTTCCGACGCGCTGTTCCTGCGCGAAGTGCGCAAGGTTGCCAAGGACTTCCCCGATGTCGAGCTCGACGAGAAACTCGTCGATGCGATGGCGGCGCTGCTCGTGCGCGACCCGTCGAAATTCGATGTGATCGTCACCGGTAATATGTTCGGCGACATCCTGTCCGATGAGGCTTCTGAAATTTCCGGCAGCCTCGGCCTCGCCGGCTCCGTCAATGCCGGCGATGAACTGTGCGTCGCGCAGGCGCAGCACGGTTCGGCGCCCGACATCGCGGGCAAAGACAAGGCCAACCCGATTTCACTGATATTGTCGGCGGCCATGCTGCTGGAATGGCTGGGACGCCGGCATAAGAGTGCGGCATGCACGGAAGCCGCGCAGAAAATCGAAGCAGCGGTCGACTCGGCGCTGAAGAACCCTGCCACCCGCACTGCCGACATGGGCGGCAAGCTCGGCACGCAGGCGTTTGCCAAGGTCGTGGCCGAAAAACTCGGTTAGAGCGGACGACCTGCCCGCGTCGGCGGGCCTTTGAGTTCCACGACGTTGCCTTCGGGATCGCTGATATACAGCGAAGGTCCATAACCGTCGGCGCCGAAACGCGATTTGATTTCACCGACGGCGACACCATTGGAAACGAGGTGCGCGATCAGCGCATTCTCGTCGAACGGTTCTATACGCAAACACAAGTGGTCCATATTGCGCCGCGTTTTGCCGGGCGCGGCACCGCCTGCCCGCCCGAACTCACCTTCCACGTCGACCAGATCCACCAGCGACACGCCCGCGCGCAACTGCACAAGGCCGAGTTCGGGACGATCGCGTTCGACGCTGCAACCCAGCACGTCGCAATAAAAATGCGTCAGGCGCGCCGTGTTCGTTACACGCAGCACGACGTGGTCGAGACCGAGTATCTCGAATGTTACACGTTTACGTGCGGGTGGTTTTGTCGCCATAAATGAAAATGCCATCGCGCCGGGCGGCGCGATGGCATTGCAGCCTTTTGGAAAATTGACTTACTTGTCAATGCCGCCGATGCAGAGATACTTGATCTCGAGGTAGTCCTCGATGCCGTATTTGGAGCCCTCGCGCCCTATCCCCGATTCCTTGATGCCGCCGAACGGGGCGACTTCATTGGAGATGATGCCGACGTTGATGCCGACGATGCCGTACTCGAGCGCTTCGGCCACGCGCCAGATGCGGCCAATGTCGCGGCTGTAGAAATACGACGCCAGCCCG
>Ga0114966_10004816_pt1 | contig 11536 bp, 6 predicted proteins | sample M_130207_XF_Meta_FD_87029 | JGI IMG/M metagenome (GOLD analysis project Ga0114966, IMG submission 87029) | Freshwater microbial communities from Lake Montjoie, Canada to study carbon cycling - M_130207_XF_MetaG | ecosystem: Environmental > Aquatic > Freshwater > Lake | place: Lake Montjoie...
CCGCTCGCTCCCGCTGAGATTCAAGGTGAGATGCAGGCGATCGACACGTCCGTCCCCGGATTGCAGATCGGCGAAGGGTTGCCGCAGATCGCGCGCATTGCAGATCGACTGACCGTCGTCCGGTCGATGACGCACGAGTACCCGATTCACTGCTGTGCCTACGTGATGACCGGGATGCCGACGTACAGCGTGCCGTTGGAGACGATGCCGCGCTCGCCCGAAATCTGGCCGTTCATGGGTTCGGTCGTGGACTATCTCGACGCGCGACGCACGGGCGTACGCTCGCCGTCGTTGCCACGCAACGTCGGCTTGCCGTGGCGCTTCTGTTCGCACGGCAGTTCGCCCGATCAAGCCGGTCCTTACGGTTCGTTTCTCGGCAGCGGCTACGACCCGTTTTGGACCGACTTCGCGGGACAGGGAACGGTCGTCGTGCCGAAGCTCGCCGACGGTCAGGCCGAACAGGTGCGCGATCCGCACGCAGGGATCGAAGCCGCATCACGATTCCAGTTGTCCCCCGGCTGCCAGTTGCCGCAGGAGTTGTCTGCTCAACGGTTCGATGCTCGCGTCCACCTGCTCGAACAGTTCGATGCCTCGCGCCCGTTGATCGACCGCGCGGCCGAACTGGGCAAATACGAGTCTCATCAGCAGCGAGCCTTGTCGCTGATCGGATCAAACCGAATTCGCGACGCTCTCGATGTCGGCCGCGAATCGCCCGCGCTGCGCGAGCGCTACGGGATGACGCTCTTCGGTCAGTCGTGTCTCGCGGCGCGGCGTCTCGTCGAAGCGGGAGCACGCTTCGTGTCGGTCTTCTGGGATCCGTTCGGTCCTCACGGAGCGAGCGTCTGGGACACACACTCGAACCATTTCCCCCGGCTCAAAAACTACCTATTGCCCGTCTTCGACCAGAGTTACTCGGCCCTCATCACAGACCTCGAAGCCCACGGGTTGCTGGATGAAACGCTGGTCATCTGCACCAGCGAACACGGTCGCACACCTCAGATCGACTCGAAGCCGGTCGGTGGTGCCCGCCATCATTGGTCTCGCGCCTACTCGTCAGTCTTCGCCGGAGGCGGCACGGCGCGAGGTAAAGTCGTCGGTCAAACCGACTCCATCGCGGGAGATGTCACCGACACACCCATCTCACCGAAGGACATGCAGGCCACGACCTACCACCTCCTCGGCTACGACGAATCAACCACGATCCCCGATCAACAAGGCCGCCCCCATCACATCGCCGCCGGTGGCCGCGTGCGGGACGAGCTGCTGGGATGAGCCAAGGTAGCCCTGTCGCTCCGCGACAGGAAGCGCGGGCGCGGGGAGAGCGTCCGATCTTGGGGGTGCGAGGAATCGTCATTTAGGGCTTGAGCCGCGACTCGCTACCTGTCGCGGAGCGACAGGGCTACCTGAAGACGGCTACCTGAAGACGGTTACCTAAAGCGGCTTGCTGTAATGGGCGGCGGCACCGGCGGGCAGGTTGGCTCGACGAGGGTTGTCGGCGATGTAGCGTCGAAAGTGGTCGAAGGACTCCGGCGAACGGACGAGGTGATCGAAGCCATCCTGCTGCCACAATGGTCCCGACAGTCCGAGAACCTGGTTGATGCGCGTCGCCGTGAAGTGCTTCCACGAGGTGCATTGTTTCAGCAGCGCGGCCTCATCCGGGAACGCGACGAGGACATGCACGTGGTTAGGCATGACCACGTAATCGGTCAACTCGTAACGGTCGCCATTAAAATGATCGAGACTGTCCGAGACGATCTTCGCCAGTTCGGAGCGACGCAGGACGCAGCTTCCGTGACACGCATCCAAGTCGTCATTCCAGCGGTTCATCACCGTGTCATGGAAGTCTCGCTGCTCAGTCATCGCCAATCGTTCGACCTCACTGCGCCAGTTGGCCGCGTGAGGATCGACCCCATGCTGGCGGAGCCAGTCCCAGCGCTCCTTCAGCCAGCGATTGAGGACCGGCTGAGGGATCGAATCCCACAATCGAAACGTGAGGAAGGAAACGGTTCCGGCCTGCGACCAGTGCGGCAATCGACGTTCGCAGACGGCGTATTCCTGCTTCGGATCGAAGCACTGAATGTCGCGGCTGCGGTTAGGGTTCATGGCGGAATCCCGGTTGGGACGATCAATGGAATGCCGCTTCAAGGTAGTCCTGTCGCTCCGCGACAGGAAGAGAGATTGAGAGAAGAACGCCTGTCCCAGTAGACGCCTATTCGTCATTGAGGGCTTGAGCCAGCGACGCGCTACCTGTCGCGGAGCGACAGGGCTACCTTGGCGATTACGTGTCATAACCCAGGTTCGGCGAGAGCCAGCGTTCGATTTCAGCGAGCGGCATTTGTTTTCGCTTTGCGTAGTCTTCGACTTGGTCGCGGGTGAGTTTGTCGACGGTGAAGTATCTCGATTCGGGGTGGGCGAAGTAGAGGCCGCTGACGCTGGCGGCGGGGTGCATCGCGAAGCTCTCGGTCAGGACAATGCCCGTCTGATGGGTGGCATCGAGGAGTTGGAAGAGCTTCGTTTTTTCGGTGTGGTCCGGGCAGGCGGGATAGCCGTGGGCCGGGCGGATGCCGCGATACTTTTCTTCGATCAGGTCGTCGGTCGAGAGAGTTTCTTCGTTGCCGTAGCCCCAATCGAGGCGGGCCTGTCGGTGCAGGTATTCGGCAAACGCCTCGGCCAACCGGTCGGCGAGAGCCTTCGTCATGATCGAGAGGTAGTCGTCGTGCAGTTCGTTCTGGAACTTGTTGGCCAACTCATCGCAGCCGATCCCCGTCGTGACCGCGAACGCTGCGATGTAGTCCTGTCGGCCTGAGTCGGCGGGCGCGATGTAATCGGCCAGCGAACGGAAGTCTTGCTGGCCTGGACGCTCCCACTGCTGGCGCAGCATGGAGAACGTCGTGAGCGGTGGCGTTCCTTTTGTCTCCCCTGCTCCTTGTCTCCCTGTCTCCTTGTCCGCCACGAGAGGAGGAGAGGGGGAGAGAGGGAGAGGGGGAGAGAAGACGAGAACGTCGTCGCCGACACTCGCCGCCGGCCAGAAGCCGTAGACGCCGCGAGCGGTCAGCAGCTTCTCATCGACGATACGGCGGAGCAGTGCTTGAGCATCGTCGAAGACTTTGCGAGCCTCGACACCGACGACGGGGTCTTCAAATATTTTCGGGTACTTGCCGCGTAGCTCCCAGGTTTGGAAGAACGGGGACCAGTCGATGAACGGGACGAGGTCACTCAACGGGACATCATTCAGGACGCGCGTGCCGAGGAACGACGGGGAGTCGATGCGGACGTTGGCCCAATCCGTTTTGAAACGCCGCTCCAACGCTTCGGCATACGGAACGAGCTTTCGGTTCGATTGCATCGCTTCGTAGTTCGAGCGGTCTCGCGCCTGCCCCGCTTTGTTTTTGGTGACGAAGTCCGCCTTGCGCGTCGGGTCGAGCAGCGCTTCGACGGCGGGAACGGAGAGCGACGCATCGACCACGTGGACGATCGGCTGTTGGTAGTGGTGGGCGATCTTCACCGCCGTGTGCTTGGCCGACGTGGTTGCTCCGCCGATCAGCAGCGGTACAGAAAAACCTTGCCGCTGCATCTCCTTCGCGACGTGAGTCATCTCATCCAGCGACGGCGTGATCAGGCCGCTCAACCCGATGATGTCGGCTCCCTCTTTCTTCGCCGTTTCGAGGATCTTGTCGCACGAGACCATTACGCCGAGATCGATCACGTCGAAGCTGTTGCAGCGCAGCACGACTCCGACGATGTTCTTGCCGATGTCGTGAACGTCCCCTTTGACTGTGGCGATGACGACTCGACCGCGACCGCGCGTGGCATCGACGGCCGCCGCTTCCTGTCCCGGCGCGAGAGCCTGTTCGGCGGCGACTCGCTCGGCCTCCATGAACGGTTCGAGGTACGCGACCGCTTTCTTCATGACGCGGGCACTCTTCACCACCTGCGGGAGGAACATCTTTCCCGCGCCGAACAGGCCGCCGACGACGTTCATCCCGTCCATTAGCGGACCCTGGATGATGTCGAGCGGCTTGCCGTACTTGAGGCGGGCCTCTTCCGTGTCGGCGTCGATGTGTTCGGTGATCCCCTTGAGCAGCGCGTGTTGCAGACGGGCTTCGACCGTGCCGAGCCGCCATTCTTCGACAGCCGCGTCGCCCTCGTCGGCCTTGCCGCCTCCTTTGAACTTCTCTGCAAACGTGATGAGCCGCTCGGTCGCATCGGGGCGGCGGTTCAGCAGGCAGTCCTCAATGTGGACGAGCAGTTCCTTGTCGATCTCCTCGTAGACTTCGAGTTGCCCCGCGTTGACGATCCCCATGTCGAGGCCCGCCTGAATCGCGTGGTAGAGAAACGCCGCGTTCATCGCCTCGCGCACGACATCGTTGCCGCGGAACGAGAACGAAACGTTGCTCACGCCGCCGCTGGTGCGGGCACCGGGACACTCGGCCTTGATCCGGCGCAGAGCTTCGATGAACTCGACCGCGTAGTTGGAGTGCTCCTCCATCCCCGTGCCAACCGTCAGGATGTTGGCGTCGAAGATGATGTCTTCCGGCGGGAAACCGGCTTGTTCCGTGAGCAGCTTGTACGCCCGTTTGCAGATGCGGACCTTTTCGTCGCACGAGGTTGCCTGACCCTGCTCATCGAACGCCATCACCACGACCGCCGCGCCGTAGCGTCGAACCGTGCGAGCCTCTTCGAGGAATTTCGCTTCCCCCGCTTTCAGGCTGATCGAGTTGACCACTCCCTTGCCGTCGAGGCACTTCAGTCCCGCTTCGATCACGCTGAACTTCGAGCTGTCGACCATCACCGGCACTTTGTTGACGTCGGGGTCGTCCGAGATGAGGTTGATGAACTGTGTCATCTCCTTCTCGCTGTCGAGCAGACCTTCGTCCATGTTGACGTCGATCATGTTGGCCCCGCCCTCGACCTGCCCGCGCGCGATCGCCAATGCCTCGTCGTACTTCCCGTCCTTGATGAGCCGCGCAAATTTGCGCGAGCCGGTGACGTTGGTCCGTTCGCCGATCATCATGAAGTTAGAGGTCGGGAGCAGATCGACTCGTTCCTTGCCGCAGTACGACGACAGACCGGGGACGTTGGGGATGCGTCTCGGCGCGACACCGTCCACCGCCTGTGAGATCGCTTTGATGAAGTCCGGGTTCGTGCCGCAGCAGCCACCGACGATGTTGACCCAGCCGTTCTGAGCGAACTCGCGCAGGTGGGCCGCGACCTCGTTCGGGTTGGAATCGAAGCCGCCGAAACCGTCGGGCATCCCCGCGTTCGGGTAGCAACTGATGTACTTCGGAGCCAGCTCGGCCAGCGTCTCGACGTACTGCCGCATCTGTTTCGGACCGAGGGCACAGTTGAGGCCGATCGTCAGCGAAGGGGCGTGTGAGACCGATGTCCAGAACGCCTCAACGGACTGCCCGGTCAGTGTTCGTCCGCCCGTGAAGATCGTGCCCGAGATCATGACCGGCAGCCGCACGCCCATCTCAGCGAAGACGTTTTCAATCGCGTACAGACACGACTTCATGTTGAGCGTGTCGAACGACGTTTCGGGGAGCAGGATGTCAGCGCCCCCTTCGATCAGCCCGCTAATCTGCTCGGAGTACGACGCGACCATCTGGTCGAACGTCACCGGCCGATAGCCCGGCTTGTCAGCGTTGAACGACAACATGACCTTCGTCGGGCCGATGCTCCCCGCGACGAAACGCGGCTTGTTCGGGTTCGACTGGGTGAACTCGTCACACACGCCGCGCGCGAGCCTTGCCGCCGCGACGTTGATCTCGCGCGTGTACTCAGCCAGCCCGAACTCTTCCATCGAGATGATGTTCGCGTTGAACGAGTCGGTCTCGATGATGTCGGCCCCGGCGGCGAGATACTGCCGGTGAATGTCGGCAATGATCTGCGGCTGCGTCAGCACGAGCACATCGCCTGCGTTCTTCAGGTCGATGTGATGCGACGCAAATCGCTCACCGCGATACGTCTCCTCAGTCGGTTCAAACCGCTGAATCATCGTCCCCATCGCGCCGTCGAGCACGAGGATCCGTTCGGAGAGAAGCTGTTCAAAGTAACCGGGAGGACGTGTGAGCATGAGGCTGAAAAACTTCAAGAGTTTGGAATGAAAGGCAGAGTGGACGGAAGAAACCGAGTGAATCCTAATGTCGGCGTTCACTCACAGACATCAGGTGGAGGGCCTTCAAGCTTGTCCGTCTGTTTTGGGAGCTTCTTGGATTCTGACGCCACGCGCCGCTCAATCTTCTTGATGTCCTCTGCGGCGGGAAGGTTTTCGGGAACGATGCCACGCTTTCCTAGCAGGTCGCGCACGTCACTATTGTTCTTAATGTGTTCGTGGGCGATCTGCGGCTCGGTTCGCAAGTCATCACGTTTGATGTTGAAGTTTGTGATCTCGTTCGCGAAGTCTTTGGCCTTGATCGTGATCGTTGGCAGGAAGTCGGCCAGAGGGCGGCTGTCGGGCGCTCCTAGACGGCTCTTCATCTGTTGTGTTGTCAATCCGCCGAAGAGTGCCGAGTCACCCATGCTCCGGATGCGAGCAAAGCTCCGATCGTCGCCAACACGCTCATAGATGATGCCGGAGAGTTCCTTCTCGGTCGCCGTCAGTTTGCGACGCGCATTCAACCGTTCCATTTCAGAGAGTCGTTGTTCGATGACCTCTTGCTTGCGAGTTTGAACGGCAAAGTAAGTCTGAGCAAATGCGATCTGATCCTTAGTGGGATCGCCGTTTTGCGCGATGAGGTAGCAAGCGTAGCGGGTCAGGGCGACATCATCCGTTTTGCGCTGAACGCCTGAACCAATGTCCACCATTTTCGTGATGTCAAGAAAATGGTCGGTCGCGTCGTAACCCGAGTTCTGGCAAGCAATCTTGGCCTTCTCGATGACGTTCGCAAAGTTCTCCCATCTCGCATATCCAAGCAACGATTGCAGGTCACGAGCCAGCCAAAACTCAGTTCCCGAGTCCGTTTCCGTCTGGACGAGCTGTTCAAAGCTGGCGTGCAGTTGAGCGATCAGTTCCGTTTTCAAAGCAGGCTTTCCTTCATGTCCCGGTGGATAATCCCAACCCCAACGCTTCCAATATCCTCTGACAGGCTTGGCTCTTGTTGAGGCAGTACAGATGGATGCCGGGGACGCCTTGGTCGATCAGTTCGCGGCATTGGGCGATGGCGAATTCGACGCCGATCTCGTACTGAGCCAGCTTGTCGTCCTTGACTACTTCGAGGCGTGAGGCCAGTGAGGGCGGGATGACTGCGCCGCACATCGCGGTGATTCGCTGGATGCGAGCGAACTCGGTGATCGGCATGATGCCGGGGACGACCGGGACGCTCAGTTGCTCGCGCGATATGAGGTCTCGGAAGCGGAAGAAGTTCGCGTTGTCGAAGAAGAGCTGCGTGAAGACGGCGTCGGCACCGGTCTTGATCTTGCGGACGAGGTTCTGAAAGTCGATGTCGAAGCTCGGCGCTTCCGGATGTTTTTCGGGATAGCCCGCCACGCCGATTCCCATCTCGGGAAAGCGTTCGCGGATGAGCGCCACCAGTTCGTTGGCGTGCTTCAGACCGCCCTCGGTCATCTTGAATTCGGTCTGCCCAACGGGAGCGTCACCCCGCAGAGCCATGATGTTGCGGATGCCCGCCGACCACGCGTACTGCAACCATTCGACAAGCTGTTCGCGCGTGCTGCCGACACAGGTGAAGTGTGCCGTCGCGGGGAGGCCGCAGTTGTTTTGAATCTCTTGGCACCATTCAACGGTTCGCTTGCTGGTCGTCCCCATCGCGCCGTAGGTACACGACACGAAGGCGGGTTGGAACGGAGTCAGCTCGCGCAGAGTTTGACGTAGTGACTCGTCACCCTCGGGCGTTTTCGGTGGGAAGATTTCGATCGACAGGCCAAACCGGCCGCCAGCATAAATGTCTCGAATCCGCATGACTTCTCTCTTCGGCTTCACTCGGTAATTCGTGGGTTTCGCAACGGGACGCAGGATAGGCGATCCCCTACGACCGTGCCATATCGTGTCCCATCACGGGCGACATCATTGGACACCGTCGCTACAATCCCGCGACTTTTCTGACCTCGGCGTTTTCGGTGAGGGAACCGGACACGATTGAACAACAATGCGGAATGGTCACGTCGATCATTCCATCGTAATTTCTGGAGGATTTTTTGATGGCGAAGGCCAAGACGACGAAGACAGTGGCAACCAAGGTGGCTCCAGCGAAAACGCCCGCGAAGGCTCCAGCGAATCATGTCCCCTACAAGGTGAAGGACATGTCGCTGGCGGCGTGGGGCCGCAAAGAGATCGACATCGCCGAGAACGAAATGCCCGGCCTGATGTCGCTGCGGGCGAAGTACGGCAAGTCGAAGCCGCTCAAGGGGGCGCGTATCGCCGGTTGTCTCCACATGACGATCCAGACGGCGGTCCTCATCGAGACGCTGACGGCTTTGGGCGCGGAAGTGACTTGGAGCAGTTGCAACATTTTCAGTACGCAGGATCAGGCGGCGGCCGCTATCGCCGCGACAGGCGTGCCGGTCTATGCGTGGAAGGGGATGACCAACGAGGAGTTCGACTGGTGCATCGAACAGACGCTGTTCTTCGCGGATGGCAAGCCGCTGAACATGATTCTCGACGATGGCGGCGACCTCACGTCGATGGTTCACAACAAGTACCCCGACCTGCTGCCGGGGATCAAGGGGATCAGCGAAGAGACGACCACCGGCGTTCACCGTCTCGTGCAGATGCACCAGCGCGGTGAGTTGAAGGTGCCGTCGATCAACGTGAATGACTCGGTAACGAAGAGCAAGTTCGACAACCTCTACGGTTGCCGTGAGTCGCTCGCCGACGGCATCAAGCGGGCGACCGACGTGATGTTGGCGGGCAAGGTTTGCGTCGTGGCGGGTTACGGCGACGTGGGCAAGGGCTGCGCGATCTCGCTCCAACGCTACGGTGCCCGCGTGATCGTGACCGAAATCGATCCGATCTGTGCCCTGCAAGCGGCGATGGAAGGGTTTGAAGTCAACACGATGGACGCGGCCGTCACCGAAGGAAACATCTTCGTCACGACGACCGGCTGCTGCGACATCATTCGCGGCGAACACATCGTGAAGATGAAGAACGACGCCATCATCTGCAACATCGGCCACTTCGACGTTGAGATCGACGTGACGTGGCTCGAATCGCAAGTGAAGTCGGGCAAGGCGACCAAGATCAACATCAAGCCGGCCATCGTCGGTGCCGTCGATAAGTACACGTTCAAGGAGACCGGCCGCAGCATCCTCTTGCTGGCGGAAGGCCGTTTGGTCAACCTCGGCTGCGCGACGGGACATCCTTCGTTCGTGATGTCGAACAGCTTTACGAACCAGACGCTGGCCCAGCTCGCGCTGTGGACGGAACCCGAGAAGTATGACCTCGGTGTCCACCGCCTGCCGAAGGAACTGGATGAAGAAGTCGCCCGCCTGCACCTCGATACCATTGGCGTCAAGCTGTCGAAGCTGACCAAGAAGCAGGCCGAATACCTCGGCCTGCCAGTCGCTGGACCGTTCAAGCCGGATCACTATCGCTATTAGTGTCCAGTGGTTGGTGGGTAGTAGATAGGAATAAAGACGACGAAGCCCGGCTTGTTTCAAGCCGGGCTTCCGTTTTGAACAGCTTCGTTCAACTGCGTGGCCCACGCGGTTGTACCTCACGCGGCAGTTTCCGAGCGGGGTGGCGTAAGCCCCCTGGCTCTTCTCAATCCAGCTTACGCCCTAGAATCGGGGGGCTGACGCCACCCCGCTCAGATGTCTCATCACTGGCCGCGCGAAGTATCAACAACGTACTTTCTCACACGTGCCGCCAAGGGAGCAGCTATCTCTGCGACAGCGTGACAACGCGGCGGATCACGACCGAGTGCATCACAGCGCAGCCGATCACAATCAACAGGGCGACGAATCCGACGAAGCCGTGTTCCGGGCCGATGCGGAAAGCGCTGAAGACGCCGCCGATCCAGAAGGTGCCCGAGAGGATCGCGCCACCGATTGCCAAAGGGACCGCTCCCCAGCGCAGGCACGTCGCTCCGTAGGCCGCCAAGTGCGGCACCAGAATGAAGTGGGCGAGGAAGAACCAGCCTGCCGCTCGGTCGAAGAATTCTTTCGTGTGCTTCCAACCTTCTTCAGTGAAGCAGCTGATCCCGACCAGACAGACGAGGCCCGGCAGAGTGGCGGCAAGTGTTCCGGCGAACTTCAGATAAAGCGTCTCCGTAATGGACGTTGGCAGCATCACCAAGGATGCCAACGTCTGACCGCGCACTTCATCGTGCAGGGTTCTGGCGGACATGAGCGACAGCTCCCACGTGACGAGAAACAGCATGACGACTTGGTAGAAGCCGATCGCCTCGCGCCAACCATTGCGATTGCTCCACCACAGTTCGGTGAGTTCTCGGCAGACGACAAACAGGAACAGATAGAACGCGACACGGACGAGCAGCGTGGCCACGCCCCCTCCCACAAAATGAAAGTCCTTCCACACGAACGGATTCATTTTCGGACGACCGGGCGAGAACCACCGCAACCAGCCTCGTTGGTGAGCGACCAGCCCGCGCGAGGCGGCTTCTGTGGCGGGATTCTGAGTACAACGAGTAAACAGCAGCAGTGACAGCACGGCGCTGAACGCCCCCACCGCGATGTTTGATCCCGCCTGTGTGGTCCAGGGAGACTCGGTGAATGACGACGTGAGGATGCGCCCCATTTCGAAGTAAATGCAGGTGGACGCGATCCATTCCAACGAGTGACTCCACACGGAGCCGCCTCGCGAGACGGTGTATCTCAGCGCTTCGAGGCAGGTGTACGACACTGCCGCCTGAGCCAGCAGTCCGATCGACATCCACGCTCCCGACGTGCGGCTGTTCGGAGCGACGGTCGAGCAAAGCAGCCCGAGTCCCGCGAGCAGCACTATGTAGCTCGTCATCGCCACGTACACGGCGGTGACTTGTGCCGTAGCGACTCCACCCAGCGTGACCGCCAGCAGCGTGAACGGGTACTGCACGGCAATCAGCAGCAACGCCTGACACAGCCGCCCGCCAATCTTGCCGAGTAGGATTCCGAGCGGGCTGACGCCCGCCATCTGGATCAGCCCGAGCGTGTCTTCTTCCTTCTCCTCCGTGATCGCCGTCGAGAAGAAGCCGACTCCAAGCAGCGTCATGAAGCTCAAGTTGAGATAGACGTTGACCTGAAAGAACAACCGCCCCGGTGCCCCGAGCAAAACCGAGCGTGCGATGGCCGAATAGAGCGACACAAAGATCGCCACCAACAGCCCGAACCGCGCCAGATGCGTCGGCCACGATCTCGCATCGACCCGCAAGGACCGTTCGAGCAAAGCCAACACACCACGAAACATGACAGCCTCGGCAATCGATGATGCGGGACGAGTTCAAACATCGGATCGCTTCTAGTGCGTCATCCAGTCTTAATCACGGGGTACAGTCGTTTCAGCTTCGTGCGGGCGTCGGTGATCTTGAATTGCCAATCGACTCCGCGTTGTTTGGCGTTGGTTTTGTCGGCCCAAGTC
>Ga0114966_10004819_pt1 | contig 11533 bp, 12 predicted proteins | sample M_130207_XF_Meta_FD_87029 | JGI IMG/M metagenome (GOLD analysis project Ga0114966, IMG submission 87029) | Freshwater microbial communities from Lake Montjoie, Canada to study carbon cycling - M_130207_XF_MetaG | ecosystem: Environmental > Aquatic > Freshwater > Lake | place: Lake Montjoie...
CTCGTGGACTACTGGTGCCAGCGCGCAGACGCTACGGGTGCCGGTGACCCGGCAGCAGACCGCTCCGCACGTGCAGCGCTCTACGCCTCACGCACACTCGATGGCTCCGTGGCCATCACTGGCACACTCGATCCGATCGGCGGCGAGATCGTGCTGAGCGAACTCCATCGAATCGAGCGACAGCTGTATCTGCTCGACCGGTCCACAGGCACCCAACGCACGGCCGCACAGCGACGGGCGGCGGCACTGGTCGAGATGGCCCGTCGTTCGGCCACGGCGCCGGCACAGGGTCGCCGTCCTCAACCGCTCTTCACCGTGCACGTGGGCGACAACACGGCGCGGCACCTCTGTGAACTTGCGGGTGGCACCGTCGTCAGTCCCGCCGAGCTCGCCAAGTACTTCGACGACGCACTGTTCGAGACCATCCTGTTCGACGGGCCCTCCACGGTCCTCAGCGTCTCGCAGCAGCGGAGTTTCACGGGCACCCTGCGCCGGGCCATTGCGGCAAGGGACCGCCGGTGCCAGCACCCCAGCGGTTGCGACGTACCTGCACCGCTGTGCGATGTCGACCACATCGTCCCCTACTCCGAGGGTGGGCTCACCAGCCAGTTCAACGGCCGGATGCAGTGCCCCACCCACAATCGGGACCACTCACGGCACGACCTCGGGGCCAGTCCGCTACCCGGGCGCCGGGTAGACCGGCTCGACACCTTCCGGGCCCGAATCCGTTGGGGGTTCCCTCGAGAGCCCGACGATCCCCTGGACGAATGCGCGTGATCCGCGGCAACAACTCCCCTACCCGAGCGTCGCCCAGAGGTCCGGATCGGACTTGCGGATCCGCCGGTAGTTGGCGTCCCACATCGTCTGGCGGAAGCCGTACTTGAGGTACGCACGACGGTACGCCTCGGCAGAGCGCTCATCGAGCGGAGTCCCACCAACCTGCATCGCAGCCACCTGGTACCGGCAGCACAGTTCAAACACGATTGCCTCGACAACCGCGTTCTCGAGCGTGTCGCCCACATGCAGGGCCCCGTGATGCCCCATGAGCATCACCCGACGGTCCCCGAGCGTTGCCGCCATCAAGTCACCCTCGTCGTCGGGAGTGAGGTCGAGGTCGTCCTTCCAGTACGCCACGTCACCGAGGAACAACGAGGCATAGTCGTAGAACACCTCGAAGGGGCGCCCGGTGGTGCTGAGGACAGACTGGTAGAAGCCGTGCGTGTGAATCACACAGTTCACGTCGGGACGCGCCCGGTAGATCGACGAATGAAAGTTCGCCCCAGCGGCAGGCGGAAGTGATCCGGGCTCGCGCACCTGGAGATCGAACCCCATCTTCATCACGTGCTCGGGCAGCGACTCGTCGAAGTACTGGTACGGGGTGACGTAGAAGGCCTCCTCGTCGGCGACGCGGAGGCTGACGTGGCCGCCGATCTGGCTATCCAGTCCTTCTCGATACAGGATGCGCCGGGCAGCCGCGATCCGAAAGTGAGGACCGGACTCCGGGATGCTCACCACACGCCCTTCAGCACCGATGCAGGGATGTCGAGCCCGTACAGCGCTGCAGCGTTCTTCCAGGTGACCTTCTGGATGATGTCGTCGGGCAGGTGCCCGATGTGCTTCTGCAGGTAGTGCTGCGTATCCGGCCAGGTGGAGTCCGCGTGCGGGTAATCCATCTCGACCATCACCTGATCGGGGTTGAGCCGGTTCATCATCTGGAACCCTGCTGCGTCGTCGAGCGCGCAGAACCAGAAGCTGTTGAGCAGCACCTCATTCGGGTGAGCGGTCTCGTTCACCCAGTTACCGGTGAAGTCCTTGTACCGCATGCAGTGCTCGATCCGGTCCATGAGCGCCGGGAGCCAGCCGATGCCACCCTCGGAGAGCACGATCTTCAGCGTCGGGAAGCGCAACGGGATTTTCGAGAACAGCCAATCGGACGTGGCGATTGCGGCACCCGCAAAGAACAGTGACGTGATGATCTCTGCCGGTCCGTCGCTCGACCCCGAACAGATCCAAGACGACGACCCCACATGCAGGTTCAACGAGGTGTCGGTTTCCACGCAGGCCTGGAACAGCGGGTCCCAGTAGCCGGTGTGGATGCTCGGAAGGCCCAGTTTTTCGGGTTGATCGAGGAACGAGAGCACGTGGCACCCGCGGGCAGCATTGCGGCGAACCTCGTCGGCGGCCAGTTGTGCGTCGCCGAGCCAGGTGATGGCGAGCGGCACCATCCGGTTGGGATACGCACCGGCCCATTCCTCGATCGCCCAGTCGTTCCAGGCCTGCATCGCAGCGAACCCGAGGTCATGGTCCTTGGTCTCCACGAAGCGCGCACCGCCGAAGCCCGCCACCATCGACGGGAAACACACCGAGGCGTACACGCCGGCGAGATCCATGTCCGTGATGCGGTGGTGGATATCCCAACAACCGCGACGCATGTGCTCGAGCCGCGAGGAATCCATCGAGTACTCGGCAGGCGGACGACCCGAGACGGCGTTGGTGCCGGCGATCGGGATGAGCCGGTCCTCCAACTTCCAGTACTGGGCACCATCGGTGTGCTCGATAATGCGCGGTGCGCTCTCGGCGAAGCGGGCCGGCATCCGGCCCTCGAACGTTTCCGGGGGCTCGACGAGGTGATCGTCCACCGAGATCACGGTGTAATGCCGCGGTCGCGGTTCCGGTTCCGGCAGGAACGTCACCTTGGACTTGTCCCGTCCGGCGCCAATCGTGAGTCCCTCAAGTGTCTTGCTCATTGCTTCTCCCTCGGATCGGTGCCCCCAAGCACCTTGGTACATCGTGCCACAGGAATCGGGGCATTATTACACTGCACCCGTGGCATCACACTCGGTCCATGTCTTCGTCCGGAATGGGCCTGAGTTCTGGTGCGTCGGGCGCCCACATCAACTGGACAATTACCGTCGGGCTTTTCCAGTTGATCGGCTTCACCAAGCCGTCGGCGACCCGAACGATCAGTCGCGCAGGAGCCTGCTTCAGCAGCGCCTCAACCGAGAGCACATCGACCATGACGTACTTCCCATCGGGGGACCAAACCGCACCTTGTGCGAACCATTCGGAGTCGTCGAAGAAGTTGCCGTTTGCCAAGGGACGCAGGTTCGCCCCGTCCACGTCTACGAGATACGGATGGGTATCGGGCCGTAGCCCCTCGTAGTCGAAGACCATGATGGCCGAACCATCGGGGGACCACGATTCCATGCCGGGACTCGAGCAGAACCCTTTCGCGCCACTGGGCGATTCCGGTCCGGTGAGCGCAACCTGCTCCAGTGTGTTCACATCGACCTTCCAGAGTGCCGGGCAGTTTCCGGGACCCTTGTGGAACAGCACGAATCGACCGTCGGGCGACCACCGGAAGGTCGCGCTGAACGCGTCGTCCAGAATCACCCTCCGCCCCGGCCCTTTCCGTTCCTGCCCGACCGGAGTGAGGTACACGTGGTTGTCGTGCAGAGACTGGTTGATGTACTGGGTCCCGTCGGGCGAGAGTCGCCACACGAGATTCGTGGGGTCAGTCCAGGGTTGGAGGTTCGAACCATCAGGATTGACCACATGCCACCGGCCCTGCATCCGGAAGACGATGCGCTTGCCGCCCTCGATCCAGCCCGGCGATTCCGCATCCACATCGGCCGGCGACACGAGAACTGGGTCCGATCCATCGAGGTTCAACACGCAGATCTGCGCAACGGTCGAGAAGTTCTCCATATTGCGGATCATCTCGGCCGCATCGCCCACGCTCTGCGACCCAGCGATCTTCGCGAGGTCCTCCTCGCTCAACTTGCTCCCGCAGCCGACCCCCTGCATGAGGATCTGCCCGGGCAGGTCCTCTGGCGTGAACTCGGCGGTGATGGTCGGCGCCACCGTGGTCGGCGCTGCGGTGGTCGTGGTGGTCGTGGCGGTCTCGACGGTCGTCGTCGCGGCCGGCGCGGTGGTAGCCGCGATCACCGTCGTTGTGGTTGGTGTTGCACTCCTGCCCCCACCGCAGGCAGCGAGGAGTATCCCCGCTGCCCCCAGCACAGCAAGACCGGCGGGCTTCAGCGTTCGGCGCTTCACATCACTCAGCCGATCGGCACCGAGAGACGCCGTGCATCGCAGGCAACCTCTTGAGACGGATGTTCGTTCGTGTCGCTGGCGGTCATGGCGCCCCGTTCCCCCACGTTCAGGTCCCTCGTGCAACCCACCCCTTGGGCGCACAACCAAATGTTAGTCACGTACCGGGAGGCGGTCACCGTGGGCTAGAACAGCGGGGAGGGATCCTGAACACAGCCAGGAACCACCACCAAGGACGGGCGATGCTCAACCGGTTCGACGACTATCCGATCCACCAGACCCCGGAGCCCATCGCCCACCCGGCCAGTTCGGACCGCAACGTCTACGACCGCCCGTGGTTCAACGGGTACACGGCCGACGGGTCCGCCTACTTCGGGATCGGCATCGCGATCTACCCGCACCGACGGGTCATGGACTGCGCCTTCAGCGTCGTGCAGCGCGACGGCAGGCAGCACTGCTTCTACGGGTCCCGCCTCGCCCCCCTCGAGCGCACGGACATGCAGGTCGGCCCGTTCCGGCTCGAGATCGTCGAACCGATGCGCCGGGCGCGCGTCGTCCTCGACGACAACCCCACCGGTATCTCGTGCGACCTCACGTTCTCGGCGCGCACCTCGGGAATCCAAGAAGCGCGCCAGATCCTCATGGACGGCCAGCGCAAGATTATGGACGCCACCCGATTCGCCCAGTTCGGCTGCTGGGACGGGACAATCTCGCATCCCGACGGGGATGTCACCGTGTCGAACTGGCACGGCACGAAGGACCGCTCGTGGGGCGTCCGCGGTGTCGGCGAGCCCGACGCCGCCGGGGCGCCGCCGCAGGGCCGGGGCTTCTTCTTCCTCTGGACCCCGGTGCACTGGGACGATCACATCACCCACACGATGTTCTTCGACGACATGGACGGCGGCGCGATCGTCCGCGAGGGGATCGTTGCGCCGAAATTCCCGTCCGAGGCCGACATCCCCGAACAACTCGTCAACGTCGACAGGCACACGGCAACCGTCAACCACCGCATCCGCTACGAGCGGGGAACCCGCCACATGGAGTACGCCGAGGTGGACCTCGTGGAGCTTGACGGAGCGACCCGCACGCTCGCGTTCGAACCGCTCATTCGCTTCCAGATGAAGGGGCTCGGCTATGGCCACCCCGTGTGGCGACAGGGTGCGTGGATGGGCGAACTCGCAACACACGGGGAGTCATTCGTGGTTGCCGAACTCGACCCGCTGCTGCCCGAACACGTCCACACACAGCAGATCTGTCGGGTCACCGACGGCAGCCGTGAGGGCGTGGGAGCCTTCGAACTGGTCGTGATTGGCCCCTACGCTCCCGCGGGATTTACCCAATTCCTCGACGGCGCACGCTGACCGGACGACAGGGCCTCACGATGCTCAACCCCAAAGTCAACCTCGGGCTGATGTTCAGCTTCCGGAACCCAGCCGCCTGGCGGCGCCCATTCACGGAGACCTACCGGAACGAACTCGCACTGATCGAGGAGGCCGAGCACCTCGGCTACGACACGATCTGGCTCACCGAGCACCACTTCGCCGGGTCCGTTGCGCCGTTGCTCGGGTAACACTGCAGTGACAGATCAGCCACTAGGGACGGGGTCGATGATGGGCATTATCGAGGGCAAGGTGGCAGTGGTGACCGGCGCAGCCCGCGGTCAGGGGGCCGCCGAGGCGCGTCTGCTCGCAGCGAACGGTGCACGGGTTGTGCTCACCGACGTGCTGACGGACCTCGGTAGGGACGTCGCTGCGGACATCGGGCCGAGCGCGCTCTTCGTCGAGCACGATGTCTCGTCGCCTGAGGGATGGGCCGAGGTGGTGGCGACAGCGATCGGGGCGTTCGGCGGCATCGACATCCTCGTGAACAATGCGGCAATCTCGCGGGCACTGAAACTCGAGGACACCGAACCCGAGGTGTTTGAGACGCTGTTCCGCGTGAACCAGATGAGTGTGTACCTCGGAATGCGCGCCGTCATCGCCCCGATGAAGCAGGCCGGGGGTGGTTCCATCATCAACATCTCCTCCGTCGCCGGGCTCCGGGGGACGTCCACGCTGTTCGCGTACACATCCAACAAGTGGGCCGTGCGAGGGATGACGAAATCGGCGGCGCTCGAACTGGCTCGCTACCGCATCCGGGTCAACTGCATCTTCCCCGGTGTCATCGACACGCCGATCCTGGACTCGAACCCCCCGGCGATGAACGAGGCCCTCGTGAGGTCCATCCCCATGCGCCGGATGGGGCAACCGGAGGAGATCGCCGAGGCGGTGCTGTTCCTTGCATCCCCCAGATCCTCGTTCGCAACCGGGGCAGACTTCGCCATCGACGGCGGTATGTCGATCTGATCCGGCCGTGTAGGTTTCGGCCCATGACCTTCAACAATCGCGTCACCCGGATGTTCGGCGTCGAGATCCCGATCGTTCAGGCTCCGATGGGCTTCATCGCGAAACCGGCGCTCGTCTCGGCGGTCGCCAATGCCGGCGCGATCGGCCTCGTTCCCGGCTCGCTCGGGATCGACGAGGTCCGTGACGACATCCGCCGTACGCGCGACCTGACAGACAAGCCGTTCGGCGTGAACCTTCCGATTGCCTTTGTGCAGGACATCCGGATCATCGACATGATCGTGGAGGAGGGCATCCGCTTCGTCACCACCTCGGCCGGCTCGCCCGAGAAGCACACCAAGACCCTGAAGGCGGCGGGACTCACCGTCTTCCACGTGGTTCCATCACTCAAGGGCGCCCTGAAGGCTGTGGACTCCGGGGTGGACGGACTGGTGGTCGAGGGCAGCGAAGGGGCCGGGTTCAAGAACCCGCGGGACGTCACGTCGATGGTGCTGCTCCCCCTCATCGCAAGCCGAGTCGGTCTCCCGATTATCGCTGCGGGTGGCATGGCCGATGGACGCTCCATGGCTGCGGCATTCGCGCTCGGCGCCGAGGGCGTGCAGATGGGTACCCGGATGGTCGCCACCGTTGAGTCGCCGGTGCACCAGAACATGAAGCAGGCCGTCGTCGACGCCGAGGAGACGGACACGATGATGATCAACCAGCACAACGGTCGGCCCGTACGCGTGCTCCGCACCGCTGCAACCGCTCCGTTCGAGCTGAGCAACGAGGGCAACCCGATGGCGCTGCTCCCACAGACGCTCGAGATGTACCAGAACGGTGACCTCGACTCGGGCCTACCGCAGTTGGGCCAAGTGGCCGGCAGGATCGAGGCCATCCAGACCGCAGCCGAGATCATCCGCCAGACAGTCGAGGAGTTCGAGTCGATCCTCGGCGCGCTCGCCGACTCGTATCTCCGGGCCTGAGGACTCGCCATGCGCAGGGAGCGACAGATCGAGTTACTCGACCGGGTTGCCGGGTCCGGCCCCCACCTCGTCGGGCTGCACGCGCCGTCCAGCTACACGAATGCTGCTGCTGCGTACACCGACACCTCGCGGTTCGACAGGGAGATGCAGGTCCTGTTCCGGGACGGGGCAACGTTCTTCTCGCTGAGCGTCCGCCTTCGCGAACCGGGCAGCTATGAATCCGCAACCGTCGGCGGCATCCCGATCACCGTCGTCCGTCAGGCAGACGGCACGCTCCGGGCCCTCGTGAACGTCTGCACGCACCGGGGTGCACCGGTCGTCGCGCCGAACTCCCGGGGCGAGGGCCTACGAACCATGACGTGCCCGTATCACGGATGGACGTTCGAGAGCGACGGCGCCCTTCGGGCACGCCCGTTAAGCGCGGGTGCCTTCGACGACGTCACCCGCCAGTGCAACCTCCGTCAGGTTGCCGTTGCAGAGCGGTATGGCCTGATCTTCGTCCGCGCCGGCGGCGCCGAACCGATCGATATTGACGCAGAACTGGCTGGGGCCGAGGACGACCTCGCGTCGTTCGCGCTGGACACGTACCACCACATCGACAGCCGCACCGCCACGTGGGCGATGAACTGGAAGCTGTTCCTCGACACCTTTACCGAGAGTTACCACATCCGCACACTGCACCGGGACTCTCTGCTGCCAACGTTCAACTCGGACTGCGTGATCTTCGAACCGTTCGGGAAGAACCTCGTGTCCATCGGTCTGCGCAAGGACGTGCTCGACGAGACCGCCAAGCCGCGCACCGAGTGGTCCCTGCTTCCGTACGGGACGATCCAGTACTTCCTCGTGCCGTCCGGGCTCGTCGTTCACCAGGTCGACCACATCGAGATGTGGCGTGTCGAGCCCATCGACGTGCGCACGTGCCGCACCGTGGTGTCGATCCTTGCGCCGCACCAGCCAGAGACCGAGCGCTCCCACAACTACTTCGTGAAGAACCTCGACCTGCTCGTGAAGGTGACCGAGACCGAGGACTTCGCGCTCATGCAACAGATCCAGTCGAACCTCGACAGCGGCGCTGTCAGCGAGGTCGTCTACGGCAGGAACGAGCCGCCGCTCGTCCATTACCACCGGGAGCTCAACCGGCTCCTCGGTGTCAGCGCTGCGCAGTAGCGGTCCGCTCCGTTGCGGACGCGCCCGGACGCCCCGCACTGTTCGACAGTCCGCCGAGCAGCACCGCCACGGCGGTATCGGCGATCGTCGTTGCGTCCACCGCCTGTTGGTGCCCGAACCAGTCCGCGGTCCAGTTCATCGCCCCGAACGCGAGCATGCGTGCAGCGAACAGGTTGATGTCCCTGTTGATCTCGCCTGCGTCGCTCGCCGCGACGAACATCGCGTTCCAGAAATCGCCGTAGCGCCTCTGGTCACGGCGGTGCGCTGCCGCAACGGCGGGTGGCACGTGCCCGACGATGCGAGCACGGGCCGACGCGTAGTCGCTCAGCTCCAGCACGGACATCGTGTGCGCACGGACGGCGATCGCGAGGCGATCAAGCGGCGACGTCCCGGGCGGCGCTGCTTCAACGGCCTCACGCACCTGGCGCCACGAATTCTCGATGCCAAGGCTGAGCACCTCACCCACGAGTTCCTCTCGCGAGGCAAAGTGGTAATACAGGCTGCCGGTCTGGATCCCGGCCTGTCGGGCAATATCGCTCAGTCGCGCGCCGTAGCCCTGCTCGGTGAACACCGCCGCCGCAGCGTCGAGGATGCGGGTCCTCGTTCGCTCGGACTTCGTCCGCGGCTCCGTCAGGGCTTGCTCCTGACGTGGATCTAGCGGACGCACCGCGCCGGGGAGCATGCGGCGAATCTAACCGAAGCGCAGGAGAGCGTGCTCCGGCCACCCGAGCAGTCAGTAGTCGAGGCGAAACCGAGCCTCAGCGAGCAGCGTCGGTTGGCTCACCTGCCAGAGGCGGGCACCTTCGACCGAGAGCACATCCCGGTGGGTGTCGAGCGCGCCGAACACCGCATCGTCCCCCAGCACCCGGAGTGCACGCCTGATGCCGACCACCGCCCACGTCCGGATGACGAGGTCATCATCGGCAAGGAGGTCGAGAAGGTCACGAGCGGCAGCCTCGCGCTCTGCCGGCCCGGCCTCAGCGAGCTGTTCGTCGAGGATGTCGACAACGTCACCGACGAAGTCGTGGACGTCCTGCGGCCACACCTTGCCGTCAAGCACCGCCCGGACGTCAATGGCTGCCACGATCCGACGTTACGCGATGGGGGTGACGGCGCCTAGACGAGCGGGATAACGCGCTCGGCTACCGATCGCAGCACACGTTCCTTCGCCTCGAGCGGGGGGAGCAGCATGAGCTGGGTGAGGCCAGCAGCCGAGAGGTCTCGCACGTTCGCAGCGAGCTGCTCGGCTGTGCCGACGAGGCACGACCGCTCGATGAGTTCCTTCGTGACGAAGCGTTCCTCCTCCGGCTCCACCCAGCAGTTGTGACCAGCGTGGATGCGGAGATGCCGCCGTTCCTCGGGGGTCTCCTCAAGCATCGCGACGTAATCGTCCCAGATGTCGTCGAGGTAACGCGGTGGCCGGCGACCGTACTGGCGGTACTGCTCATAGGTGTAGTGCAGCGCGGCGATCGCGAACGCCCCGCACTCCTTCCGCACCCTTTCGCTGTCGGTGGCTTCGCCGGGCTCGAGCACCACCATGGTGTTCAGCGAGGTGAAGGTGAAGTAGTCGTCGTCCTCGGTGCGACCCGCAGCGCGCGCGGCCTCGAGATACCGGAGTCGGATCCCGGTGATCACCTCGGGGTCCGGCGGGGACGACATCACCAAGCCGTCACCGTGCTTGGCCGCGAGCGCCGTCGCCTTGGGACCGAAGGCCGACACGTACATCGGCATCCGCGGTGTGAACGACACGAACCCAGCGTCCTGCATGAGGTGCCGAGCAGGCGCCGTCTGACCGCGCCAGTGCACTTCGGCCTCACCGCCGTCGAGCAGCACTCGCAACGTCGACAGATATTCGTCGAACTCGGCCATCGGGATCGGCTTGTGCCCCATGATCCGCATGGCGGTGTTGCCGGTACCGATGCCGCAGAACACTCGCCCCGGAGCGATGCGATTGATCGTCGCGTGAGCAGCCGCGGTGACGGCGGACGGCCTGGTTCCGGCGACAGCGACACCGGTGCCGATCCGCAGGCGCGTGGTGCGTGCGGCTGCGAGCGCCATCACGGCGTAGCAGTCCGACCAGATCATCTGGCTGTCGGCCACCCACAGGTGGGAGTAGCCAAGTTCCTCCATGAGGTCGACGTAGTCAAGGTCGTCGATCTTCGCTGCCATGCATACGCCGAAGTCCATCTGCGAGTTCTAGCAAACAACGCTGCGCCTGTGGGCTACTCGACAATCCCGAGGGCGTTGCAGTAGAGCAAGGTGAGTTGTTGTACCGCTCGCTCCAGCTCGTACGACTCGCCGAGCACGAGCCACACGTATGCCGAACGATCCACCATCGAGCCGAGCGCGCTCGCCGCGTACACCGGGTCGACTGCTGCGTCGATGAGACCACGGTCCCGCCAGCGACGCATCGCGGCCGTTCCCCGGTCCACCCTCGAACGACGGGCCGAGCGACGGATCTCCGCAAGTCGGGGGTTGAACGTGGCCACCTGCTCAAGCACCGCCATCATCGGCGCCAACTGTTCGTAGGCATGCAGGTAGCCGCGATTGGCCCGCTCGATACGCGCACGGAGACTTGCACCCGGGGCCAGTGGTGGCTCGTCCGCCGCGATCCGCTGAAAGTCCGTGGTGAGTTCGTGTGCGACCTCGCTGAAAATCTCCTCCTTCGAGGAGAAGTACGTGTAGAAGGTCCCGTGCGCCACGCGGGCCCGGAGCGCGATGTCCCCCACGTTGGTGTCGAGGTAACCCTTCGTCTCAAACAGCGTCCGAGCAGCACACACGAGCGCTGTACGCGTCCGAGCTGCCCGGGGGGTGAGCGCAGCATCCACGGGCTTGATCGTACTCAACAGAGATTGACGTCGTCGCAGGTCAGCGACATAAATTGACGAGACCGTCAAGTTTCGGATAGAAACGGGAACGGATCGAGAAGTCGGTCCCTCGCGGGAAAGCCGCGCCTCGGCGCTGCCGGACGAAAGGACAGAGATGACACACGACTTCCGAGCAATC
>Ga0114966_10004824_pt1 | contig 11522 bp, 8 predicted proteins | sample M_130207_XF_Meta_FD_87029 | JGI IMG/M metagenome (GOLD analysis project Ga0114966, IMG submission 87029) | Freshwater microbial communities from Lake Montjoie, Canada to study carbon cycling - M_130207_XF_MetaG | ecosystem: Environmental > Aquatic > Freshwater > Lake | place: Lake Montjoie...
CAAGGTCTTTGCTGGCCAACACCGGATTGCGGGCTGGCCCGCCGCCAAACCAGAACTGTGCAGCGGCCTGCTGAGTTGGCACAGCAATGCAAAGCAGTATGGCTGCAAGAAGTGCGCGTATGGACCGGGTGATGTTCATTGGTGTGTTTCCTTGTTTCAATCCAACTTGCGTGAATTCAGATACGCCCGCATCTCAGCATTCCAACGCAGTCGACTTGCCATGCCCATCGTGTCATGCGTTTCATCGGGAACAATCTCTACATATCCCGGTCCGTCCGGAAGCATTTGTCCGGTCGCCTGCATTGCAGCCGTAGCAGCGAGCAACGCATCCTTCAGTCCTTGCACGCCACGGTCTAAGAAATAACTATCGCGAGCGCCACACAGAAGACGCACGCGCTCGCGCAGGATCGGAACATAGTGGGTTGGATCCGCGCGCACTAATGCGGCGATGTCAAAGCGAGCCCATTCGTTTCGCACGACGCCATGATCAATTGTTCCAGTAACTGTTTCAAACATCGGCCGCGGCAACTTTGTGACTGGATCAAGCGTGCTCCACATGGCACTCCACGCGTCCCACTGCTCGCCGCTATTGCGTGCTGGACCGAGCACGCGCTCCATGGCAGCTTCGTCACGAACAGTCATTCGTACCTTGTCGAACTGCTTCGTGAGCGGCACGCGGTACGAGGGTCGCTCCTTGCCATCGCTATCAGTGAAGATGCTGGTATCGGCATACAAGTCGCCTGCCTGAAACTTGCTGAAATCAAGTGGGTCCGGCGAACTGCTGAAGCACGCCCCGAATGTCTCTGGATGGGTGAGCTGCAACCACAGTGAACTCCAACCGCCACTCGAATGGCCTGTGATGATCCGCGCATCGGCGCGGGAAATCAGGCGAAATTGCCGTTCAAGTGCCGGGATGAATTCTTCCGTGAGTGCGCGTGCCCATGGCCCATTTGCAGGGCTGTCCACAAAGCCATGGTGCCCAAGCCCAGACTCTGGGTCAAGAACAATCCACACGGCTTGCGGCATGACCTCACGAGTACCAGGTGTCGCAAGCATGTGCGCAATGCCGCTCGCGCCCGTGTAGCGACCACCGAAGCCAGGCACTACATAGATAGCGGGAAACATGCGGCGACGAAAGTTCGGGTCGTCCCAGCCAGTGGGCAGCGCTACACCAGCGCGCATCATCACATCGCGACCGGCGGCGCGGCTGAGAAGCGCACTCTTCATTTCAAACCAGCGTAGGTTTGGCTCCTGTGGTCGATCTGGCTCTGGCATACGGATAGTCAATGCAACATCATGTACATCGGGATGATCTCGACTGAATGTCACTGTCGACACCGCGCTCACTAAATTTCCAGGAGCAATGTGCCCACGCTCAGTTTGATTGCGGTCAAACACGGCTTGAATGCGATAGGTTCCGTCGAGCATGGCGATCGGCTCTGGAAACGCGATCGCATCCGCGCCGAGCGTCACCGTGGATCCTGGCGCAAGGTCACTGACAGCGACCGAGTACATCGGTTGCGGATCATCAAAGAATGGCGCATCGAGCGGTTCATCACCCGGTTGCAGAGTTGACTCCGCGGCTAAGAACACGATCATTCGACCTGCACCACCCTCGGTGCCAAGGATCGCAGCCGATTCCTTTGGCAGGGTAACTCGGATGACGTCCTTCACTGGAATTGCAGGTGCTTTCGGCCGCGGCGCATCTACCGCCACTGGTGCTGGTTGCGCTGACGGCACTTGCGGCACTTGCGCGACCGCACTTCCGTACATGCCCGTGTACGCCACCGCGAGCATGTGAAGGACACGGCGGATGTCGGGCGTAAGCATGGCGGCATCGTAGAATCTTTGGGATGCCCGCCCGACGACATCTTGACCTCGCCGCACCTGTGCGTTTCCTCGCCTCCGCTTTGAGCGCTGTGGGGGCGCCTTGTCTGAGCGCCGCCATTGGCACTGTCGGCGTCATTGCCTTCATCAGCACCACCGGCTGCGCGGGCCACAGCTCTGTGGAGCGTGGAATCGACCGTTCAGCCAGCAGCATCGCTGCCAGTTTCGATGGTTCCGTCACTGAGGAGCGAAATTATGTGCTCCCGGTTGATGGCATCATCGACATCGACCTTGAGACGTTCGCCGGCGATGTCGTTATCCGTTCGGGGCGCGAGACCAAGAACGAGGTTCGCATGCAGGTCACCGTCACCGCGAGTCATGGAGCTGATCGCACCGACGAGGCGCGCGCGTCACTTGCGCAGGTGGCGGTCAAGGCGGAGATTCGCCGTGGTGGTGATGTGCCAACGCTCGTACTTCGCGGAACCACTGAGCACGATGAAGCCTGGCTTCACCAAACAGACATCGATATTGAACTCCCGGAATTGCGTCGCGTGCATGTAAAGACCCGCTCTGGCAAGGTGCATATTTACGAAAATCGCGGTGCATGTTCGGTAGAAACTTCGGATGGCGACATTCGCATGATCACGCCATGGGCTATTACGGAAGATGTCACACTGGTCACGCGTGGTGGAGAAATCGTGTTCCGCTCTTTCACAGGTACTTGTGGAACCTTTGATATCGACTGCGTAAACGGCAAGGTTCTCACGCGCGTCGAAGCTGGTGACTGGCGTGTCGTTGATCCACGTAATGATCACGACACACTCCACGCGACGCTTGGCACTTGCACAAACAAGATCCTCATTCGTAATGTTGACGCCCCGGTGACGATCAGTATCGTTCCGGAGCCAATGGAATACGGTTCACTATTCTCAGCGCCATGACATTCATCAACGACCACTACCTGAAGCTGGCTGCCGGCTACTTATTCCCCGAGATCGCCCGTCGCGTTACCGTCTTCGCGGAGGCGAATCCAGCCGTGGCCGGAGAGATCATCCGCTGCGGCATTGGTGATGTCACAGAGCCGCTTCCGCCCGCCGTCATCGCTGCAATGCACACGGCTGTCGACGAACTCGCTCATCGCGCCACCTTCCGTGGATACGGACCAGCAACCGGCTACGACTTTGTCCGCGAGGCAATTGCCAAGGGCGATTTCCGTGATCGCGGCATGGCAATAGCAACCGATGAAATCTTCGTTTCTGACGGAAGTAAACCGGACGCCAGTGCCTTCATGGAAATCATGGCCACGGGTACACCAGCGCAGGGTGGCAATCGCATTGCGGTGTGTGATCCGGTCTATCCGGTGTACGTAGACAACAACGTCATGCAGGGCAATACTGGTCCCGCACTTGCGGGTGGTGGATATGAAGGACTTATCTATCTGCCAGGAACGCCTGCGAATGGATTTGTCCCGGAGCCGCCCACCGAACCGGTGGACATGGTCTATCTGTGCTATCCAAATAATCCCACCGGAGCGATGATCGCCCGCGCGCAGCTCACTCGTTGGGTTGAGTGGGCTCTCGCCAATGACTCGCTGATTTGCTACGACGCCGCGTACGAGGCGTACGTGCGCGACCCATCGCTGCCACGTTCGATCTATGAAATCCCTGGTGCTGATCGGTGCGCGGTGGAATTCCGTAGCTTCTCTAAGAACGGTGGATTCACCGGCCTGCGCGGGGGCTACACCGTTGTTCCAAAGGCCGTCGAGGGTCGAACCCGCAGCGGCGAGCGCGTCTCGCTCCATCGCTTGTGGATGAGGCGCTGGGCGACCTGTTCGAACGGCGTCAGTTGGCCAGTGCAGTGCGCGATCGCCGCGCTTTACACACCCGAAGGACGCGCACAGGTAGCGTCGTTGATCGATTTCTACATGGAAAACGCGCGCATTCTGCGCGAAGCATGTGCGGCCGAAGGCCTGCAAGTGTGGGGCGGGCAGCATGCCCCGTACGTTTGGGTGGCGTGCCCCGCAGGCATGAGTAGTTGGGACGCGTTCGATGCGCTGCTTACCAAGGCAAGACTGGTAGTGACTCCGGGCGCAGGCTTCGGTCGCCACGGTGAGGGCTTCTTCCGAATCAGCGCATTCAATTCCCGCGAGAAAGTAATCGAAGCGTGCAAGCGGCTGCAAGCGCTCCGGTAAGCGCCAGAACTTACGAGTTCCAACCCTTGCTCGGCGCGCGTTGTGGCAGCGAAGGATCGCGCGGTCCGGGTCCAGTGTCCTTCGGTCCGCGGTAGCCGCGGCACACGATGAACATCTCAACGCTTTCAGCGCGGCTCGCGCTCGGCTTGTATCCCTTGGCTTCGGTAAACACCATTTGCGCACGCCTGACGAGGGCAGGGTAATCAGCACCCTCGTAAACCTTCATGGTTGCATGACCGCCAGTGCGCAACAAGAATGGCAGTCGATCAAGCATGGCGTGACATAGTTGCACGCTGCGTGCACTGTCGGCCATTGGAACGCCGCTGGTATCCGGCCCCATGTCGCTGATGACGGTGTCGAAGAGCTTGCCTTCCATGGCGTACGGCAAGTGCTCGCGCGTCAGCTCGTTGATATCACCCTCAATGAGGTGCACATTCGGTCCGAAACCACGCTTATCGATAGCTTTCAAGTCGATTGCCACCACGACGCCGCGGTCTCCGACGCGCTCAGCAGCTACCTGTATCCAACTACCCGGGCATGCCCCAAGGTCAAGGACACGCGAACCAACGCGCATCAACTTGAATCGATCGTCAAGTTCAGTGAGTTTGTACGCGCTCCGAGCGCGATAGCCCTCTTCCTTGGCAAGCTTGAAGAAATGGTCTTGGACTTCTTTCACGGCAATGCGCTCATGGCTTCTGCAGCCGACGAACTTCGGCAGGCGGGATGTTGGCCAAGACCACATGTCGTGAACCGGAATGGGTCAGGTGCAGTTCGCGCTCAAGTCGAGCGATGGCACGCAGGTTGTCGCGGCCGGGGCCATTCAGAACGGTGCTCTTCATCGTCTTTGCACCCAAGTAGCAGAAGTATGAAAGCTCTCCGCCAGGGCGAAGCAAATCAAGCATGCGGCGCATGATGGTGTCGACAAGGCCAATTTCAAAGTTGTTGAATGGCAAACCGCAGATCACGCAGTCGTAGGAACCCATTTCCAGCTCAACATCTTGTATGGCGGCGTTGTGCAGTGTCACCTGGCCAGGCTTGCCGCACTGTCGCCACGGCGTGAGGATCTTGTTGTCAAGGTCTCTACAGAATTCGCTGCTCAGTTCCACGATGTCCAGAACATCACCCTTGCCAAGGCACTTCAAGATTTCCTTCGTCACCGGACCGGTTCCGGGTCCAACTTCCAAGATCCGCTTTGGAGAGGTCGATTCGATCGCCGCAGCCGCGAGTGATCTCGCCAGCATCGGCGAACTTGGGCAGATCGTCCCCACGGTCTTCATGTTGCGGAAGGCGATGGAAAGAAACTGAATCATGGGGTCATGGGGTCATGCGGTCACTCAGCCATGGCATCATGCTCATGGGATCGCTCAGGATATCAGGGACACACACGCGCAGGCTTAGAGCGTCGGTGCAAAGCGCTCGTCCCCGCGAAGACCTTCGCAGAAGCCCGCAAATAACACGGGAATCTGCTCAAGGTCTCGCAAGTTCCCCATTTCAACGGTTGTGTGCATGTAGCGAATCGGGAAACTCACCAAGCCCGATGGAATTCCACCACCGGCGAGAAAGATGGAATCCGTGTCCGTTCCGCTCGCGCCTGGCGTAGCGCCACGCTGCAGTGGAATGGTGAGCCGTTCAGCGGTTTCAAGAAGTCGCGCGACGACTTCGGGCTGCATTGCACCGCCGATGGCGATCTTCGGACCAGCGCCCATCTTGAATTGCCCGTGCTGCGCTTGGGTGATTCCGGGGCTGTCGGTGGCATGGCCAACATCAGTGACAAGGGCAACATTCGGATGCAAACTCGCGGCAATCATTTCCGCGCCGTGTAGCCCCACTTCTTCTTGCACCGTACTCACCGCGACGATTCGAACATGGCGCATGGAATTCTCTGCGCACAGGCGAAGCGTTTCCGCTGCAACCCATGTACCAATGCGATTGTCGAGGGCACGCGCCACGATCAATTCATCGGAGAGCATCATGCTTGAATCGAGGAATGTGGCTGGGTCACCGATATTCAATCGAGCCCGCGCGGCAGCTTCGTCCTTCGCGCCGATGTCCACAAAGAGTTCGTGCAGCTTGCGAACCTTGGGCTCGCCAGTTCGGTCTTGAAGGTGGATGGCAGTGGCGCCAATCAGACCAATGACTGGCGCATCCACGCCTTTCACTGTGGAGCGAAATTGCAACCGCTTGCCGACGATTGATGCCGCATCGATTCCACCGATTGACCGACAATAGATGAACCCATTGGAATCAATGTGCTGCACCATGAGGCCGATTTCATCCGCGTGGCCGCATATGGCAACGGTGAATATCTTGCTCTCATCTCGCGGACGAATAGTTGGGGTAGGCAGCAACTCTGCAAAGCAGTTGCCATACGCGTCGTTCCACGTCCGCGTTGCGCCGTTGGCGCGGACATAGTCAAGCCAAACGCGTTGACCTTCGCGTTCAAAGCCAGACGGACTAGGTGTATCAAGGAGCTTCCGCAGGAACGCGAGGGATTCAGTGCGCATCGGCGGAATGGTACGAAATCGCGCCACTCCGCCGATGCGGGCATTCAGGTTGTACGGTCAACTTGCGGCGCGTTTATCAATACCGCCGAAGAATGAACTGAAATCGGTACCACTCTTTGGCTTCGCCTTTGGCTTGCCGTCGGATCCGGAACCGCCACCGTTCGACGCGGGTCGCGTCATCGGGTAGCTCGCTGGCGGGGGGCTCATCGTCCGCGTGGAAGGCTGAGCTGGGCGACTGATCGGCGCAAGGCTCGGGGGCTGCTCACTGGGACCGACCCGCTTGTTGCGGGCGTTGTCCACACCGCGCTCAAGAACCTTGAGGTGGGCACGTAGGGCGTTAATTGAACTCAGGGGCTTCGGTAAAGAGTCGCTCATCGGAATTCCTTCCCTTCTGGGGTCATCCATCGGTCGTTTGTCCTGACCTATACGGCGGACATCGATCGTTGGTTCGCCGCGTTTGCGGCAACTATTGTTGGCTTTCCAGGGCGCACACACCTGCGTCTCGATCGGATCGCCAACCTCCATCGCTTTGAATGTCCGATTCAAGAACCCCGTGAGCAAGTTCTCGTCCGCAGAATTCCGCCTGTGACGGCTCGATAGCCTTGTTTCCCACGTTTGTCGGGCTTCTTTGGCTTTCCAAGGCGCCCAAATAAGTGGCCGGAGCCGCAATATCGCCGGTCCTCCTATCGGGGCTCCAACTTGCGTAATTCTCCCGCCCGGCGTGAACTACCGATTCACCCCTTCTCCCGGGGGTACTCAAGGAGATACCAGTGCAGCCGACCGCCATCATTGCCGCTTCGATCCTCGCCATCTTTGCCGTTCCGTACGCCGGCGCGGACACGGTGGACCTGCCGCGCTACCCATCCACAAGCCCGGACGGCAATGTCGTGTTGTTCAGTTGGCGCGGTGATCTCTGGAAGTGCCCATCGACTGGTGGCGGCGCGCTTCGCCTGACAAGCAACCCGGCCAATGAAGGTCGCTCTGCATTTAGCCCTGACGGCGCATCCATCATCTTTGATAGCGACCGCGATGGTGGTCGGAATCTGTTCATCATGAAGAGCGACGGCAGCGATGTGCGGCAGCTCACCTTCGGTGATTCGGTTGCACTTCTAAGTGGAACAGGCGTCGATGGATCGGGTCGTCCAGTGGCGTACTTCGAGAGCATGCGCGAGAGTGATCTTTATCGCGCAGCCCGCCCATACATGGTGTCGCTCGCGGGCGGCTCGGTAGAGCGAGCCTGCGATGCATTCGGTTCGCATCCAGTTGCAACGCGGAACGGAGCAACCGTGCTCTTTGAGCGCGGCAGCAGCGCGTGGTTCCGGCGTGGCTATCAAGGGCCAGATCAGCGCGATGTATGGACATTCGATCGCGCCACAGGCCGATTCGCACAACTCACCGACTGGAAGGGCAATGACGGTTGGGCGTTTCCATGCGGCGATGACATCATCTATCTGAGCGACCGCGGCAATGGCAAGAGCATCAATATCTGGCGCAAGAAGTTTGCTGCTCCGACTTCTGATCCTGGCACGCAGCTGACATCATTCGATGATGACGTGCGCGAACTCGCAGTATCGACTGATGGTCGCATAGCCATATTTTCGAACTGGGATTCGCTGTGGCGTTTGGATTTAACAACGCCGGGCGCGCAGCCGGTCAAGATCACCATGCAGGCCGCCGAAGATGAGGCTGACCGAATTCGCCCACGCAGTGTTGGGCGCGATGTTTCGGAAGCGCAACTCTCTCCGGACGGCAAGACCATTGCCATTGTTGCCTATGGCGACGTCTATGTGAAGGGCGTTGAGGAGCGTTCTCCGTTTGTGCGCGTCACCCGTACGCCAGCACGCGAGCGCGATATCGCGTGGATGCCTGATGGCGTCAAGTTGCTATTTTCGAGCGACTCGGACGGCAACGACTCGATCTACGAAGCAACCGTAACTCAGACCCGAGGCGAAATTCGCAGTATGTTCAAGGACAAGACCAATCCGAAGAAGGAAGAAGTGAAGCCGGAAGCGGCCGTGGTGCCGGCCGTTGCCGCAGCCGCGGTGCCGACCGCTACGGCTCCACCAGTAGCAGACGATGCAGCCAAGACGGACGCGCCGAAAGATGCAAAGAAGAAGGACGACAAAAAGGAAGACAAGAAGGATGAGGGTGCTCGCTGGGCAGATGCTGTGAAGGTTGAAGTCAAGCCGTTCATTGCGCTGCCTGCAGCGAGCGAGCGTGGAGCAAGTCCATCACCAGATGGCAAGAAGGTGGCGTATCGACGCAATCTCAACACGCTGGTAGTTCGCGATGTCGCCACTGGCGAAGAGAAGGATCTGCGCACGGGGTTCGATCAGTCCATTGACTGGCGTTGGAGCCCAGACAGCCGCATGCTGGCAATTCGCCAAGACGACGACAATTTCAATAGTGACATTTGGATCCAGCCAGCCGACGGCAGCGCGGCGGCAGTGAATATTTCACGTCATCCGGATATGGACGTTAATCCTCGTTGGAGTTCGGACGGGAAGGTGCTTGCATTCTCCTCAGCGCGCGTGGAAAACGACGGAGACATTTACATGGTCTTCCTCGACAAGGACCTCGAAGGCATGCAGCGCTTCGAGCAGGATCAGTATTTCAAGGATGCGGCCGAAGCTGCCAAGAAGAAGGCCGCCGAGCGCAACCCAAAGAAGTCGGATGCCAAGAAGGACGAGCCGAAGAAGGACGACGCTAGTAAGGACGACTCCAAGAAAGACGACTCCAAGAAGGACGACTCGAAGAAAGAGGAGCCCAAGAAGGACGACTCGAAGAAGGACGAAGATAAAGATGGCAAGAAGGACAAGAAGGATCCTCCGAAGCCGCTCGACCTTGATGATGCATACATGCGCCTGCGGCGCTTGACCACGATGCCTGGCAATGAGATGGATCTTGAGATTTCCCCCGCTGGCGACCGCGTCTACTTCATGGGTGGCACGGGCGAGACTGCGGGGCTCAACAGTGTTGCGTGGTCTGGCGGCGAAACCAAGAAGCTTGGCGCTTCAGGTGGTATTCAGCAAATTACGTTGGCAGGCGACAAGTTGGTGGTGGTTGGAAAGGGCGGCGCGAGTGTCGTCAACTTGCCTGCAGGCGACGCAAAGACGATCGATCTGAGCGACACGGTTGAGTTGGATTTGGCTGCGCAGAGCAACCAGAAGTTTCTCGAGATGGCTCGCACCATGGGCAGCATCTTCTATAGCCCAACTATGAATGGTTGCGATTGGCCGAAGCTCACCGCGAAGTGGTCGAAGTTGGCAAACAGCGCACGCACCGATGAGGAGTTTGATTATGTTGCGAATCGGTTCCTTGGCGAACTAAACGCGAGCCACCTTGGCGTTCGCAGTCCAGGTTCTGAGGGAGCCGGTCGTTTGCCAGTGGGTCGCATTGGCGCGCGCACCGTCTTTGACGACGGCGGGTTCCGCATTGAGGAAATTCTGCGCGACGGTCCTGCTACAAAGGGCCAGACCCCGCTGGCTGTTGGGGATGTGATTGTGGCTGTCAATGGCGAGTCGGTCAAGGCTGGAGTTCCCATCGAGGACATCTTCCGTGGCACCGCTGGCAAGGAGACGGTCGTTCGCATCATGCGTGCCCCCGCTCCTGGCGAACCACGTATGGAACTTGACGCCATCTTGTTGCCGGGCTCAAGTGGCGAAATTCGCGAACTCACCTATCAAGACACGCTGCGGCGCGCTCGCGAGACGGTCACACGGCTCTCGAACGGACGTATCGGTTATCTCCATATTGCCGCGATGGATCAAGCATCCCTTGATGTCTACGAGCGGGACTTGTACGCGCAGGCTGACGGCAAGGATGGCCTGATCATCGATGTTCGCAACAACGGCGGCGGATCCACTGCGGATCGTCTGCTGAGTTCGATCATGGTGCAGCCACATGCCTACACCGTTCCACGCGGAGCCGACCCGGCCAAGAAGGGTCACTACCCCGTGGATCGATTGTTCATTCAGCGATACTCATTGCCTATTGACATGCTCTGTAACGAGAAGAGTTTCTCGAATGCAGAGATCACCGCGCATGCGTTCAAGACCCTCAAGCGCGGAACGCTTGTGGGCACGCAGACCTACGGCGGCGTCATTTCCACTGGCAGCACGTCGCTCATTGACGGCACCACGGTGCGCACTCCATTCCGTGGCTGGTACACGACCGACGGAGTCGACATGGAACTGCACGGCGCAATACCAGACATCGTGGTCCCGCAGACTGCCGAGGACGAGAGCATGAGCCATGACGCCCAACTAGAAGCCGCGGTAGCCGACCTCCTCAAGCGCCTCTAAATAGGTGCCTATTTCAGTCGAGCAACAGGCGCTCGGGCTTTTCGATGCAGTCTTTGATGTGCACTAGGAAACTCACGGCTTCAGCGCCATCAATGATGCGGTGGTCGTAACTGAGCGCCAAGTACATCATCGGTCGCAGTGCGATCTGTCCCGGGTTTCGCGGATCTTCGATCGGGCGCTTCTTGATGGTGTGCATCCCGAGAATCGCGCTTTGCGGCGCGTTCAAGATCGGCGTGGACATCAGGCTGCCGTAAATGCCGCCGTTGGTGATGGTGAATGTGCCACCTGTCATTTCATCAACGGTGAGCTTGCCCTCGCGGGCTTTCGCCGCGAAGCCGCGGATCGCCAATTCAATCTCTGCGAAACTCAGCAGTTCTGAATTGCGCAGCACCGGCACCACCAACCCACGATCAGTCCCGACTGCGATCGAGACATCGGCGTAATCGTGATACTCAACTTCATCGCCGGAAATGTACGCATTGACCTTCGGAAACCGCTTCAAAGCGCTGCAGCATGCCTTCACAAAGAAGCTCATGAAGCCAAGGCTCACGCCGTGGTGCTTCTCGAAACTTTCCTTATGTTCTGAGCGCAGGCGCATGACCTCAGTCATGTCGCACTCATTGAAGGTCGTGAGCATGGCGGCGGTGTGTTGCGCCTGCACCAGGCGTTCAGCGATTCGCTGCCTGATTTTCGGCA
>Ga0114966_10004826_pt1 | contig 11520 bp, 11 predicted proteins | sample M_130207_XF_Meta_FD_87029 | JGI IMG/M metagenome (GOLD analysis project Ga0114966, IMG submission 87029) | Freshwater microbial communities from Lake Montjoie, Canada to study carbon cycling - M_130207_XF_MetaG | ecosystem: Environmental > Aquatic > Freshwater > Lake | place: Lake Montjoie...
ACGTAATCGATGCGCCGGGCGGCGGCGGCAAAGTGCCAGTGAGTCCCGAATATGTTTTGAGTCGCAACGATGACCGAGTGGTGATCAGGAACTACGAGGGCAAAGTGTTCGAGTATCCTGAAGCTGCTGATGGCACCCCGACATTCGCCGCACCGAGGGAGATTGAAGAATCAGAGCTGGCTTAAAACTCTTCAACCACTCAGAGATGCGCCCTCAGAGCGACTTATGAGAGCCATCGCAAAAGCAACCGCTCTTAGAATGTTTGCAACCACACCATGCCACCTTTTTCTCCTCGGCGATGTCTACTTTTATGGGTGAGAAGGTTGTGCCTTTATGCGAGCCATCACAGAACGGCTGACCTTTGGAACGTCCGCACGCACACCAATAATAGCTACCGGGCTTGACGGTCTGAACAGTGGGGAATTTTTGGGCAACGACGGGTTCGCTCATAATATTTTTAAGTGACCAACCTGAAGGGTGTTGCAACGAACGCATCCAAGGGGATAGCCGACAGCCTACCTCAGTGCTTTGAATCATCAGGACCAGGCTCACTGTCTTTAGTGAACCACCAAACAACGAGAGCGGGGCCGAAACAAAGCGTTAGGCCAATCGGCATGCCAAAAATACTCCAGAAAACGTCCATAAGTTGACGCGAGATTTGCGTTTGAATCGAAAAATGTAAAGCACGTTTTCAAACTCAACGGTGACTCATGTGGTCGGAGGCGGACGCAGCCAACGGAAAGTTGGATTCGCCACTTGAAACTCCACGCGTCGCTCGCGGCTCACTTGGGTGAAGATCCAATACCCATGCGGCTTGCATTCATAATGCCCGGACTGCCAGCGGCGGAGTCGGAAATGCGCCACGGCCAGCGGTGCTAACAGCCTCATCCAACTTGGTGCGGATGCGTGGAAGGCTTTGCGTTCGCGGGAGGCGTTCGTGCCGAGATTCATGTTCACACCCGTCTCTGTGAACACGCTTACCAATTTCGGCAACACAGCGGTCTTCAGCTCGGCTTTGACAATCCTCAACGCCCAATCCTGATCGCCAGCATCACGAAACTCTGTGTTAAACCAAAGTTGATGCTGCTCCAAAACGCGGCGACGGATGAATGTGGCTGCGGTGAGAAACGCCAGATTGCTCGCAGTCCACGTGTGGAGCAATTGAGGCGTCAGCGAGCGGCGTTCGCAGATGTATTTTCCATCGCCATCTACCACAAGGCAATCACCGAATAAAATGTCTATCTCAGGATGTTTCTGGAAATAATTCAAAACGGCCTGAAGCGCGCCGGGTAGATATTGTTCGTCGCAGTTCAGATAGGCGAGAATTTCGGAGGAGGATTTGCGATAACCACGGTTCACGGCGTCGTACATGCCGCGATCTTTTTCAACCACCGCCGTGATGCGGGAATCCTTCGCGAGCCAATCCAGTGTGCCATCATCCGAGCCTGCGTCCTGAACGATGTGTTCGTGCGACACGCCTTGATCCGCCACCGACGCGATACAGAGCGGCAGCCACTTCCCGCTGCGAAAGCTAGGGGTAACGATCGAGATTTTCGGGGCACTGCTCATGTCGAAATAGCGTTGGTCATGATGAGCTGATTGTACGGAGAACCTGTGACGGCTTCAACCGAATGAATTAAAACAGATCACTAGGGTTCGGTTAAGTTTTTCGGGACTGCGCTTCTGAATCCATAGAATAAGCATGATTTAGCTGTCTGTTCATTTTGCGACCTCAATTCGGCGACGGCTCGCGTCACATGCAAACGTGTCTGGAGTCTTTGAACACCGAACTGTATCACTCCGGCATCCCCTAACCCGTCGCACTCTGGCTCAACAGAATGATTCCGCCCCTCTGCGTCGCATCGGCTATCGCGACTCAGTCTCCGGAAGCTCTCTGGTCTTCCTGACCAACAACTTCACCCTGTCCGCCCTGCCCCTAGTTCAGCTCTATCGCAGTCGCTAGCAGATCGAACCGTTCTTAAATGGTCAATCAACACCTGCGCTTCAAAGCTCCTTACTCCACTTCCTCCAAAGCCGTCCACACTCAAATCCCGACTACCATCGCCATTTACCTGCTCGTCCCCTTCCTCAAAAACCGCGCCCCTTGCAGGCTTCCCTCTATACAATCCTACAGACTTCAAGCCTCACTCTTTTTTAGAAAAATCCCATTCTAAAGGCTCTTTCTCGATAACCCCTCCAAACATCGAAAATTACCCGCGCTTCCAGATCTTCTAAACCAAACACTGGGGAGAGCCGGTGTATAAATGACTACGGATACAAAGCGGAGATTCCTGGCATTACGGATTCCGTTGGTCGTTTTGGTTGTCGTTTCGCTGTCTGCTTGGATCTCGTTACCAAACTTCGTTCAGGGTGGTCCTGGCAGGTTGACAGGAGTAATCAAGACTGTCAGACAAATTGACGCCACCAAACAGCAATTGGCATATGAGCGCGGAATAACGAGCACAGCTCAATGCACGAATGACCTTATAGAAACCGATTCGTCACCCTGCCTCGAAGGTAGCAAAGAAAGAATAGACCAACGCGGATTTGGTTTTGATAGAAGGGGGCAGCCACATTCTGGCTTTGGCCAAAAGCACGTCATCAGTGCATTAGACTTGCATCTCTAAAATTACCTGAAGCTTGAGTTCAAAGAGCGCCCAGACAATGCCCCTTCTTTACGATAATCCGCCCCTTCAGCTCAGGCCATCACGTCGTATCGCCTGATGGCTAAAAACTTCCTCGATGAATTTACTTCGGCATCTGCAAACCGATCTTGTCCGCTGCTTGCGCCACGTCTTTATCGCCGCGACCCGAGATGTTGACGATAATGAGCTGGTCCTTGCTCATCTTTGGCGCGCGAACGATGCATTCGGCCACGGCATGCGAACTTTCGAGCGCGGGGATGATTCCCTCAAGGCGCGCGAGTTTCATGAACGACTCAAGCGCCTTATCGTCAGTGGCGTAGGTGTATTCCACGCGTTTCTGGTCGTGCAGGAAGGCGTGTTCCGGCCCGACGGCGGCGTAATCCAGCCCGGCGCTGACGCTGTGGGTGGATTGAATCTGGCCGAAGTCATCCTGCAAAATGTAACTGCGCGTGCCCTGCAACACGCCGAGCGACCCGCCATGAAACCGGGCCGCGTGTTGCTCGGGCTTGATGCCGAGTCCGCCCGCCTCCACGCCCACCATCTTCACGCCTGCGTCGTCGAGGAACGGATAGAACAAGCCAATGGCATTCGAGCCACCGCCGACGCATGCAAGGAGCATATCGGGAAGGCGACCTTCTTTTTCGAGAATCTGCGCGCGCGCCTCGTCGCCCATGATGCGCTGGAAATTCCTCACCATCACGGGATAGGGATGCGCGCCGTACGCCGTGCCCAGAATGTAATGCGTACTGCGGATGTTCGTGACCCAGTCGCGCATGGCTTCGTTGACGGCTTCCTTCAATGTCTTCTGTCCCGCATGCACCGGCACGACTTCCGAGCCGAGCATCTTCATGCGATAGACGTTCAGCTCCTGCCGCTGGCAATCCACCGCGCCCATATAGATCACGCACTTAAATCCGAACATCGCGGCGACGGTGGCCGTGGCGACGCCGTGCTGACCGGCGCCGGTCTCAGCGATGATGCGGGTCTTGCCCATGCGCTTGGCCAACAGAATCTGGCCCATCGCGTTGTTGATCTTGTGTGCGCCGGTGTGGAGCAAATCTTCGCGCTTGAGATAAATCTTGGCGCCGCCGAGCTCCCGGGTGAGACGCTCGGCAAAGTAAAGCGGCGTGGGCCGACCGACGAATTCCTTGAGGTAATAGCTTAGCTCCTCTTGAAATGCCGCGTCGTGCTGCGCACGGAAGTATTCGGCCTCAAGTTCCTGCAATGGATGCATCAACGTCTCGGGCACATATCGTCCACCGAAAGGTCCGAAGTGACCTTGGGCATCCGGCAGATTCTCAGCAACAACTTTGCTCATCGAAAAATGGTAAATGAAACCTTCGAGGTGAGAAAGGCGGAAAGTTTGTAGTTGGCGGCAAGGTTCGTGATTTGGGACGCTTAAGCATAGACGCAAAAGAAAATCAGAAACGAATTGCCTAAAGCGTTGTTGTCATATTGATCGGATCAAATCTATGAAAACAATCATCATAGGAATCTCGTCGGTCTCAACACTTGGACTTGGCTTTGGAGGGCTTTTGTTGCAGAAAAATAACCCAGCGACGGAAGCCGCTTGAAAACTCGAAGTGGCACAAAAACAATCGGCCGACTTGCAGGCCAGCATCGCGCAACAGGAAGAGGATGCCGCCCGATTGAAGGACAAGCTGGAGACGGCGCAGATGGATTCGTTCGCATACGAAAGCGGGGTGAACCAGCTTTTGCACGCATTGACCAACCGCAACACGGCAAACCCCATCCCCGCCACCACGAACGCCAAACCTGCCAATGCGCTAGCCGAGATGTTCAAGAATCCTGAGATACGGGACATAATCAAGAAACAGCAAAAGTCGGTAATGGGCCGGGGATGGTGGACAAAAGTTACGCCGATTTTTTAGTCCATAAATCTCACGCCAGCACAGAAGGATTCAATGAAGGATCTGATCCTGAACAAAATGCTAGGCGGCGATGATGCGGGGATGGAAATGTTGCGTGTCGCCATGGACGCCGCGAAACGAGCGGAGTTAACGCAACAGATGAAGGATCAAAAAGAGGCCGTGAACCCGAATCAGGAGCAGTTGCGTAAGGCTGCGATGACGGAGGAACGGCAGGGGTTTAAGCTCACCACGGACCTCAGCAACCAGTCGGGACTTCTCCGAGGACATGATGTCGCGTTTCACCTCAGAGCGCATGGACATGCATCTCTAGGAGCGGGATCAGCCGAATGCGCAATACCTTTCGCGGACTCAAGCCGTCTTGCCAGCCCAGCAATACGCCGCTGCCCAAAAAGCACTCAAGACGCAGGAAGAAATGGCGAAAATGGGCTCGAAGATGGCCGCGCAAATGTTTGTACCAAAGAAGTGATTTGGCGACAATAGAAGATGATTCCGATTTCAAAACGGTTTTGACCGGGTTTCAATTTTTGGTACCATGCCCCCAGTCAGAATGGGCACTTGAACAGTCCCGCCATACCGACCAATGCCCACATCATCAACGAAGAAAACGCGTCATGCTCGTGACAAGGCGAAGCCGCGTTTTTATCTATTACCGGGTCAGGGCGGGAGCAACTATCGCCGCAAACAAAGGTTCATCATTAAGTCTTCTCTCGCCGTTGGGGCAATCGTCTCGCTGATTCTCGCCATCGGAATGTATCTGGCTTGTAGGCCGCCACGATGACGGTTGATGCAATTGTTTATGATCTCCTGGCTCAATGTTTCGGCGGGATTTCTGCCGACGCCTTGACCATCTCGTCGAGCAACTTCTTGAAGCCTTCCAAACCGGGCGCAGGAATGATTATGGTGTCGCGACGGCCACCTACATCTTCCGTGATCCGCAAGAAGCGACCGCGCGGATTTTGCTTGAGCGTGAACTGAAAAGATTTGCGCTCGATATGGATCGTCTCAGCGCGAAGTGTGTCCTCGGCGACCGCAGGCTTGGGAGAGCCATAAATTTTGTGATGGCCGTAAGGCGAAGGTCGTTCGTTAGAGATCATAGTTTTACTATTTCAAAGGCACTACTACTGGTTACCATCTCTACTGCTTACAGTGCAAAGTTTGATGCCTAGCCGTGTTTGTCAACCATGGATTTCATGTTCTTTTGACGGTCCATATGCTATAAGTCCGCACTCAGCGCGGTATCCTATCTCAGGCCTGTGCTTGCAATAGAAAAATCGACCCGGCAAGTCGCGCAGCTGTAGCCGTCTTGATTTCTCCCCCCCAGTGCGTTGGAGAGCATACTTCATAGCAGCTTATGCAAGCTGCCCGAAGGTGATTGTGGTGTTTGACCCGCGCAAATGACAATCGTTCATCCGCGAGAAGATTTTTTGACGATTCTACCGTTTTCTGCGTCAATAGATGTTCGAACTATGTCTAACGACGAAAAATCAAGCGGGTTGAAGTGGGTAATCGCTGCGGTGGTGCTGGTATTGGCCATCGGCGGTGGCGTGTGGCTCTTCAAGAACAAGAAGGCCGATGCGCCGGAATTCGTCACTGCCAAGGTTGGGCGGGGCGATGTGATCCAAGCGGTTAGTGCCACGGGCAACGTGAAACCATTGCTGAACGTCGAAGTCGGCAGCCAGATTTCAGGCATCATTCAAAAGCTGTACGCTGATTTCAACTCCGTGGTGAAGTCCAACCAGGTGATCGCTCAACTGGATTCAGCCACCTACCGTGCAAATGTGAGCTCAGCTGAGGGCGAGCTGGCTAATAGTCAGGCCTCGCTGGAACTTGCTCAGGTCAACGCCCGACGCGCGGCAGAATTGTTCAGGGACAAACTTATATCCCAATCCGAGCACGATCAGAGCGTCGCGACACTGCACCAAGCCGAAGCGCAGGTGAAGATCCGCACCGCTTCCCTAGAGCGTGCAAAGGTAGATCTGAGCCGTTGCACGATTTCTGCCCCCGTGGATGGGATTGTCATAGATCGCAAAGTGGACGTGGGTCAAACCGTGGCCGCAAGCTTGAGCGCGCCGGTATTGTTCCAGATTGCGAATGACCTCACCAAAATGCAGATTAACGCTGCGGTATCTGAAGCTGACATCGGCAGTGTGCAGGTCGGACAACTTGTAGAATTCACAGTGGACGCATTTCCATTCCGCAAGTTCCAGGGCAAGGTGACTCAAGTTCGTAATTCGCCTATCATGGTTCAAAACGTAGTCACCTATGACACGATCATTGAAGTGAACAATGATGATTTGATCCTCAAGCCTGGAATGACAGCGACAGTCAACATCATAACTGCGCGACGCGAAGACGTTTTGACCGTGGCGAATTCTGCGCTCCGCTTCAAACCGCCGGAAGGTATCGCCCCCAAGCCAAAAACCTCTAGCACCAACACGGCACCACAAACCGCAGCGGCTGAAGTGCGACCATCAGGCGAACGTCAAGGCGGTAGTGAGCGGCGACGCGGCGGCGGAGAGCGGGGTAATCGTACCCGGGGAGAGGGGCGACCACCTCGATTCCTATACACTCTAGGGGTTGAGCCAGCGCAGGCAGCGGTGAGTGATGTAAAGAGCCACCAAGTGAAGCTCGGCATCAGCGACGGCACGGTGACTGAAGTGATCGAGGGTTTGAGCGAGGGTGACAGGGTCATAATCACCATGATCAATACAGGCAGTTCGAATGCGCCAGTGAACAATCCGTTCGGCAGCGGCTTCCAACGGCGTTGATCACGATGAACGCCGTCATTCAACTCGATGAAGTCCAGAAGACGTATCACACCGGCGAGGTAGACGTACACGCGGTGCGTGGCGTGTCGCTGAGGATCCAACCGGGCGAATTTGTTGCCATCATGGGTGCGAGCGGTTCTGGAAAATCGACGTTGATGAATATCATCGGCTGTCTAGATCGCACCACCGCAGGGTGCTATAAACTCGACGGCGTAGATGTGTCCCGACTGAACCGTGATCAACTGGCAGAGATTCGCAACCAGAAAATCGGTTTCATTTTTCAAGGCTTCAACCTGCTTGCACGCACGGCGGCAGTGGAGAATGTGGAGCTACCCATGCTTTATCGTCAAAAAAACATCTCGTCGCGGGAACGGCGGAACAGCGCCTTGAAGTCGCTGGAGATCGTCGGACTGGCCCAACGCGCTGGTCATTTTCCAAGCCAGCTTTCGGGTGGACAACAGCAACGTGTGGCCATCGCACGCGCCCTTGTGAATCAGCCTGCGTTGCTGCTAGCAGATGAACCCACAGGCAACCTAGACACACAGACGAGCATCGAAATCATGGGAGTGTTCCAAAAGCTCAACGAACAGGGCATCACCATCATGATGGTAACGCACGAACTAGATATTGCCCACTACACGAAACGCACGGTGGTTTTGCGCGACGGCCTCATCGTAAGCGACACGCCCGTCGCGAATCGTCTGAACGCTGAAGGCGAATTGAGCCGTTTGAAAAGCGAACAAAAAGCTGTGCAGCTCGACTGATGAGAATTCTTGCAACACTCCGCCTCGCTTTGCGCGCCCTGCGTCGCAACAAGCTGCGCACGGTCTTGACCATGCTCGGCATCATCATCGGCGTCGGCTCGGTGATCACCGCTGTCAGCATCACCACAGGTGCAACCCAACAAGTTGAAGATCGCGTGGCGGGTCTAGGACAAAACGTGGTGTCCGTTTATTCCGGCAGCATGACTAGTGGTGGCTCGCGCAGCGGCTGGGGTGGTGCTCCTACTTTGACGCTGGAAGACGCAGCTGCGATTCGCACAGAAGTGGCAAACGTTGTAGCCGTCAGCCCCGAGGTGCGAGATCGAATGACAGTTCAGGCCAACGGGTTGAACTGGCGGACAGAAGTCAACGGCGAAGGGCCAGATTTCCCACAGATACGAGTCTGGCCAATTGAATCCGGAGTCATGTTTACGGAGCAAGATGTTCGTAGCGTGGCGAAGGTTTGCGTCATTGGAAAAACCGTAGCCGATCAACTGTTCCCTGGCGAAGATCCTGTGGGACAAACCATCCGGGTGCGCGAAATCCCCTTCAAAGTAGTCGGTGTTTTTGAATCGAAAGGGTTTAATCTGTTTGGCCGAGATCAAGACGATTGCCTAGTAATGCCCTATACCAGTCATATGAAGCGAGTGGCGCGGTCAACGTTCTTGAGTTCCATTTTGACCCAGGCCGCCAGCACAAAAGTGATCGCTCAAGTTCAACAGGACATCACCACCACACTCACAGATCGGCGCAAGGGGCGAGAGATTGATTTCACTGTACGCACACAGCTCGAACTGGCTCAGATGGCTACATCCACATCCAAAATCATGTCAGTATTGCTGGCTGCCATTGCGAGCGTTTCGCTGATCGTAGGCGGCATCGGCATTATGAACATCATGCTCGTAAGCGTAACGGAACGGACGCGCGAAATCGGGATAAGAATGGCAGTCGGCGCTCGAGGTCGCGACATCCTAGTGCAATTCCTTATCGAAGCGGTTACGTTGAGTGCAATCGGCGGTTTGATCGGCATCGGGCTTGGGTTCGGTGCGTCAAAAATCATCGCCGAAGCCACTGGCTGGCCGACGCTGACTCCTCTTTGGTGGGTGGCTGTAGCATCGCTTTCAAGCGCAATCGTCGGTGTGATAAGCGGATTTTATCCTGCGTGGAAAGCTTCAAAGCTCGATCCCATTGAGGCGTTGCGTTACGAATAAGTTATACAGTCGGTCGGGGTGAAATTTGTCCGGCCACACAATACAACATGAGCCTGCCGCTGAAATTGATCTCGACCGACTTCGATGGAACATTACTTGCCGAGTACGATCAACCCACCATCCCGGAACGTTTCATCTCGCTGATTGCGGAGCAACAATCGCGCGGGGTGAAATGGGTCATCAACACCGGGCGCGACATGTCGAGCTTGATGGAATCGTTGGCCCGGTCGCATCTCCGCGTGCAGCCGGACTATCTGGTGCTGGTAGAGCGAGAGATCTACAAACACGACGGTGTGCGTTACGCACCTGTGGAAAACTGGAATGCCGCCTGCACCCGCGATCACTTGGAACTTTACGCGCGCGTGCGTCCACATGTGGCGGAGTTGATGGACTGGGTCAATGGTAGATTCCGCGCGACGGTTTATGAGGACGTGTGGTCGCCATTTTGTTTGATTGCCGGCACGAACGCCGACGCGGACGAGATTCATGCGCGGCTGGACCAGTTTTGCAAACCCTTTCCGGAACTGGCCGTAGTGCGAAACGATGTCTACGCACGGTTCAGTCATGTGAACTACAACAAAGGCACCGCGCTTGCTGAGTTGAGCCGTATGCTGGATGTGACAACCAACGAAGTTCTGGCTGCCGGCGATCATCTGAATGACTTGCCAATGCTGAAGACCGAACGAGCCGGCTGTCTGGTCGCACCGTCAAATGCCATTCCACTAGTGAAGAAGGTAATCATACAGCAAGGCGGCTTCGTGAGCAAGCTAACGTGCGGCAACGGCGTAGCCGAAGGAATTGAGTATTACTTGAGATCAAAAGTCCGCCCGCAGCCAAACCCGCCATTATGAGAACGATGAAAGGTGCAACTCTGCCGAGTCTTTTGACAAAAAAGACGCCGCGCTGAGGGCTGGCCTACACCGCGACGATTCACAACCCACGCACGCCAACCATCTTTTGCGTTTCAACACACCACACCTTGAGGCTCAGGCAGCGAATGATGTCCACCGGATGTAATGACGTGGTCTTGGGTGCGGACAATTCCGGGATGGAACGAATGACTTCTGCCAGACGATAGAATGGAATCTTCGAGTTCAAATGATGGATATGGTGATAGCCTATGTTGGCCGAAAACCAGCCCATGATGGCGCTGGTCTTCATGCAACTGGAGGATTCCAACGCCGCTTTTTCGTAAGCCCAACCTTCATTGTCGTAGAATGTGACCCCGGGGAAATTATGCTGTGCGTAAAATAGATATGCGCCTATCGCTGATGCTATAAACAGCGGAACAACCAATGCGAGCAGCAAAGCCTGCCAACCACCATACCAAACCAACGCCCATCCGAGGGCCAGATGCACACCCAACGCAAGCAGACAATCTAAGTGTTTCTTGGGATGATTGAAAAACGGATAGATGACCATGCCGAACAAAAACACGAACACGTAGCCGAAAAGAATCGTGAGCGGATGGCGCACGAAGAGATACATCCGGCGTTTGCCGGGCGAACTCTTGATGAAATTATCCTTTGTCATGATCGGGAACGAGCCGATATGAGACCCGCGCAGTTTGGAATTGTGACTGTGATGATGGTTGTGCGAGCTGCGCCAGATGCTGCTGGGACTGAGGGCGAGAATGCCCACACCGCGCATCAACCCTTCTGCCAACCGCGACTTCGGCAGGATGGCATGATGTTGTTGATCGTGATAGATGACGAATATCCTCAACACGAGCAGTCCTGTTAGCACGCTACAAGCAACCTTCGCGAGCGGATGAAAATTCCACAATGTTCCCAACACCGCAGCGGCGAGCAAGGTCAGGGTCGAAAGAATCACCCACCAACTGTGAAGCGTTATATCGTGCGCGAAAGGTTTTGTGCCCAGGATCAAATCAATTCCTGTTCGGGTTGGGACTGACGAAGGGAGATTATTAGTCGCTCCAATAGAGGGAGCTGTCAGAATTTTTGCGACGGCGGACATACGAGCCAAGGGTAGGCCATGTGCGAAAGCCGTCAATCGATAATACAAAGACAAACTCAAGGACTATTCAGTAGCATAGTTAGAATTGGAAACTTTTTAAAGCTTCGCTAACGTCAAAACAAACTCAATGAGCGAACCAACCGAAACGAACTCCGAGTTCAAGCCCATCAACTTGTGGCGCGCCGGGTTGCTCGCGCTGATCTCAGTAGCGTGTTTGAACCTTGCTTACGCGCCAGCGACATCAGGTGTGCTTTCTCTCGCCATCG
>Ga0114966_10004827_pt1 | contig 11518 bp, 8 predicted proteins | sample M_130207_XF_Meta_FD_87029 | JGI IMG/M metagenome (GOLD analysis project Ga0114966, IMG submission 87029) | Freshwater microbial communities from Lake Montjoie, Canada to study carbon cycling - M_130207_XF_MetaG | ecosystem: Environmental > Aquatic > Freshwater > Lake | place: Lake Montjoie...
ACATTTCATTCTCGGCAGCAACCTCGGCGAGTAACGCAAACGTTGCTCCTGCCTTAGCTAAGGATTCACGAATCTCGGGGGCTTCGCGCAAGACAGATCCGATAGTCATAAGCAGCAGTTCGGTGAGACCATTCTTTACTGCACCTTTCACGCCGTCGGCCGCTACGCCTAGGGCTAGTGCTGCTTGTACCCCTCCGTCGTCTCCCGCTACTAAACCTGCTGCAATCCAAAGCGCAGAATCCTCAGGCGTCACACCATCAGAAACCCACTCACTAACGAGAGATGCTCGCCTGTAGCCAGGGCGTTTCAGTTTGCCCCTAGAGAAGCCTGCAGCAATCCATCGATAGACCTGCTTCTGAGGTGAGGACGCAACCCATTCTTTGAAAGCTTTTTGGCAAGCCGTGTTCGGAGCAGGCTTAGTCGCATGGTCCAGGAACTTCGCCCCACCCGCACTCCACTCAATGCTATGAAATTTGCCACCGCATTTGACCCGCTGAATTTCAACCATTGACGATCCCCGCCCTAATGTTGCCTATTTGGGATACTAGAACAACGTCCAAAGTAACTCGCACAGACAAACTGCGGCTCTCCGGCCGACTTCGGAGTGCGGTGACCTAACTTAGCTGCCAGCTGGGCCGCGCTTTCCACGGCCAACGTTGAATATGTTCGAACCTTCCACTTCTGTCGAACCCAGCCCTAGAGAAAAGCACTGCCGCCTTTAATATTTCGTTTGCTAGCGTGAGGTCATAATTCCCTTTATGTAACCGGAATCCACTCTCTCCGACTGAGCCGCTCGCCGCCTCCGTAATGGCTTTGGGGCCATATCTTTTATCCACTGTTGAAAGAGGGGTTGGTCGCCCAGTCAAACTTTGCTAATTGAGTCACGCATTGCCTTAAATGACAAGTTGGGGCGTACCCCCGGAAAAACTTGGCCGTACGTCTCGATCTCGAATTCCACGTGTGCAACCATGAAATTTCGCCATAATCGAATCCTCTTGCCGACCTTACTCAAAACCGGAGACGGCTGACTTGCTTGTTTTAGGAAGCAGTCGACTGCTCAGCGTCGAAGGACAAGATCTGCTGGCGCTCTGAACCGAATAGCCCGATCATCAGTTCATGCTCTTTAGTAGTCTGTCCATTCATACGGTTCGAAGGTCGCAGCGTGTCGCCCATCACAATCGTGCCGCCACCTAAGCGGCGGACGCATAAATCTACGTTATCTCTCATGATATCAATGCCATATATTTCACTAAGAGCGTCGCCCTCGGTCATGCCGAAGTGGATGATCTTGATCCATTTTGCTGCAACTAGAAACTGACCGTCTCCGCATGCGGGGTCCAGGACAGTTCTCCCCGGGCCCAGCACAAAACTTGGCAGCCTCTTAAGCATGTCGATCACTAACTCGGTAGGCGTGAATACCTCGGCGGTCAACGTCACCCGTTGGACGGTGCGCTCGACCCCCTGCATATAAGAGTGCTCATTGAGGCGGTCTGAAATAGCCGCCCAATCAACTTTCGACATACTTGACTTCCTCAGCCGTAAGGTCGAACAAGTCATACAGGTCTCCGTCGGTCATGGCGCGATTAAGCGGGAGCACAGGCAAGGCGTCAAAAACGCGCTCGTTGCCAAAGCCTGACCACTTCGCAGTCTTGAATATGTACTGGAAAAGTTTCGAGTTCAGATGACTCGATAGGCGCTCTCCAGCAGCCTTACTAGGGACTCGCACGAAGTAGACCATATCGGTCCCTCCTAGCCTCCCTAAATCAAAGAATGGTAAAGTGTATCCGCTGCGTGTCCACATAACTTTCAGGTCATCTGCCCAATCCTGACGCAGCGACGACCACCAGGTTTGACGATTGGTATGGAATACCGGGTGGACGTGGGTCGCAGTCTGCTCCCTGCTCAAGGTCCCATCACGCTTCAGGCGAATGTTGTGACACATTACGTAGTCGCGCTCCACAGGGAGCTTGGCCTTCGGCTCGAAAATCACCTTGCGATGGATCGAAAGTGAGAGATCACACAGGTCGTTGGGTAAATACATGACGTTTGCGTTGAGCTCAACCTTAAACGTCCTGCCCTCTCGAGTGACCCGAGTCGATGTATGGGGGTTCGGTGCTTTTCTAATTGCATAGTCCGCAAACGAAGAACCCACTCCTTCGAAGTACTTTGCTGTATCGAGATTCATCCACTGAGTCTCGTTCTCCTTCATCAATTGAAGAATCCGGTTGCTCGGGCTCTGGAATGAACTCGGGGAAACCTGGCAAAGTGTTCCGCCATCACTGAGCATTCTCCTGAAGGCCTCCTCAGTAAATTCGATCCACAGCTTGTGGGGCGTGCGCCCCCGGCTCCCTCGATCTTGGAAAGGCGGGTTAGTCAGGATCAGATCAAACTTCACCTCATAACACTACAGGTTCGGTGTGACATTTCTCCGCAGACTTTCCCTCGGTGCAATCGTTTTTAGAAAATCCCCGCTGCACCAAAGTCCACATACGTGTTCGTCGAGGTCGCAAGCTCCTTGGACTTCTTCGGGCGGCGCTGACCGGTTGCCAACATAAGACCTTCCTTTGAATGCATTCGCGTGCCGCCATAGGTTTCGCTAATCCAAGCGCCATTCTTATTTATAGTGAATGGGACGTCTACAACGAGAAGGAGTCGTCCATCAATCTTAAATTCAAACCGAATTGACTGTCCGCGACTCTCGAAAGTAACAACGCTTCTCGGGTCTGATACGCCGAACCGAAGGTTCCTGAATGCCTCATTAGTGATCGTGTCAGACCTCCGTTTTGGGTCGATTAGTAGGATCTCCTCCCGGCCATCCAGGCCAGTCATCTTGAGCAACCTGTCCTTAATCTTCCCAGCACCCATCAGTTCAAGGAACTCAAGGATAATCGCCTGACCCTGGGACCCGACCTGCTTCCGAGCCTTATCGAATTTACTCTCGTCGAGGAATTCGAAGTCAGGCCCGTACACGAAGCGCTGCTTGATTTCGTCATTGAGACCATCAAGCCTACCCATCAACGGAACAACACCAGCGAGCCCTGCAGCGTTAAGCGCAGCATCACGATTCGTGCGACTGGATCCCTTAAATCTTAGGCCACGCGAGTCTAGAAACATTCCGACTCCGTCGGTCTCAAATATAAAGTTCAATGGGAAGGAGTTGAAGGTGCCGCTTGAACACTGTGGCCGCTGGGCGCTTTTGTCGTAGTTCTTCAGCGAGACCGAAACTCCCTCATGCCCTGGGCGCGTGATCATGAAGTCGCCCTTCAAATTCAGATTCCGAGAATCGCGCTCTACGTCAATGAAGTCCATTGGTCCGGACCCGAGGGTGCGGACCAAGTCACCGAAGAACTCCGGCAGGTGGTGCTTGAGGTTTTCGATGTAATTGGGCCACTTGTCGAAGTCCGCTCTTGTCAACAACCTCTCGGCAGCATATGCCCTGAAGGCTTCGAGCTTTTCGCCCGCGTCCTTCGTGACGGCAAGGCCACCCTCCTCGGCCAATCGCTGAAGCTCAGCAACTGCGTAAATCTCGCAAGCGTCCTGTACAAAATGCCGAACGTCTTCCACGGTCCCCCCCTGGGATTAAATACAAATTTAATAGAACCGCCTAACCGAGAATATTACACGGGCCAACAGACGCGGCCTGCTAACCTCGTAGTCATGTACTAGCCCCTGACCTCCCGGTTCCGAGTATGAGACATACGATTATTTGCCGCATGGTGCAGAGTTTGTTTATCTCTCCAATTCCCGCAGTTAAGACAGCCGCTAGGGCTATGGACGTTTCTACTAGAGCTGGCACAAAATTATTGCCGTTACGCTCGATCCAGCGGTTGCCACCCTTCACATTCTTGAAAGCGACCTGGTGAGTAACAGACTCTGGCTACAGCCCTCTAACTTGGCTGAGCACCTGCTCTACAAAATTGAGTTCATGCGCATAAAAACCGTCTGTTAGGTCCTTGCGGCGTGGAGCAATCCGCTCATCCCAAGTCATTGTTGTAGCCATTGATGCTCCCCCTGAATTGTCCCGATGCGATGGGGAACCATACCCCCAAACCCACCACTCCCCCCCGCCCCGATTGCTGCACCAGCACCCTGATACCCTCGGGGCTCCCAGCCCTCGTAGCTCAGCGGATCGAGCATCGGCTTCCGAAGCCGTGTGCTGAGGTTACCTACAGGGATACCTAGTAATTCGAGCTCCCAAACGCCCAGATCCCGGCTTCGCCTACTCTCTAGCCACCGACAACAGCAGGGGGCATTGTGCAGACGTGGTCAGAGACAGAACTTGGTTTTCGGCGAGAGCGATACGCGGCGCTAAAAGCTGAGTGGGAGGCGGTTCGCTCGGTCTCGCCTGAGGAGCTGGACGCTCAAGTTGACCCACCTCGGCTTCTGATCCGACCATCGATCGAAGCCTTTATCGCTGGCTCGAAAACGCTCACAGAACTACATCAGGAGATGACCAAATTCTCCATTGATTTTCCATGGATGGCATTCAGCGACACTGCTGGCATGATGTTCTTCAACCAGGTCGTCAATGACAGCAACCTGCAAGAGGCAGAGGCAGAGGCACTCTTTCGTCGAATCCTTGCTACTCCGGCAGACTTAGCCTCCGCACAGAGATCCATTGACGAGCTAGCGGCTTTTGTTGCAGAGCTACGTAAGAACGGCAGCAGCGCAGCAATCGCTCGCGCCCCCTTCTTTCTGTCCTGGTTCTGGTGGGTACTCAGTGATAAATGGCATCCGATCTGGCCTAGGGCAGAGAAAGGAGCCCGGAAAATTGGTTGGCTCCTAAAAGAGGAAGAAGGCCAAGGTGACCGTTTCGGATCGTATTGGGTTCTCAGCAACGAACTTAGTCAGGACGCTGTTGAGGTCGCGACAATTTTGTCGTGGATGGGCAAGGTGGACACCCGCTTTGGCACTGACCCCACTCTGGTTGCACGATGTGCTGTATCGAGCACTTTGCCATCGATGCCAACAGATGGTGATCTCGCGGGATGGGAGGAGAGTCAGCGCAATATTTTCATCGGACTCGCCGAATTGAAGCGAATTTCAGCGCAATGCAACGACATTGTCGAGAACCTGACGGCGTACAGCACCACAGTAGATACGCCTGGCCCTTACTGGGACATACGCACCAAATTCCTTCGAACATCTAACAGGATGTCATGGCATTTGCAAGGACCCCCCGAAGCGAGCCCATCGGTTCGGCTAACAGTTGATACAAAGACAATTACCCTCTCGCTATGTTTGTTTAGCAACCGCAATCGCAAGGGGTATGTAGCGCAAGTCAGGTCGCGCCTAGCGGAGCGCCTCCCGGAAGGAGTTGAGATTCTCCGCTACAAGGTCGGAGAAAAGGACTCTTCGCTCGAGATACAGGAGAGCGATGCGCTCTGGACTGACCTCGGCGTCCGGCTAGACCCAGCCCTATTAACGAGCGCCTCAGGGCTTGATCAAGAGCTACAGAGAGCACTCACTATTCTGGCTCCGCTCTTGCCAGTCTTTTTCCCTGGAGGTGAAGAGCCGATCCCCGTCGACCCCCTTCGGCTTTCTCCGGCGGATAACGCCACGACAAAAGCTGACCTTCTAGGGCGCTTTAGAGAAACAACTGGATATCCTGATAATCCAAAATTTCAAAGCAGTATCGCTGCAGGCCCTCGGTTTCTTGATGCGCTCAGACGCGAGAACCTACCTGCACTGACAAAACCTGAGCTGCGGAAAATATACGCCAGCTCTTATGGATCCCCCGGGCCTCAATCAACGCTGAACAGAACTGTCGGTTCAGCAGATGACTCCGAGTGGGCAGAGATTCTTAAGGTGATTGATTATCTACTTTGGGATAATTCAGATCCTCTTGCGATCCGCATCGGGCGCTTGCTCGACCCAGACGACCTCGGGGTCAAGGGCTTAAAAGAGACAGTGATAATGAAGTTGCTGGCCATTGCACACCCTGGCCCAGATACTTCACTCATTTTCCCGTACGCAGGAGACAGGGGCAAAGCAGCGATTCTCAAGCAATTGGAACTCCCAATTCCCAGCCTTAATCTCACAACCGCTGAACGCCACATAGAGGCGAACCGAACTCTAAATAGTTTTGCTGACCAGTACTTGCCGAATGATCCGTACGGAAAAATGTGTTTTCTCTACTGGATGATGATCAAGGAGCCCGGGCCCCTCGATGCTCCCTCCCCCGAGCAACAACTCTCTGAGGTTGCAGCGCTTCTCTATGTAGAGCCGAGTTTTGTAAATGAAATATATGGCTTGCTACAAAAAACTCGACAGGTCATTTTCTTCGGCCCTCCAGGAACGGGTAAGACACTCTTTGCCCAGCGCATAGCTGAGGTAATCGCTCCGGACGAAGAGCAACGCCTCTTGGTCCAGTTTCACCCCTCAACTAGTTATGAAGATTTTGTAGAGGGTTACCGACCACAGCAGAGAGACGACGGACAGATCGGCTACGAGTTGCAGCCCGGGCCGCTGCGACGCCTTGCGCTTGCGGCAGCGGACGACCCGGAGCATATCTACGTCTTAGTTATAGACGAGATAAATCGAGCAAATCTCCCCAAAGTGTTGGGCGAGCTGTTATTCCTTCTCGAGTATCGCAACGAATCGGTGCGCCCGCTTTATCGCCCCGATGAGGCTTTCTCTCTTCCAGAGAATCTCTGGATCATCGGAACAATGAACACCGCTGACCGCTCTATCGCGCTCGTTGATGCGGCGCTTAGACGACGCTTTCAGTTCATTGAGTTTGTTCCAGACCCTGAGAATAAAAACCCAATTTCAAACGTACTCAGAAATTGGGTAGAGCAGAATCAGCAACTCGCTATTCTCCCAGAGATAGTCGACTCGGTTAATAACCGTTTAAGCAAAGAGCTCGGCGGGTCGCACCTCGCCCTTGGGCCGTCGTACTTCATGAAAGATGGCATCGACGAGAAAATGCTTCGCGAGATTTGGAAGTATCAAATCACTCCGCTAATCGATGACCTGTTTTTTGGCGAGCCGACTCAACAGGCAAAGTTTGCGTTTGATGGGATCTGGGATGAACTAAACGTGCTTGGCTCCGGCGAAGATCTGCTGGAGAACGAGTAGCGCGCATGTTTGATCCTGCACCTTTGCCGATAGTGCTACGAGAGTACGTGGATCGCGATATTTCGCTTGAAACCGCGACCGCGCGTGCACTCGCCAGCAATAAGTCGGCTGCCATTTCGGTAACGCCATCTGAATTCGGTTGGCGCATTAGACCAAGTCAATTCATTGGTGTCACTGAGGCAAACGGCCAGCAGTTCGTCATTCAGCCCAAGATTCCGATGGAGAATGCACTGATTATTCTCGGAGCATCTGCAAAGAATATTGAGTGGAGTCGAGACACGTTCGATTATCAACAGACCACGAGCTTGCTCGCAGCGATGGTCATGGTCTTCCGACGAGGGCTTGATTTTGCACTTGCACGCGGCCTCCGACACGATTACCGGGCAGAGCAAGATCGGCTTCAATCAATTCGCGGTCGTATCGATATCGCCGAGGTTGTACGCAGACCTGGGAGTGCAATCCCGATCCCGTGTCGATTTGATGAATACACAACCGATAACCGGCTCAACCGATTACTACTTGCGGGCATCAGCCGAAGTCTGCGAGTGCCTGGAGTTCCGCGCGAAGACAAAGTCCGCCTTAGGCACCACCTTGCGTCCTTCGAAGGAGTAGGCGAACACGACCTACGCGATCGGTGGTCACTCCAATGGACTCCGACCCGTCTTGATCGCCATTACGAAGCCGCAGTCCGCCCAGCGGATCTCATTGTTCATGGAGACTCAGTTGCTGACCGCGTCGGATCAAGCCGAGGTACAACGTTTCTTGTTGATATGAACAAGGCGGTTGAGAACTTCATTACCGAACGCATTACACACCACCTCCACGGCCGTCTCGACGTGTTTCCGCAAGCCAAAACGTCACTTGATATTGAGGGGCGAAAGACCATCTATCCCGATCTCGTATTCAAGAAGGGAGGGCAGGTCGCCTTCGTTGCAGATATCAAATACAAAGATGTGCGCGATATTGCCGATGCGAGCTCTGATGACCTTTATCAGCTCAATACATATGCGCTGACGTATGGCCTCAAGCGAGCAGCACTGATCACGTGCCCGTCTCACCCCGGCCCGGATATTGCGGGCCCAATAACGCTCACGAAGACTGGGATCGAACTCCACGTGATCCAGATCGACCTGAGTGGCGCTCCTTCGCAGATTGAGGAGAGTTTTGCCAAAGCAGCAGACCTCATTGAGAAGTTGTCGCTGCCTGAGGCTCCGGCAGTTCGACTGCTCTCTGCATAGGCAACATCGGATCTCCCCACTCGCCCCGCCCCTCTCGCGGGTAACCATTTTGCGAGGCCTCGCCACGAACTCTCGGTACAAAGTCCACGACTAGGACCGCAACTCTCGCCCCTCGCGATCGTGCCGGAGCGCTCTATGGACAAGCAGCGTGACCTTAGCGGCCGTCCACAACGGCGAGTGGAGTGCACTCACCCAGCATGGCGGCCAAAGTCAAACATGCTGTAGCAGATTGCAGGGGCTAGCGACGTTTTCGCACAGATACTTACACTGCTGCTAGCAATTGAGATCGGCTCAGGAGCACTGACCGTAACTTGAACAGTTGTGCCTCGGCAACCTGTTCTTAATGGCTTCTTTGCAGCGAGCGCATAGGTTGCACGCCTCAAGATCGTTCCGGAATAGACCCTGGAAAAGAATCCGAGACCAAACCCCGATCTTGTTGCACACAGGTGATTGCCTGCTGACGGACCGACTCGCGAAGACGAGTTGTTAAGTCAGCCTTTGAGGACAAGGCCCGAAAACGCGATTATGCCGAGAAGAATTGCGAACGGCATTGCGCACCCACCTCGATAGGCAAGACCTGGCGCTATCCGAAAAGAGGTTCTACCTCTACTGTTCACAGTGAGGGGGCCAAATTTAGCGCTACCACTTGCTCCCCTCCCCGAGAGGTTGATCCAGCTATTTTTACCAGTCTTCACCCGACGCCGGTATTGGATCCCCATAAGGTCAAAACTCCCTTTTTACCTTGGACAATTGAGCATAATTTGGATTCGTTAAGCGTAATAGGAACTCAGCAACACCGGCCGCGAACGCATAGTGATACTCAGATACATACCTACAACAGTTGCTACTAGCAAGCGTCCTTGATCATGAAGCGGGCCCCTCATCAGAGAGGCGTTGCCCGAAACAGGGGAATTGACTACTTCTCGCCGGTTATGAGAGTCTTCGATCGTTCTGGAGGGTCCTGAAGGCCCGACTAACTAGGTCATTAGCTAAGCGAAGTGCGCAGGGCGGGAGGGGGCAGGATGTCAGTTTCGGACTCTAATGACGATACCCCTGGCGATAGACCAACGACCCCTAAAGGCATTGAAGCTCCTCCGCCGACAATTCTCGACGCTCCTCTCTTAGCCCCTCCGACTGTTTTCGATCAGGAGCCTCAGTCATCGCAGAGCCCTACACCCGAAAGTTCCCGCGAGACGCCAGGCACGATTATGGAGCCGTCGGGGGGCCCGGGCAGCACTCGTTTAGAAGGCAGCGAGGTCAACGAGAGCAGGAACCAGGCAATACTCCCGCAAGTCCTGGTTGATGAGGGGTACACGTACGTAGAAGAAATCAGCCGTGACGGTGGAGAGGCTGACGTCTACCTTGTGAAGGGCCCAGATGGATCGGATGAAGCTCTTAAAATCTGGCGTCGTGACGACAAGGAAATGGACGCGAAAGTTGAAGACGGTCTGAAACATTCGGATTCCGAACACGTCGTTCGGAGACATCGTGATGGCGTTGATGGCCGCAAGCGTTGGGAACTCTTAGAGTACTTAAGCCATGGTTCGCTGAAGAACTACTTCGAACAAAGTTCCGGAGAGCCTGATCTCATTTTCATAGAGGAGATGCTTAAGGAGCTAACAGAAGCGGTCACCCATTTCCACAATTCGCTCGATTTGATACACCGCGACATTAAGCCCGACAACATCCTTATAAGAACGATGACGCCGCTCGACTTAGTTCTGACGGATTTTGGGCTAACTACTGGAGCAGCGTCTCACCTCGTGCTTCGATCCAAACATCGGACTACAGCCTATGCCCCACCTGAGGCTTCAGGAGGCGGAGTTTCAAAGGCCTGGGACTGGTGGGCTATTGGAATGATCCTGGTGGAAGCTCTCGCCGGAGAACACCCATTCCAAGCAGCCGATGGGTCTTGGTGGCCAGATAGTCAAATTGTCGTACACCTCACTACTAAGCCAATTCCCGTGACAAGGATTACGGACGAAAGATGGCGGCTCCTCTGCCGAGGTCTACTGGTACGGTCACCTGACAAACGTTGGAATGAGACTCAGGTAAACGCCTGGCTTGAAGGTGAAAGCCCTGAAATATTTGACGAAGAGGAAATAGAGGCGGACAAAGGATACTTTTTCAAAGAGAGCAGCTACTTCTCTCCGAAGGAATTAGCAAATCTATTTGCTGGAAACTGGCGAGACGCGGCTCGCCTTCTCGGAGATGATAACGAAGCCAACAAACTCGCAGCGTGGCTTAAGGACTGCAATCAAAGCCGTGCAGCTGAGATCGCTCTGGACAAAAAACTTCCCTCTCTTAACTACCGGCTCTGTAAGCTTATTTATTCACTAGACCCATCGCTAGCCCCGGTATTCCTAGATCGCTCAATCGATAAATTGGGGATTGAGCAACTCTGCAAATCTGTTATTGCACAGAACGGAACGGGTCATGACGCTCAGACTCTGACCGAGCTATTCCAATTTTCAGCCCTTGAACTCATTCCGAAGCAAAGAGATGGGCTCGACTACGAGAAAGTAATGCGAGGTTGGAGGCGAAGCGTTGGCCGCTTCGAGCAGATACTCAAGAGTGACGTCTCTGATGAAATATCTAATACCGTCACTGACGAACAATATAGCTCCATATATGCGCAAATCCTGCTGGCAAGTTTAGACAAAGACTTTGCCCAAGATATTCAGGAGAGGGCGCGAGCTCACAAGAACGCTTTGAGCTCAATAGAGTGGTATCAGACCCTCGGCAGCAAAAAATCGGGTAAGGATCAGAGCGTTGAAAGTGCGATTCTGCTAATTCTCCTATCGGCTCGCGCCGAGACAGAATATGGTGAAGGACCTCAACGGCCAAGAATTTCAGAGTTCTCGGTTCACCCCCCAACCACCATTGCCGGTTCTTTTGTCACTGTGAGTTGGAACGTCGAGCATGTAACCAAGGTTTTACTGAAGCAACAGAATCGCGAAATGAAGTTGGGGGCTTCTGGAACGCTGCGCGTCCCGGTAGATGCTTCTACGATTTTTAGTGTTGAGGCGGAGAATAGTCAAGGGACAGCACGCGCTGACAGCGAAGTAGTAGTGCTCAAGATGCCTCCGATGCAGATGCCGGTTATTCCACTCCCGCGTCAAAATCTCACACTCGTAATCGGAGACTCCCTAAGCGCCATAGCGCATCTACCTACCCCATTCGCCGAGATGCCTCCACTG
>Ga0114966_10004828_pt1 | contig 11516 bp, 11 predicted proteins | sample M_130207_XF_Meta_FD_87029 | JGI IMG/M metagenome (GOLD analysis project Ga0114966, IMG submission 87029) | Freshwater microbial communities from Lake Montjoie, Canada to study carbon cycling - M_130207_XF_MetaG | ecosystem: Environmental > Aquatic > Freshwater > Lake | place: Lake Montjoie...
AATATTGTAAAACTTTTTGAAGAGTAAGATTTAGTTAAAGACTTAAAACCCTACACGATTATTTGTGTAGGGTTTTTTATTTGACGTATTTAATAAAGGTATTATAATACACAATATGGCAAAGAACGCGTTACATCATTTAAAAGATATATTTAAAGCAGTTGATGATATGAATCCTGATTCTACTACATTAGATGAATCAACATTATCATCTGCAGATGATTGGATTGATACAGGTAACCTTGCTCTTAATACAATTATTTCTGGTTCTCCTTCCAAAGGTGTTCCAGCAGGGAGAATTACAGGTTTTGCAGGACCGTCGATGGCAGGTAAGACGCTTATAATGAATAAGATTATGGCCAATGCTCAGAAAAAAGGTTACATCCCTGTTATCTGGGATTCAGAAGTTGCTGTAGATAAGCGAAGCGCGGAGAATGCTGGAATGGACACTACGAGAGTTAAATACTACCCTGTTGAAACAGTAGAAGATTGCCGAAATCAAATGTGTGCATTTCTAGATAATGTTATTAAAGCAAATGACCCTGAGTTAAAATTTATTATAGCTATAGATTCACTTGGTAATTTGGCGAGCTCGAAAGAAATAAGAGATACAGCTGCAGGTAAAGATGCTGCTGATGTTGGTCAACGTGCTAAGGCTATTAAGTCTCTTATGAGAACCTTAACGTACAGAGCTGCAAAAGCAAAGGTGCCGATTCTATTTAGCAATCATATTTATGAAGGGATGGAAATGTTTCCGTCTTTAACAAAAAACCAAAGCGGTGGTAAAGGCCCGATATATCTTGCATCAGTACTAGTTCAGCTTAGTACTAAAAATGAAAAAACTTCAGATAACCCTGATGAAGCAAGTGTAGCTATATCCAATAATGTATCAGGTGTAACTCTTACAGCTATGACTGTAAAGAATAGGTTTGTTCCTAACTTTCTTAAAACAGAGTTGTATCTTAACTTTAAGACTGGTCTAGAGAAATATTCCGGTCTTTTTGATATAGCTGTTGCGTATGGAGTATTTGTCCCTCAGGGTCGCTCATTTTTATTTGAAGGCGCTAGCTTAGGGTTTCGTAAAAATATTGAAAAAAATATTGAAGTATGGGATAAGGTTTTACCTAAACTTGAAGTTGTGTTACAACAACAATTATGTTATAGTAATAATACAACTACAGAATTGCAAACTGAAGTGCAAGAGCTAGAATAGTATATATGCAAAAAGACGTTAAAGCGTTAGATCTTGATTATTATGAAAACGTAATTTTATTAAACTCATTAGCAAATCAAGAGTATCTTGCAACTATTATTGAGCATGTAAATTTAGATTTCTTTAGTGATAAAAACATTAAAGTAATGTTTAATGTTATTTTTGCATTTTTTCAAGAACGTGGGGTTGTGCCGACTGCTACAGAGATAAAATCTCGTTTAACATCTGATTCAGATAAAACTTCATTTTCAGAAGCTTTAGGTAAATTAAAACAACTTGATAAAAAATATGATAAGCAAGAGTTATTAGTTAATACAGAACGTTTCTTAAGAGAGAGGTCCTTACAAAGAGCTATTATTATTGCAGCTGAAAAGTTTTCAAAAGGTAATACTGACCCTTCAGAAATTTTATTAGAATTTGAAAAGACAAATACAATTAATTTAAGTGAGAGTATGGGTCATTGGTATTTTGAAGACGTTGAGAAACATATACTTGAACTTCAAACTATATATAAACCAATTCCATTGGGTTGGAAGTTTCTTGATGAACGACTTGAAGGTGGTCTTTATCCTAAGACTCTTACGTGTTTTCTAGGGCAAGTGAACGTCGGTAAGAGTATATTCTTAGGTAATATTGCGACAAATTTAGTATTAAATAATAGAAATACATTATTAATATCTCTAGAGATGTCAGAGTTTATGTACGCAAAGCGTGTAAGCTCTCAGATTACCCAGATACCTCACAATCAGCTTAAAACATATACAGATGAATTAAAACAGATCATTCAGGACGTTGAGAAGAAAATTGAAAGTAAATTAGTCATTAAAGAGTACCCCCCTAAAACTATAACTACAAGACAGATTGAAGCGTATATCACAAAATTAACGCAGAAGGGGTTTAAGCCTGAAGTTGTTGTTGTAGATTATATAAACTTAATAAAACCTATTACTAAGGGTCTTAATTCTTATGAAGGTGTTAAAGAAGTAGCTGAGCAGTTGCGAGCTTTATCGTTTAAATTCAATGTACCTTTTGTAACGGCTTCACAGTTAAAGAGAGACGCATTCAATACAGTTAACCCAGGTATGGAGGGAGTGTCAGAGAGTATTGGTTTAGCTGCAACATGTGATGTTATGTGTTCTATATGGCAAGAAGAAGAAGATAGAGAGCTAGGGGTAATACAGTTAGGGATGTCAAAGAACCGTTTTGGTCCTAATTACGGTACATGTGCATTCAAGGTAAAATATGATACTCTTACACTAACAGAAACAAATTCAGATTACTTTGAAGCTGATAATGTTGAAACTGCAATAAAAGAAGCAGTAAACACGCTAGATAGACTAAATACAGTATAATTATGTTGAGTAATAATATATTTAGAAATACTGTCGTTAACACTAGAAACATAGACGGTGATGCAGTGTTTTTAGATAGCTCTGTTAATGAGGGTGACATTACAGGGGTTGCTTACTTTGCAACATCAGCTGTTAATAACGGTACAGTAGGAGAAGCAACGTTTTTTGATTATGCTATAAATAGTGAAACGGGGTACATACTTCGTAGAGCTATTTTTTGGGATAATACATTAAACCGAGGTACTGCAATAACACCAACAGCTATAGTATTATTTAATGAAAATAGTGTTAATGAACGCTCTGGAGCTGTTCTCGTTTCAGAAGGTAAATGCATATTTAATGATAATACTGTCAATAAGGGAGAAGCTTCACACGTTACCTTTCAGGAAGAAAGCTGCAATTACGGCAATGTTAATGATGCATATTTCCGAGATAACTCTACTCAAACTATATTGAATGATTCAGTGTTTTCTCGAGCTTTTAATGTTACATTTAAAAATCACTCTATAAATTATATATCAAACGTGCAAGGTAGGGTAACATTTGATAATAATTCAACAAATATGTCTAATTTAGACAATGGTGCTACATTTAGAGGTGAAGCTATTAATACAGGAACTATACACTGTCAAAGTTCAACATTTCATGATAATACAATAAATTTAGGAACAATTACTAACCCCATAACAGGTGGAGACGGTGGTCATGCTACATTTACTCACACTGCTTCAAACTGTGGTATTTTAACTGGGAGAGTGAATTTTAAAGATGATAGTGTAAACAATGAGTTAGTTTGTAGAACAGCAAAGTTTTATAATAACTCAGTAAATACAGTGTCAGGGGTGATATGTAGAAATGCATATTTTTATAATAATGCTGTGAATAATGGTAGTGTAATTGAAGATGTGTTTTTTGATACATACATGAGCGGGGTGGGTGTAGCTGGTAGAAAATTAAATATTAATAATGTACCCACATCTAAACGCTATAATAACTATCAGTTTTTAAACGGAGTTGATAAAACTCGTGGTTATTATAGTGCAAGTATTACAGCGCCTATTGTAATAGGTTACATACCTAATGTAATACACTTTCAACAAAGTTACACAATTGAATTTTGGTTTTATGTTACAGCAAGTGGCATTACTGAATCATTCTTTCAAATTGGAGATAATGTTTTTAATCTCAATACAACTAACTCAGGCACGAGAGAATTAACATTAAATAATTACAACACAGGTATATTTATACCGACACTTAATTGGTGTCATATAGCTTTTCAGGGTGTAGGTATTACAAACTTTCACATATCAGTTAATGGATCAGCACCCACATCTACAGGGGATATAACATTTAATACTAATAATGTTAGTAAACTACCTTTAACCTTACACTTGATAACATCTTATAGTAACTTTAGAGTAATAAGAGGTCAGACGCTATATGATGTAGAAGTTAACACTGTACCGAATGCTCCTCTTACGTTAAATGGTTATGAGGGTACAAGCCAGAGTCTTACAGGTGATATAATATATCTTGACTTATTAAAAATACACCCTGAGCGTTTTGTAGTTTCTATAGAAAACCCTTTTAAACAAAACGGTGGTGTAGGTAAATACTGGAAAGCCATAAGTGATGTAAGTGAAGTATATGACTGGGCAAATCTTTCATATTGGTGGGTTGATTCAGATTGTCTACAAAGTGCTGCTTCACTGCCCAAAGGTTATACGGATGTGATATTACTCGATGAATATATACCAACAGTTAATCTCGATAGTTTAACATGGATAGAGCCTGCTTCAATCACCCTTGGTGATACAGGTATTATATTTACGTCTACTAGCAATAAATCACATCACTGTAATCTAGTTGTAAATGGCTCAGGTGTAGTCACATACAATGGTAGCGCAAGCTCTGCACCAAGAGATGGCTCTTATTGGTATACAACTCTATCAACTTTTAGCGGTTCCAGTTCGTGGCATAACCTATCTTCATGGAGTACAGATGAATATAACTTAAACACTGTTAGTGGTTTACCTATATTAAGTAGTAATGTTACTTTAAACGGTATAATAAGTGCATTTGTAGATCTTGATATTTCTTGGACAAACCCAGCTCAGATAGACACAAATGACACTGGAATAATATTTACAAGTCAATTATCTGCTCATGTAACTTCTCATATAATAGGACCTGTTCGGGTACTTGGTAACGCTGTACTAAGTGACTAATATACTTACCTTGCAGTAAGCTTAACTAATATATAATTACTTGTTATCTTATGTTAACAAGTAAAAATATCCTAAACATTACACACAATAGTGACCCTGTTATGTGTACTACCAGTAAGGAGTATATACAAGGTCTAATGAAATTAGGAGCATTTTTATCTATTATAAGCGGTAAGAAGATAAATTCAGCTGCTTTATTTACGTCTATCCTTGAAAATGCAAATATTCGCAGTATACTCATATCATTAACCGGGGTAGATGACGAGAGAGAAGCTTTACTAAATATGCTACATATGTACCCTGCGTTACTTAAAAGTAAAAACGTTAAAAAAACGTTTCAACGATCGCTTAAAAAATGACAGATTTTGAAAAACAAGTATATAACTGCTACTTAACCACAACACGTAAAGTTAAGAATAAGCCCTGTAAGAGACGAGATAATTTTGATAATTTTGAGACAGATGCTCGTTATATGCTTGTTAAAAGGTTAACTGTTTTATTTTTAAAACATAAAGAAATAGATCTTCAATTATACTTTGAAGCACCTTATAAGATATATAAAGATGTAGAATTTTTTGACCTTAACTATTATGCAAGTATGCGTGCATTAAAAGCGTATACACTATATAAGAAACAACTCGAAGCAAGTGACCCTGACCTTCTTATTGAAAGAGTTAAAGAATCATTAAAGTTCTTAACAAAATATTGCATTGATAATAATATTCAATTAATTGATTATATTGAACACACAAATGCACTAATACCGATATGGGTAGAGCACGTTAAATCAAATTTAATATCCCCTTATTGCCTTATGGAATTAACGGGTGTTTATTCATCAATAAACAAACTAACTCTTGAAGAACAAAGTATGTTTTTAGGAGCATTTGGAACAAACTATTTACACTTTAGAGACAAATACAACAACAGTAAAACATTAAAACCATTCCTACAAAAAATAACACTTAAACTTAAAAATACAATCTATAAACACTTGCAGAATAAAAATTAACAGCTATTATATACCTTATAAATTATGAAATTCACTAACTCAATGTTCGACGATATTAAGAATTCGATGAAGCCTACCGCAGAGACTGTCTACAAAGATATGTTGAAGTTTGAATCTGGTAAGACTTACCTTCTTCGCCTAGTACCTAACTTGGATCAACCTAAAAAGTCTCTCTATCACTACTACCACCACAGCTGGACAAGTCTAGCTACTAATAAATTTGTTACAGCTATTTGTCCGACCACTTTTGGTGAGAGTTGCCCGATCTGTAGTCATGCAATTAAGACTTTTCGCTCCGGTACAAATGAAGAGAAAGAAAAGAATAAGTTGATTAATCGCAAAGAAAACTGGCTTGCAAATGCATATGTAGTAAGTGATCCTACTAAACTTGAAAATGCAGGTAAGGTAAAAATACTTCGCTATGGTCGCGAACTTGCAAAGATTATTGATGAAGCTATTAACGGGGAAGATGCTTCTGAATACGGACCAAAGATCTTTGACGTACGTAATGGATGCACTCTTCGTGTAAAGTGTGAAGCTCGTAGTAATGCGCAGAATAAGAAGTATCTTGTTACTTATGCGTCGAGTAAGTTTGTATCTGCAAGCCCTCTTGAAGTAGAAAATATTGATGATATTCATAATAATATCTTTACTCTTGAAGAAGTATCTAAACCTTCATCTGCTCCAGATTTACAACGTCTGCTTGAGCAACATTATTTCTGTAGTGTTGACGCAGTTCAAAATGCTGAAGAAGACGAGGATGAGAATGTAGTAGCAGCAAAAACTGTTAAGAAGCAATTCTCGAATGATATTGAAAATGTATTTAGTGGTGTTGAAGACGCAAAAGATGTTGTCGAAAATAAAAACGATAACTCTCTCGATGATCTTGATGAAGAACTTCGAGGCATACTTGAAAAATACTAATTAAAACCTATAGAAACAATTTAAAAAAAATAATAAAAAAAATTATGCCACGTAAAAAAACTAACGAAGAGATTCCAGACATTCAAAATACGGTTGAAGGTTTTCCAAGAAAATATATACCTAAGGTAGGTACACGCGACGCAACAGTACCGATTAAGATTATTAGAAAAGACGGAACTGTTAATGAAGGTAGTGGAAAGATTAGTATGTATACAGACCTTACTTCTGAAGTAAAGGGTACTAATATGAGTCGCTATCGTATTCTCATCGAAGAGATTCTTCAGAAAGATGGTTATTATATTCACGAAGTAATTCCAAGTTTGTTGAGTGAGTGTAAATCACGTCTTAAGTCAGATAATGCTTTTGTACGAATTAAGTTTGACTACTTTTTGAAGAGGAAAGCCCCTGTATCTGGAATTGAGTCTCATATGGATTATCGCGGTAGTATGGAAGGTAAATTGATTGACGGTGTTACAAGGCTTTATCTTACGGTTAATGTGTTGTATGCATCTCTTTGTCCATGTAGTAAGGAAATAAGCGATTATGGTGCACACAATCAGCGTAGTGTCGCAGATGTTACCGTTGAGCTTGATGAGAGTCACGGGGTAATGTGGATTGAGGAGTTGATTGATGTAGTTGAGCGTTGTAGTTCAGCACCTATTATTAATGCTCTTAAGCGAGTTGATGAAGCATATCAAACTGAACTAATGTATGAAAACCCTCGTTTTGTTGAAGATATGGTACGACTTATTGGCCAGGAACTTGATGAAGAACTTGATAAGCGTATTAAAGATTATAGTGTTGTAGTCAACCATTATGAATCAATTCATAGTTCAACTGCATGCGCTGTAATTACAGCAGGAAGGGAACTTCACTAATATGTCTGACGATCTAGCATCTGCCTTTATGGCGAGTTTAGTGGCTGGTAACTTACAGCACGTTGATGAAAATACTGTGCAAATGAGTGCACTAGGTCCTGCAAAGAAGATCAATCCTAAATCATTTCTACCGTCTGCAATGGTAGAACAAGAAGTTAATCAGCAGAACGAAAAAAGAAAGAGAATTGCAGATGAGCTTAATAGAGAAGCTATGAGAACTCATCCACACTCTGACAGCACTGGATTAAATGAGAGCCCTAGAAGTATGAAGATAAGCACTATTACTTCCTCGGTAGAAAATGAAGATATAGCATCAATGCTAAAAATCTTTAAGAGTATAGATACATCTCTTAAGAAGCTTGTAAAACATTTAACAACATCTGAATCTTGAAAATACCTCTTAGTATAGAACGGCAGAGTTTTGTTCAGCAGTTTCTATTACCTTTGAGTAAGTTAACTGAGAAGATTATCTTAACTATTAATAGTGATAATGTAGTAGCCACATGTAGTACAGCTGACTCAGCAGTTGTACTATGCGCAGAGTATACTTCTTCTTTTGATGTTAAAAATTCAATTACTCTTAATATACCTGATATTAAGAAGTTTCTTAAACTACTAGATAATTTGAAAGATGATGTTGTTTTATTAAATTATAATAATAATCATCTTTCGTATTCAAGTAAAGAGATAAAGTTTAAATACTATCTTCTTGAAGATGGGTATGTACAGAGATGTCCAATAAGTGCATCAAAAATACAAGCTCTTGTTAGTGATAGTTCGTTTATATTATCTACTAATTGTCTTAGTGAAATACTCAAAGGTCAAAGTATTGCTTCAGATGCAGGTAAAGTGTATTTTTATATACAAGATGGTAGTGTGTATGCAGAATTAAACGATAGAGAGCGAAGTAATATTAATAACATTGCTTACTTTGTATGTGATGAATTTGAAGGTACAGAATTTACACCACTTGCTGTAGACCTTGAAGCATTAAGAATGTTGACAGGTTTAAGAAATGATACATTTGTTGTTAAGATAAATACTAAATTAAATGTCTTACTGTTCGATGTAGAAAGTCTTAATGTTAAAACTCGGTTTGCAATATCTGCACTTGTAAAATAATATGTCATCAAATAAAATTACTACCCTCGGTTATATACTAAAGCGTTTACGTGATAGTGGTTATTACTCCCACAAACTATTCACTGAGTATAGTGAAGCAGACCCAAGAGTGTGGACTCTTATAATTGACCCTGGTTATTCAAGTGTGTTTTGTACGTGTTACGTAGATGACCCTTTAGTCGGTGATCATTGTTTAGAGTTGTATGATGGTGGTCAGTATATACCTGGTAGATTGAAGATTAAAACAAGTTCATATGAGGTGTTAGTTGAAACACTAGTAAGGTACGGTATTAATAATAAAGCACCTGAATATACCTTACGTACGACAAATAAACCCGCACAAGTAGAATAAATACTTATATGAAATCTGAACAGCCGGAGCTACCTGAACCAAAAAAAGTTCGTCAAAGCAGTAAGACGAAGCAAGTCACTGAAAAGGTAGATAAGATTGTAAAATCAAAAGTACCTCAAAAGAAGAAAGCTAAACATTTAAGTGCAGCATCAACAGCTCAGGTAGATGAGGTTATAAGACAAGCATTCATGAGGTTTTATGACAAGACAAGTGTACGAGCTGCACAAAATCTTGAAATTAAACATCTAGATAATGTTATAAGTGAATACCTAGAAAACTTTATTTTACTTGGTTATGATGTTATTGGTCAAAAAGTTTCAGTCATACATGCAACTTCTCAGTACGGAAAAGACGCACTTATTGAGCATCTTAGAACAACATTACTAGGTATTATTGGTGTAGACCCTAGTGGTATGTGATAAACACATAAAGACTAATAAATAAAAAGGTGATACGTAATGTATCACCTTTTTTTATGTCTAAGAAAAAAACAACAGAGGCTGTAGAGGATATTGATGATTATAACCCAGACGCTATAAATGATCAGCCTATTGATGATAAGCAATTTTACCGTGGTGATAAAAAACTTCTTAAAGATGGGGCTCAGTTTGAATGGTCTCCAAAAATGGTTAAAGAGAATCAAGAATGTAAAGATGATATTATTTACTTCGCGGAGAACCACTTTTACATAACCAATGTCGATAAAGGTAAAATGATCATACCTTTATACGTAGCGCAAAAACAAATTTTACGTAGTTTACAAAATAATCGATTTGTAAGTTTACTTTCATGTAGACAAGCAGGAAAAGCTCTTGCATGTAATACCCCAATTTTAACCGAAAATGGGTGGAGTACGATGGAGAAGCTCAAAGACGGAGACACTGTCTTTGGTTCAAGAGGTCAATACACGAAAGTATTAAAAGCTCATGATATTCTACATAACCGTATATGTTATGCAGTAGAATTTGATAATGATGAAGTAATTATAGCAGATGCAGAACACTTATGGTTTACACAGTCTAGCGATGAGAAAACAAAGGGAATCTCCGGTAGTGTAAAGACAACTCTAGATATATTAGAAAGCTGCATACCACATTGTATCCCAAGGGATACAAGCGGCATCAACACGCCTTATATTATAACGAATATAACTCTCACTGAGAGTGTCCCCGTGAGATGTATTACTGTAGATAGTGAAGATTGTTTGTATCTAGTTGGTAGAAATATGATACCGACTCACAACACAACATTAACAACAATATTTGCTCTATGGTTAACGTGCTTTACAGATGATCAACGCGTTGTTATTGTAGCAAACAACGAGAATACTGCAATACGTGTGCTTAAACGTGTGCGACTAGCATATGAGATGTTACCATCGTTTCTCAAACCAGGGTTAAAAGAGTATGGAAAGACTGGTATAACATTTGCAAATGATAGTAGTATTGGTGTGAGCACAACGACATCTACAGCTGCTCGTGGTGATACTGCAAACTGTCTTATTATTGATGAAGCTGCATTTATTGAACAAAGCTTCTTAAAAGAGTTTTGGAAGTCAGTAATACCTGTTATATCTTCAGGTAGAAAAACTAAGATATTCATGGTATCTACACCTAACGGTACAGATAATAAATTTTATGAAATATACTCCGGTGCAGAAAAAGGCACAAATGGGTGGAAATCAGAAAGAATAGATTGGTGGGATGTTCCAGGTAGAACTGAAAGGTGGAAAAAGAATATGATTGCAACACTCGGTTCAGAGTCTGACTTTGAACAAGAGTTTGGTAATTATTTTGTAGATAATGGTGAAGGAGCTATTGCTTCTGAAACTATTGATAGATTTAAACGTGACCGTAAACATCCCTTATGGACTAGTCAAGACAACTCTTATAGAGTCTTTGTAGCCCCTAACCCAAACAACCTTTATGTAATAGGGGTAGATGTAGGGGAAGGTATAGGTAGAGCTAGTACAGTTGCACAAATATTAGATGTAACTGACCTCAAAGCTATAGAACAAGTCGCTGTACTAACTACAAATAACGTAGACCCATATCATTTTGCAAATAAGTTATTTGCTCTTTGCAAACACTGGGGCAACCCACCTCTTTTAATAGAGCGTAATAATTGTGGAGCACAAGTCATTGATGCTCTTCACTATACATTAAGTTATGAGAAAATTGCAAGTTTTTCAAAACTTTCAAATACAGGTTCTTACGCTAGTACACGAAACCTAGGCATATTTAGCCATAACAATCTACGGTTTGAAGCTATATCAAATATGCGTTATTGGATTAATTCATTACAATCAGTAATGATTAACGATCTAGACACTATTCAAGAATTTGAAACATTTATTAAACAACCAAACGGTATATATCGTAAGAGAAATGATAGGTTTCATGATGATCATGTAATGGCATTGGTTTGGGGTG
>Ga0114966_10004830_pt1 | contig 11510 bp, 11 predicted proteins | sample M_130207_XF_Meta_FD_87029 | JGI IMG/M metagenome (GOLD analysis project Ga0114966, IMG submission 87029) | Freshwater microbial communities from Lake Montjoie, Canada to study carbon cycling - M_130207_XF_MetaG | ecosystem: Environmental > Aquatic > Freshwater > Lake | place: Lake Montjoie...
CGTCGAGATGCCGCAGAGGATCGAGGCCAGCGTGAAGAGCAGGATGCAGATAATCAGGAGGCGAACCTGCGTGAAGCGTTGCGCCAGCCAGCCGGTCAGCGGTACGGTGATGGCTTCGGCCACGGCGTAGGACGTGATGACCCACGTGCCCTGGTTCGGGCTGGCAGCAAGGTTACCCGCGATATGCGGCACGGCTACGTTGGCGATCGTCATGTCGAGGATGACCATGAAGTTCACCAGCGACAGCGACAGCGTGCCGAACAGCAGCTGCGAACCCTTCAGTGGAGTATTGGCCGACATGGACGCTTCTATGGGAGGTGGCCGGGGCGAGTGCTCAGCGTGCCTGGGCCGTGCGAGCCGGCGGCTTCACCGCCATGCTGCGGGCCTGGCGCGCAGGCAGGTTGGCCGTGATCACTTGCTGGACATGCGCGTCCGCTTCGGCCTCGATGCCGTCATAGACGGTGGTGCTGTAACGGGACTGCGTGGAGGGCTGGCCCGCAATGGCCGGACCTGACTCGTCACGCGTATCGACTGTGGCCGCCATCGACAGGCCAATGCGGAGTGGATGCGCTTCGAGTTCCGCCGGATCGAGCGCAATGCGCACGGGGACGCGCTGCACGACCTTGATCCAGTTGCCGGTGGCGTTCTGTGCGGGGAGCACGGAGAAAGCGCTGCCGGTGCCGGCGCCGAGACCTGCGACCTTGCCGTGGTATTCGACGCTGCTGCCGTAGAAATCGGCCTCGAGAGTGACCGGCTGACCGATCCGCAGGGTTTTCAGTTGGGCTTCCTTGAAATTCGCATCCACCCAGACTTCGGTGAGCGGGACGATGGTCGCCAGCATCTGGCCGGGCTGGACGCGCGCACCCAGTTGCGCACCGCGCTTGGCAACGATGCCGGTCGTCGGGGCGAGTACCGTGGTGCGCTTGAACGCGATGTACGCTTCCTTCAATTCGGCTGCGGCTTGCAGCACGGCCGGGTTGGTGGCGACCACGGAGCCTTCGATGCGGGCCTCGTTGGCCGTCAGGTTCTGTCCGGCTTCGGTAGCGGCTGCCAGCGCGGCGCTCAGGCTGGCTTCGGCGCCAATCAACGCCGAGCGCGCATGCGCCAGTTCTTCGGCGGATACGCCGCCTTCACCTGCCAGCGCAACGCGGCGCTCCACGTCCTGGCTGGCACGGGCTACCTCGGCGCGGGCGCGGGCCACGTCGGCCTGACGCGCCTTCACGAACGCGTTCAGTCCTTCGGTGCTGGCGAATGTCCCACGGATTTCCCGGACGCTGCGGGCCAGGGCGTTCTCGGCTCGGGCGAGCATGACCTTGGCGTCAACGGGATCCAGATTGACGAGCGCGGAGCCGGCCGTGACGGCATCGGTTTCATCGGCATTGACAGCGATCACCGTACCGCCGGTCTGTGCAGTCACCTGGACGATGTTGCCGTTGACGTAGGCGTTGTCGGTCGAGACATACCCCCGGACGAACATCAGGTAGTACACCGACACCAGTGCGGCGGCGGCGAGAACGACGACCAGCAGGATCGTCAGAAAGCGCTGGCGCCGCGAACCGTTGACGGATTGCATTTCTGCAGGGGTAGTGGACATGTCTTTCGCTCCGGAGAATTACGGCTGCACGGCGGTAAGGGAAGGATTCAGGGGCAGACCGCCACCTAAGGCGGCCACCAGGCGCACCGACGCATCAAGGCGGCGCGCATTCAGGTCGGCGATGCGGCGGCGCTGGTTCAGCAGGCTGCCCTCGGCCATCAGGACGTCGGTCATCGTGCCGAGCCCGCCCTCATAGCGGCGGCGTGCCAGGTCGTACGACTGGGTTTGGGCGGTGACAGCGAGCGTGACGTCGCGTTGCTCGTTGTCGACTGAACGCAGGTCGGTCAGCGCTGTCGCGACATCGCGCGTTGCACCGACCAGGGACTGCCGGTACATCGCGACCGCCTCATCGTATTCGGCCGTGCGCAGGTTCAGCGTGGCACGACGGCGACCGCCGCCGAACAGAGGCAGGTTGAGGGCCGGGCCGGCGTTGTAGAACTTGCTGCCCATGTCGATCCAGTCGCCGAACGTCTTGCTGTCGAGGCCGACGGCGGCCGCCAGGTTGATGTTCGGGTAGAAGTCCGCTTGCGCGCCATCGGCACGGGAAGCAGCGGCTTCGGCGCGCAACCGGCGTGCAATCACGTCAGGCCGCCGCGCGAGCAGGTCGGCCGGAATCACGGTCGGACTGCCCGCTGAAGCCGGTGCTTTCAGGGTGGGACGTGACAAATCGAGTCCACGATCCGGGCCTGCGCCGACCAGCGCTGCAAGTTCAATGCGGGCAATCGCTGCCTGCGTTTCGAGTGCTGCGATGTCGGCTCGAGTATCCGGCACCGCGGCTTCGGCAGCGCGCAGCTGCACGTTCGAGTCGAGACCTGCAGTCACGCGCTTCTGGGTCAGGCCGAGCAGGCTTTCCCGTTGCTTGACCAGCGCACGGCCGAGGTCCAGCTGCTCTTCGATGCGCTGCCATTCGACGTAGCGTCGTGCGATGGAGGTGCTGAGCGCGAGTTCGGCGCTTTCCTTGTCGATGCTTGCCGCTGCCGTGTCACCCAATGCGCCCGCCAGCGCGGACTTGTGCTTGCCCCAGAAGTCGATTTCCCAGCGCAGATCGAGCGATGCCTTGTTCTGCCAGATGGTGGAACCCCCGATGGGTGGCGGGAGGAAACCGTTCTCGCTGAACAGGGTGCGCTGCGAGCCGACATTGGCTTCGATGGTCGGGATCAGTGGTGCGCGAACACCGGCCGCACGCGCGTCGGCGGCCTGAATGCGTGCCAGCGCGGCGTCCATGTCCGGATTTGCCGCGAGGCCTTCCTTGATGAGGCTGGCGAGCTGTGCGTCGCCATAGACATTCCACCACTCCCGCTCGGGCCACTGGCCTTGCGTGGCGTTGCCGACGGTGCGCGTGAAGGCCAGCGAGTCGGCCGGCTTCTCAGGCAGCGCCTTCAGAGGCGCGTGGGCGGTGCAGGCGGCCAACAGCAGCAATAAGCTGCCGGCAACCACCGATCCGAGCCGCCTTGCGTCGGGCAGGAACGCGAATTGCGAGAGTAGCGTCATGGGGACTACCTGAGATTGTCGATCATGCGGCCGAGAAGGCTGTTGAGCAGCTGATGCTCCTCGGCATTGAATCCGGCCAACGCCTTGTTGATCGCGTTGATGGCGGCCGTTGGCAGTTGCGGTGCGAGCGTGCGTCCGGCCTCCGTCAGCCCGATGCGAATGCAGCGTCGGTCGTCATCCAGCCGCGTCCGCTGGATCAAGCCCTTTTCCTGGAGCCGATCGAGGAGGCGCGTCATCGACCCCGGGTCGTAGCTGAGGCGCTTGGCGAGGGTCGCAGCCATCACGTCGTCTTGGTGGGAGAGGATCATCAAGACCACCCACTGCGCGCTCGACACGTCGCCGAAGCTGGCAAGTTCCGCATCCAGGGCGTGCCGCATCGAGTGGTGGAGGTTCGCGATCAGGAACCCGGTGCTTGAGTTCCACTCATAGTTTTCGCTCGAGTAGAACGGGCACTCGGGCGAGGAATCGGGGGTCGGCTTCGCTGACATCGTGGCGATAGCCTAGACAATGATTGCTTGGGCAGTCAATGGGGCGGCGCAACATTTTTCTTGCGGTCTGGGCCGCGAGAACGCGCCGGTGGGGACCGATGTCAGGCGCCGAACGGATTAAGAATCAGGCAGATATGTTTGTTATAGGGAGCGGCTTCGAGACCTGAGCCAGGCCGAACGGTATTCCCGCATGGACTGGCTCCTTGGCAAACCGACCGTCCGGAGCTGGGTCAGGAGTGCACCTTCACCGGGATCTTGCCGATCTTCGCCTGCCACTCGCGCGGGCCGGTGTCGTGGACATTCGTGCCCTTGGAGTCGACGGCCACCGTCACCGGCATGTCCTGCACGTCGAACTCGTAGACCGCTTCCATGCCGAGTTCGGGAAATGCAACGACACGGCTGTTGCGGATCGCCTTGGAGACGAGGTACGCCGCTCCACCGACGGCCATCAGGTACGCCGCCTTGTATTTCTTGATGACCTCGATGGCTTCCGGGCCGCGTTCGGCCTTGCCGACCATGGCGATGAGGCCGGTCTGGCCCAGCATCATTTCGGTGAACTTGTCCATGCGGGTGGAGGTGGTCGGGCCCGCAGGACCCACCGCTTCATTGCCCACGGCATCGACGGGGCCGACGTAGTAGATCACGCGATTCCGGAAATCGAGGCCTTCGGGCAGCGGCTTGCCGGCTTCGAGCAACTGGCTGATGCGCTTGTGGTCCGCGTCGCGTCCCGTGAGCATCTTGCCGGACAACAGCAGGCGTTCACCCGGCTTCCAGCTTGTGACTTCAGCGGCCGTCAGCGTATCGAGATTCACGCGGCGCGAATCCGGCGAAGCCTTGAACTCGAGCTTCGGCCAGTTGTTGAGATCGGGCGGATCGAGCGTCGCGGGGCCCGATCCATCAAGCACGAAATGCGCATGGCGCGTGGCTGCGCAGTTCGGAATGACTGCGACGGGCAGGGAGGCCGCATGCGTTGGATAGTCCTTGATCTTGATGTCGAGCACGGTCGTCAGGCCACCGAGCCCCTGTGCGCCGATGCCGAGCGCATTCACCTTGTCGAGCAGCTCGATGCGTAGTTGCTCGATCTTCGTCTTCTCCGGCTTCGCGCGGACTTCCTGGATGTCGATCGGGTCCATCAGCGATTCCTTGGCGAGCACCATGGCCTTTTCAGCGGTGCCGCCGATGCCGATGCCGAGCATGCCGGGCGGGCACCAGCCGGCGCCCATCTTCGGCACGACGGACAGGATCCAGTCGACGATGGAGTCGGACGGATTCAGCATCGCGAGCTTGGCCTTGTTCTCGGAGCCGCCGCCTTTGGCAGCCAGGCCAATCTCCAGCGTGTCGCCGGCGACGACTTCCATGTGGATCACGGCCGGCGTGTTGTCGCGGGTGTTCTTGCGGTCGAACGCGGGATCATTGACGATCGACGCGCGCAGCTTGTTGTCCGGGTGATTGTAGGCGCGGCGCACGCCTTCATTGATCATGTCGGTGAGGCTCATCGTCGCGTCCCAGCGGACGTTCATGCCAACCTTCACGAACACGGTCACGATGCCGGTGTCCTGGCAGATCGGACGATGGCCTTCCGCGCACATCCGCGAATTCACCAGGATCTGCTTGATGGCGTCCTTCGAGGCCGGGCTTTCTTCCCGCTCATACGCGCCCGCCATGGCCGTGATGAAATCGGGCGAGTGGTAATAGGAAATGTATTGCAGCGCGTCGGCGACGCTTACGATCACATCTTCCTGTTTTATGGGGGATTTCGGGCCGGAATGGGAAGCGGTGTGGCTGGCGGACATGATGGACTTCGGGCCTCGGCTGTAAACAGGCCGGCGACTCTAGCAAATGCCGCTTGCTGCTGGAAATGGCGACTCGCCGGTTGGGCTACTATTCGCGCTTCGATCCGGGTTCCCCGGGGGCGGCAACAACGAAACGAGAGGAAATGGAGTGTCATGAGCCTTGCTAACGAATTCACCCACAACGGCACGCATGTACGCATTGACGGGCCGGCGGGCGCACCGGTTGTCGTGTTGGCTCACGCCCTGGCCACGGACCTGTCGTTCTGGGACCTGCAGGTGGCCGTGTGGTCGCGATTCTTCCGGGTCGTTCGCTATGACCTGCGTGGTCACGGGCAGAGCAAGGCGCCGGAAGGCGTTTACGGATTCGACCAGATGGCAGATGACGTCACTGGGCTGCTCGACTTCCTGAAGGCCGACAAGGCCGCGTTCGTCGGCCTGTCTCTGGGCGGCATGATCGGACAGGCGTTGGCGTTGCGCGCACCGCAGCGACTTACTGCACTCGTGCTCGCCGAGACCAATGCGAGGACTCCGGACGCGCTGAAGGGCCTGTGGCAGCAGCGTATTGCCGGCGCAACGGCGGGCGGCATGGAAACGCAGATCGAGGGCAGCCTTGCCCGCTGGTTCACGCCGGACTATCGCCTAAAGTCGCCCCTGACCGTCGAATGGATCACCGGCCTGATCCGGCAGACACAGACCGCGGGCTTCGTGGCCTGCTGTCATGCCATCGAAAATCTTGATTTCCTCGATCGCCTGACTGCCGTGAGCGTACCCACGCTCGTCGTGGCCGGTGCCGATGATCAGGCTGCGCCGCTCGCCAACCTGCAAGGGATTGCGGCCAGGATTCCGGGGTCGACGTTCGTCAAGATCGCGGGCGCCGCCCACCTCGGCAACATCGAGCAGGCATCGGTGTTCTCGGAAGATGTCGGCGGGTTCCTCAAGGCGCAGCTGCTGCGCTGAGACTCACGCGGATACTAAAGCCCGGTCGTCGCGAGAGGGCCGGGCTTTCTGCCGTCTATTCGCGGCACTGATCGCGAATGCGAGCCAGGTACGCGCGTTCATCGGGTGCTTGTCCATTGCGCTGCGCATTCCAGAGCGCCTCGGCGAGCAGTTCGATCAGAACGTGTTCCGCGTCGTGCGCGGAAGGGTGCTTCGCGGCAAGGTGGGCGAATGCGGCCTTGATGCCGGGCGGGCGATCAGTGGCAATCTGGTCGCGGATGGCCAGGTGCAGCCCCATGTGCAGGAAGGGATTGGTTGCGCCGGCTTCTGGCTGGAAGTCTTTGTCGAGGACCAGCTCACCCTGTTCCAGCGCGGGCTGGTATTCGGGATGGTCCTGAATCACGTCCGCTATCTGGGCTTCCACGGGTTCCACGGGAAGCTTCTCCCGTCGCTTGCGCCATGCGTCAACGTACATTTGCCTGAGCTCGGCACGACTCTGGTTGTGGAAAAAGGGCATGCAGGCTCACTGTCTCGTGGCGGGCGGGGCCGCTAAGAATAGCTGTTCGCAGGGCAGCGTCGATAGCGCGTGGCCGCTCGAGGCGCCTATGCAGACTGTCGGCCCTTGCGGGCTATGGCGCCTTTCGTGCGGGCCTTGGCTGGCGGCAGCCGAGGCGGGGGTACGCGCTTTTCGCCGGGTGAATGCTTCTGCGGATAGGCGCACAGGTCGAAAACCACGCAGCGCTCACATTCAGGCTTGCGGGCCTTGCACACATAACGGCCGTGCAGGATCAGCCAGTGATGCGCATCCAGCTTGTACTCGTCCGGCACGTTTTTGAGCAGCGCCCGTTCGACGGCAAGCACATCCTTGCCCGGAGCGAGGCCGGTGCGATTGGCGAGCCGGAAAAGATGCGTGTCGACGGCGATCGTCGGATGACCGAAGGCGGTATTGAGGATGACGTTCGCGGTCTTGCGTCCGACGCCAGGCAGGGCCTCGAGGGCTTCGCGGTGATCCGGCACCTCTCCGCCGTGACGCTCCACCAGCAGTCGGCACGTTGCGATGACGTTCCTGGCCTTGGTGTTGAACAGGCCGATGGTCCGGATGCAGCGCGTGACCTTGTCGAGACCGAGGTCGAGCATCGCCTGGGGTGTGGGGGCTTGGGCAAACAGCGCTGGCGTCGCAAGGTTGACACTGCGATCGGTGGCCTGCGCCGACAGGATTACGGCAATCAGCAACTGGAACGGTGACTCGTATGCCAGCTCCGTCGTGGGCGTCGGTGTCGCCACCTGCAGGCGCTTGAAGAACTCCCTGCGCTTGGCGGGACTCACGGCAGCGCCCGCCGCGCGCTGATTGCGTTCCAGGTCGCGATGAGCAGGCCGAGGAGCAGCAATCCAATGGGCCATGCAGTCGCGCCGCCAAGGAGCGAGTACAGGCTGCCGGTGCAAATGGCCAACGCCAACATGGCTGCCCCGGTGTACACGGCGTTCCTGATCGAGCGCGAGAACGATTGGCCCACCGGCATGAGGCCAGTCTGTGGCAACAGGACGCCCGCAGCGGCGAGGAGCGGCAGCCACGATGCAACAGGAGCATGCAGCCGGGGCCATGCGATCGCACTCATCAGGTCCAGCGCCGACGCCACTCCGGCGAAGAGCACGATGACGAGCGCGTTCTGCAGGTCGCCGCCGACGAGAGAGCGGGTGATACCGAGAAGCAGGGCAGTGATGACCAGCGACAGTAACAGGGAGCCGGCGATGGCTGTCGCCGTGGTGATGGAGACCCCGGCGCCCAGCAGCGCGCACAAGCCGAGTGCCAGCGCTGGCATGTCGGGATTGCCTATGCGTTGGGATAGCGGAGGATGCAATCGGGGGTCCTGTTCAGGGGTGGTCGTCAGCATACAGCGCTTCCCGATGGGCGTTGTAGTACTCGAGGGTCTTCTCGACGGCGCGCAGCAGGGCTCGAGGTGTCACCGAGGCGCTGCTGATGTGGTCGAAGGTGCCGCCGTCCTTGCGCAACCTCCAGGCGGAAAGCGCGTCACCCGACTCTGTCAGACGTCGGCCGACGAAGTTCTGCAACCAGTCCGAACCGGATGTGACGAACGGGTCGGCCAGGCCTGGTGTCTCGTGGTGCTCGATCACCTGCACGCCAAGGATCTTGCCATCGTAGTCGACGGCAACCAGTAGTCGCAGGGGACCTCCGTAGCCGTCCGGCGCGACGGAAGCGATGACAGCCGCCGTCGGCGAGGCTCTTCGGCGGGCGCGATATACGGGAACGGCGTGTTCGCTGCCGAGCAAGTCGGGCGAGCGTACGGAGACCACATCGGCGACAGGGTCATTGTCGAAGCTCCCGGGCGGCAGCATCATGTTGATACGGTCTGCGAGCCACGCCTCTGAATTGCGGTCGAGCCTCTCCCGGTAGCGCTCTGAAGTCAGCCCCAGCCCCCCCACGACCACTGCCACGACCAACGCAAACGCAAACGCGAAGGCTTGTCGCTGTCGCGGCGCACGTGGGGATGCGGAGCTAGCGTGCGTGTCCATAAATCCGCGGTACGGTAAGGCGATCGAGCAGGGGTACGAACAGGTTCATGATCAGCACGGCAAACGCAATCCCGTCCGGATAAGCGGTCCAGCTGCGGATCACGACCGTCAAGAGGCCCACGCCCGCACCGAACCATAGTCGACCCCGATGGCTGGCGGCGGTGGTGACGGGATCGCACGCGATGAAGAACGCTCCCAGCAACGTGGCGCCCGAGGTGAGGTGGAACAGCACGCCGGGATACGTTCCCGGATCGATGGCATTCAGCAACCCCGCCGAGACGACCACCGCGGCCAGCATGGACACGGGAATGGGCCAGCGAATGATCCGCAGACCGAGCAAGCCAAGGCCACCCAACAGGATACCGAGTGATGACCATATCGAAGCGGAATGGGCAGTCGATGTCCGGGCGAGGACTTCCTGCAACGTCGCCCCGGTTTTCAGGCCGCTATGGACTGCGTCGAGCGGCGTGGCTGACGAGATTGCATCCCACGCGACGGGAGGCACGCCCGTTAAGATCGTCGTCAACGTGTCCGTGAAGCCGAGATGATGGGAAGCAACGACAATTGGCATGCTCCAGCGCGACATCTCAGCCGGAAACGTCAGCAACAGCAATGCAAATCCGGCCATCGCCGGATTGAACAGGTTGCGCCCCAGACCGCCAAACAGGTGTTTGGCAAACACGATGGCGAACGCACTGCCGCATGCCGCCACCCACCACGGTGCAAGCGGGGGCAGGGCGAACGCAAGCAGGGCAGCCGTCACCAGAGCGCTGCCATCACCCAGCGACGGCTGCAACGGTTCCCGGCGTAGCGCGAGCATCATGCTCTCCGCGAGCAGCGCAGAGAGTGATGCAATGACAATCTGGATCGGAAGGCCTGGGCCAAACCAAAAGACGTTCGCCGCGGCAGCGGGCACCAGCATGGCCAGGACGAGCAGCATGATTCGCCTGACACTGCCAGCGCGGAGCTGATGCGGGGCGGGCGCAGTCGGGAAGTGCCTCATTCGTCCTTGCGTCCTGCCGGGCGCCGCTCCTTCAGTCGTCGCTGACGCTCTGCCTGCTCCACGGCGAGGCGCTGCGTGTGGGCATTGAATCGTTGCCGCGCAAGATCCCGGCGCTCCGTCGTGACTGTATTGACCTGCAACTGTCGTCGGGCTGCGCCGAACACCGAGACCAGCGGCAGCTGGCTCGGACAGACAGCGTCACAGCAGCCGCACTCGATACAGTCGGTAATGCCGAAGCGGGCGAGACCAGCGTCATCTTCTTCAACCGCGTGACGGTAGAGCTCCTGGGGAAGCAAGTGTGAGGGACAGGCCTCTGCGCAGTCACCACAGCGGATGCAGGGCATCGCAGGGCCGCGAGGCACGAGATCAGCGGCAGTCGCTGCAATCACGCAATGGGTCGTCTTGGCGACGGCAAGCGCATCGTGAGGCAGGGCGACTCCCATCATCATGCCGCCGGCAATCAGGCGAGTGATGTCGGGCGTGTAGCCGCCGCATTCCTCGATCAGATGCGAAAGGGGAGTGCCGAGGCGAACTTCAAGCGTGCGCGGGAAGGCCACGCCCAGGCCTGTGACCGTGACGAGCCGGCTGATCAGCGGCTCGCCGGTGCGGATCAGCGTGGCGATGGCGGCTGCGGTACCGACGTTCTGACAGACGACCCCGACATCGCGTGGCAGGCCGCCGGCAGGGACTTGCGTACCGAACAGGAACTCGATCAGTTGTCGCTCGCCGCCCGCGGGGTAATACGTGGGAACAATGGCGACGCTGAGTCGTGCGTCGCCTGCAGCCTTGACTGCCGTGCGCGTCGCGGTGATGGCCTCGGGTTTGTCCGCCTCGATGGCGATGACGCAGCGGCCTGCGCCCACGATGTGCAGCATGACCTGTGCGCCGAAAAGCATGGATTCTGCGCGGTAACGCATCAGCATGTCGTCGCATTGGATTCCGGGCTCGCACTCGACGCCGTTGATGACCAGCGTTTCGACGGGGGTCGAGGGAGTGGGTGCGAGCTTGAGGTTCGTCGGGAACGCAGCGCCCCCCAAGCCTACGATTCCGCCGGCTTCGATGCGCGCCAGCAATTCTTCCGCCGAGCGCAGCGTGTAGTCGGCGACAGGAATCAAGCCGGGATCGCGCTCATCTCGGCCGTCGTTGTCGATGACGATGGCTGGCATTCTGACTGACATGCCGATGGCATCGCGAAGTTCGATGGCCGACACTTGCCCCGATACCGATGCGTGCAGAGGGGTGCCCTCACAATCGGGCGACCAGGCAACCACCTGTCCCAGCCGCACGTATTCCCCGATGCGGACGACAGGGACCAGCGAGGACCCGTCAGGTAAAGCGAGCGACAGCACCAGTTGCGGCGGTGCGGCGGCTGCGCTCGGCGCATCCGCCGCGGAGCGCTGCGCGGCTCCGATGAGGCGCACGCCCCGCTGTCCGCCAGTGACAATGGTCACGTCCATGCGAGGGTCAGTGCGGGGCCGCAAGGTGAACAACGGGGCGCATTTCGATGCAGTCCACCGGGCACGGAGCGATGCAGAGCTTGCAGCCCGTGCAGTCGGCCGCGATGACGGTGTGAGTGAACCTGGCGGCGCCGAGAATGGCATCGACCGGGCACGCTGGCAGGCAGCGTGCACAGCCGATACAGAGCTCTTCAAGAATGTAGGCGACGAGCGGAG
>Ga0114966_10004831_pt1 | contig 11508 bp, 13 predicted proteins | sample M_130207_XF_Meta_FD_87029 | JGI IMG/M metagenome (GOLD analysis project Ga0114966, IMG submission 87029) | Freshwater microbial communities from Lake Montjoie, Canada to study carbon cycling - M_130207_XF_MetaG | ecosystem: Environmental > Aquatic > Freshwater > Lake | place: Lake Montjoie...
TAATAAAATGTTTATTCATATATTTTTGTAAAGTGAAATAAGTAAGTTTATCGTCATCTGTTATACCTAGTAATGATTTAAGCTTCTCATCAGGTAATATGAATTTTTTATTTGCCTGATTTTGTAGATTATTGTCTTTTATATATGAACTAAGCGCACTGGTAACTTCAGTTCTTGCGATTTTAGTTCCCTCTTCCTTATTCATAAAGGCACAAAGCTCCTTTGTGATTTTAGTTGGCGTAGCAAAACCAGATGGCTTTTTATTACCCTTGTTTTTGGTTTTATTTACTTGCGTTTGTAGTGTCTTCATTTGTTTCTTAACATTTTTCTCAACATTTTTAAGTTGCTGTTGAATTGTATTTATTTGGATTCTAAATTGAGATAAACTATCAATAATATTTTCAAAGTCATTAAAAATAGTGTTAGTTTCACTTAGATAAAGTTCGTTTTTATTAGGCTTGCTCATTTTATATACTATATTATGAAGCAAACTTTAAATATGTTTATAAAAATAATTATATTTTATAAAGATAGTTTATTTCTTAGATTTTCTAGATTTCTTAGATTTTCTTGTCTTCCTAGATTTCTTAGATTTTTTAGATTTTTTTGATTTTCTGGCTTTTTTTGTTCTTCTACCACCTTTATCACTCTTCATTTGTTCACCGGGTCTAGTATGACCAGGAGTTGCTTCACCATCACTTGAACTTGAATCACTGTCCATTGAGTCACTTGAACTTGTGTCATTATTGAAAGAATCAGAATCACCTTTTTTAGAAACATCCGCTTCACCCTTTGTTTTTGCGGCATCAATATTAGAATCTATCGGTTTATCTTCATTATCAGAAATAGAATCATCCGATGGAGGAGTATCAGCACCACCCTTCTTCATCATATTTTTACAAATAGGACATTTACAGTCCATTTTATGACCATTTGACTTTTTAGATTTATTCTTTTTTCCTCCAACTGATACTGTACTATCAGAATCAGGATCACCTTGTCCACCCTTTTTATTCTTATTCTTTTTCTTCAAATCTTTATACATCATATTTTTACAAATAGGGCATTTACAGTCCATTTTATGCCCGTTTGATTTTTTACCACCTCCTAAAGTAACCGTGGATAAACTATCACTCTCATCGTTGCTCATTATAGTATATTAAAATATTTTAAGTTTTTAAAATATTATTTTTATATAAAATTTTATATAAAAATAAAATAAATTATCAATATTATTGTTTCTAAATAATTATTCTAAATAATTTATGTTCTTGTTTTCTTTCCCTTAACTACGGGAGTCCACTCACCAGTCTGTTGAGTATCTTTTTGTGTTTGCTTATCCTTATATTGTCTAGGCTTCTTATTGTTATTATTAGAAGGTGGCTTAGATTGTCTAGGCATCTTTACTGGCTCAGATACAACCTCAACTTCAACCTTATCTTTGTTATAAGTAGTTCTTGACATCTTAAACTCTCTTCGAGTCTCACACATCAACTTACCACCATTAATTCCTAAAACATTTGTAGCTTGAAACTTATGAGTGTCATTTTGAGTAGAACTTAACTCAAATGAAATATACTCGCCTTGAACTAAATATTTATATTGCTCACTTGATACACCAATTGCGCTGTGATGAACGAAAACATCGGTGCCTGCTTGTGCTCCATCGGTAATAGAAATAAAACCATAACCGGCTTTATTATTAAACCACTTTACGCGGCCAGTAAAACGTACGGAAGCATTTGTTCCTGCGGGCTGTGTAACAGAATCTGTAGTAGATGACATTGTTATTATAATTTACTAAAATGAAATATCTTTATATAGTTTATCATAAATAATTATTTTTATATTTTAATATCTTCTAATAAAAAACAAAAAATCATGTGATTTTTTTAATATATTGTTTTCAAAATAGTTATTTTCATCATAACTATATAAACTAATTTCTTCTAAATTAGTTGTTGATTCAAAAACATCAATACTATTTTCTATAAATATTTGGTCTAGTTGTGATTCCGCATTAAACCAATAATTATTGTTTTCCATTTTATGTGCTCCATAAGTAATACCTAAATTAGATATATTTGTAAATATTTTTCTCTTCATAAAATAAATTTGATTTTTTCTTAATGTAATAGCATAGTTACCATTTAATAAATAATCTAACAATGACTGAACAAAAATATCTTCATTTTCTTCATCATTTTTAATTAACATATTATTAATTTCTTCATTACATATATTTTTTGAAAAACAATTATTTTTACAGAAAATTCTATTTTTATGGTAAAAGGAATTCATAAATATATTTATAACATCCATTGTTTTGATTGATTCAAAACCGTTTATTTCTTTAATTTCATATAATAAACTTTTTACATCATTTAATGTCAAGGAATCCCAATCAAAATATATTGGATGTGTTAATACAACATCACATCTTATTCTCATTATATAATCATATTTAATTGAATGTGTTTTTTCATACTCTTCAATATTTTTATATGCTAAATACATTTGATAATATTCTATCATAGAACCAGAATTTCTTAAATAATTTATCCAATATTCTCCTATTATAGTCATTTGACTTAATAAATTTTCCCTTAAATTAAACCATTCTTCATCATTATTAAACCAATTAATAGATTTCAAGTTTTCACCAATATTATTTTTCACAAAACTATCAAAATATTCTGTATTGTTTGTTTGTAATATTGCGAAAACATGATAATTATCATTTATTATAACATTTTCTTTAAAATATTGGATTGTTTTTTCAATAGTTCTAACTTCGCCTGTATAAATAATAGCAATTTTTTTATTCATTTTATATAAACAAATTATAAAATATTTTGTTTATATACGAAAATTAGACAATTACAAATTTACAAAAATTAATTTTGGGTTATATAATAAATATGAGAAAGAGTAAAACGTTCAATATCTTCTGGTTTTGATATATCAATGTCTGTTTCGTTAATATTTTTGAAATCTATAAATTCTATATTTTTCTCAGTAACATACTCAAAAAATGGCACTAAATTGATAAACTCTGGTTCTTGAATAGTTTTTAAATCAATATTTGATGACTTTGCAATATTAAAAATATATTTAAAAATTAACAATGCTATATATTTTGTCTTTTTACTTTCTGTTTGAGGCATTTTGTTTACCATTTGAAAAATATTATATATAGATTTAATGTATTCTTCACTATACTTGGGCATTTTAATTAATATAAATATTATATTTATATTATTTACACACATAAAGTATTATTTTTACAAATCGCAAACCGAGATTTTATCAATTTCATTCTTAAATATTTCAAATAAAGTATGATAATATGGTTTTTCTTCAAACTCTATACTTCTAACAAATTTGATATACTCTATTAAAATAGGCGGTATTTTACTGTTATATATTACGTTTGTTTTCATTTCTTTAATTAAATTGTGATTTGTTGAGTCTATTTTTTGCCATTCTAGTTCACCTAAATAAAAATAGATTAACATATAACCAAGTGATTCTAAATCATCTCTTCTGCTTAATTCCATAAAATTATGGGCATTTATACTTGCGTAAGTAGGTGTACCAATAAGGGAACTAGTTTGTTTCATCTGTATGTGTTTTTCATTATTTAAATAACTTTTACATAAACCAAAGTCAATAATATTAATTTTTTTATTTATGTCACTTAAACTGAGAAGAAAGTTGTCGGGTTTTATGTCTCTATGTATTAAACCTGCTTCGTGAATAGTTAACAAAAGGTCTAAAACATTTATACCAATTTGTAATATGGTTTTGAGAGAAAATGTACCCTTTTGTTCCTTTATTGCCTCTAATGATTCGCCTAGTAAATTAAGAACCATATAATAATTTTGGTTATCCTTTCCATACCATTTTACTTCTGGAATGCCTTGTTTATTTGATAAATACTGGTAAATAGTAGCTTCATTTTTAAGTAATCTTGTTCCATTATTAATGGGTTCAACCTTGATTGCCACCTTTTCTTCTGTTCTCACGTTTACACCTTCATAAATTGAACCAAATGAACCAGAACCAATTAAATCTAATAATATATATTTTTTTCCTATTAACGCAGCCATTACTTACACAAATTAGAAACGATAATTTTAAATATATTTTTTATAATTAATTATTTTTAATGAAAATATTAACAAAAATATTAACAAAAATAATAATTTAGATTGTAAAAATATAGACTGTAAAAACGTGTGTGCAAATTAGTATGAATTCCTGGAAAATTACGGCAATTTTGCTTATATCGTTTTTAGGTGTCACTTGTGAAAACCCAGTTCCTGATTGTATTGCTACGCTTAAAACTAAATAGTCAATAAAATCAACCATTTTTTTATCGGCATCTTTTAAGTCTATTGCTATATGTTTGTATATAAATGTAAAGACAATTATACAAAATAAGTGAAAAATTACAGTTCTAAATACCATCTTCATATTTTATATATTATAAGTATATTTATTTTCTTATACAAATTATTTACACATAAAGTGACTGATTTGTAACGACATATTTTAACGTTAGATTGGGTATTTCTCTTAGCTTACTTAAGAACGCAATATTGCCTGTCATTTCTGCGATTTTTTCCATTTCACATGAAATATTATTAATCTTCAATAATGCCTTGACAAACTCACCTAAAAATATTCCCTTGTTATATGCTAAATTTTGTAAAACAATTTTACACTCTTCTACGCAATTAGCACCACACCAATCATTTACATAGTTTAACAAATCATATTGAATATAATAATCGGAACCAGTTTTAACGCCCATATTTGTCTCATTGTCTTCATAATCATTATACATTTGTGCTACTTTACATATTATTTCTTTGATTTCCTTGTCATCTGTATATGGCGTAAATTCTTGAACACTTTCTTCGACTGAAATATTTGTAAAACAGCTAAATAAGGACACTAACTGTTTTGCAGACAAATTGTTGATTGATTTGTCTTCTAATAGGCCGGCAAACACAAGACACTGAACTTCCCTTAATTGTGACGCCATTTTGCCTTTTAATGTTAGAACTGTTTTTTCTTCGTTTTTTACTTCGTTATAGTATTCAATAAATCCATCATCTTCCAGAAAATTCAATACCTTATTTACGTCATTATTAATATAATTCTCTATACTTTCTTCTCTTACGTGTAGCTCATTTAATTCATTTTGTTTAAAGTTATACTTATTGAATATAATAACGTCTTGATCTACGGTTTGATATTCATCTTTAATTTTATGTATTTCTTTTTCCATATCTTTTCGTTTCTTGTTAGCATAACTATCTTTATTCAATTGTAATTCGGAAAATTCCTTAACCACAATTTCAGGCGTTTTCAAGTTGTCAACGCATGCTTTTAACCTTTCGCATTCCTTGGAACATGCTTCAATTTCAATTAATACTTGCCTCATTTTGCCTTGTAAATCGCCTGTAATCATACTTTTTTTCGCAAAATCGACTAAATTATCGTCTCCATTATCGATTAAATTTAGTAACAAATTGTATGAGATTTTGAACTTGGATGTTAGTGTTTGTGGCTTCCCATTCATCATAGTTTTGTATGCTGTGGCGGTTGTTTCGCGAAAAAGGTTGTTTAAGTGTATCACATGGCCTACTGTGTCAAGACCAAGTCTTCCCGCTCTGCCTCCTGCTTGTGTGTACTCGTGAGCATGTAAGACGCGCATACAAGTGCCGTCGTGTTTATAAATGTCGGTGAATATACACGTTTTTACTGGAAGGTTAAGACCTATGGCAACGGATTCTGTAGCAAATAACAACTTAATATAACCCTTTGAAAACAAGATTTCAACAATTTCACGTAAAATAGGCATTAAACCACTATGATGCATCGCTACACCTTTACGTAACAAAGATACCATATCTAAATATTCTGGTAAATTTAAATACTCCTTATAGTTCGGTAACTTCCGTATAATCTGTTCACATTCTCGGTCAATAGTATATGGTATTTTTGAATCAAATTCTAATAAATTCGATGTTATCTCATGAGCACAAAATTCTAATTGTTTTCGTGAAAATACATAACAAATAGCAGGTAACATTTCTTTTTCGACTAAATATTCGGATACCTTATTCAAGACATTTTGACGTTTTACACGAACATCATTAGTGTCGAATAATTTAATCATTTTATCCATATTTCTGTAATTGATTTCATTAAACACACCATTTGCATCTTGAATTACAATTGGTTTATCTATTAGACTCTTAATTTCTGCTTGTAGTGCCTTATCTTTGACGGCCTTATTAATTCCATTTGTTACAGTAATGAAACTGTAATGGGTTAAGGGAACTGCTCTGTTTAATTTCTTTGTTAGATAGACAAATTTTTCTACATTATCTACATTTTCGCCTCTATTTTCAAGCCATAACGCGAACTTTTCTGGACCATCTAATGTAGCCGATAGACCAACCATTTGTATATGGTGTGGTAACATCATAATACTGTTCTCCCAAACGTGACCTCTACTAGGGTCATTAATCATATGAATTTCATCAAATATGACACACCCTAATTCGTTTACAATATCCATGTCAAATGAAGTGCTCGAGTTTTTGACAATTGAGACACTTTTAAGTTGATATAGTTTATTTAAAAGAATTTCTGTTGTCATTATTAATATATCGGCATCTGGGTTGCATTTTATATCGCCCGTAATAATACCCACACGCAAATGAGGATATTTTTTTGAAAAGTCGTCGAATTTTTGATTCGAAAGCGACTTAATTGGACTACAATAGATAACTTTTTTACCATTTGAAACAAAAAAATCTAATGAGAACTCAGCAGGTAAACTTTTACCACTACCTGTTGGTGCTGTTACTAATACGTGTTGTCCTTCGACAATGCCTTCAATTGCCCATTTTTGAAAAATATGTAATGGATATTTAAATTTCTCAAAGTGTTCTTTATATTTATCTTCATTTTCAGGAGGATAATTATTAATGTCGCATATTTTTACCATTTGTTTTAATACATATTATATATAATAATTTTTTTATGTTGTTTTACAAAAATATTAAACACATAACAAGTATTAATATAATATGGACAATCATATAATATCAATTTTACAAAATTTTGAGAAACCAGATGAAAGTTTTTTAAAAGATAAAGAATGTCTAATATGCTTAGAAAATTTCGATTTAGAAGCGTTAAAAATAGTTAAATTGCCTTGTGGGTGTTCGAATTCAGTATATCATATCGATTGTATACTGAAATTATTACATTCGGGTAAAAATAAAAATTTTTGTCCTCATTGTAAAACCATTTATGAAATCCCTTTACAACAAATACAACAACCAGTAGCAAGACATCAAGTGTTACCATACAATGTATTAAATACAGAAATACTGCCACCAAATCAGCAAATACATAATTCACAAATAAAAATTTTTACAAAAATAGTGATGTTTCATATTTTAACGAATTCAATAATGAATGTTAATAGTATAATTATATCAAAAATTTGTGCTGACTATAATGGTTATGAAGTATTACAAGTACTAATGTTATTTTATTTTATGAAATTATTTTTTAATTATTGTATGATATGTTATGCGAAAAATACTTTTGACAAAATAGAAGATTGTTTAATTTATAGTTATACTTTTCAAACAGTATTATTTTTTGCATTAATTTATATATTAACTAAAATAAAAAATGATAATAATTCAACATTTTTATTAGTTAATAATTTGTTTTTTAGTTTTATTGATGTGGCATTTCGAATAATTAGAGAATATAAAATGAGAAACACTGTGATTGTAATTGAATAATTCTTAACAAACATAATATTATTATTCTGACAATTCATCTAATACTTTTGAATACTCTATAATTTTATTGTATAATTGCTTTATTTCTTTTTCAACATCCTTTTGATTACCGTAAAGCGTTTTAATTTGAACCCTGCTGTCACAATAACCTAAATTAATGACACTAATATTAATGTGTATAGGGCCGTTTTTACACTGTTTTTTGGCCCAAAATATGTCTTCATCTACGGTATACCCGAAGGCTACAAAGCCTCTCAAAAAATCGGGTAAGAATAGCTCGATATCCTGCTTTCCAGTAAAGCAGTGAAACGCTACTGGTTTCATGTTTCGATATAAATGTGCGTTAAGGCGAAGATTGAACATTTTACATAAACTTTTTTATATTTCATGAAAAATAAAAAAAGTAATTCAATTTTTTATTTTAATATTTTAATATATAAAATGGATAGCGAAAATAACCCGTTAAAAATAGGTCATTATTATAGAATACCAGGACAAAATGGATTAATTTCTTTCCGTATATCACAATATATAGGTAAAGATGGTCATGAAGACGGGTCATATTTGTTTAATCAGAAAAAATCGAATGGTGAAAAGACAATAATGAAAAGGCGAATTGATACATTAGGACAACGTCCAGTTCCTTATATTAATCTTTCTTTAACAGATGACGAATATGAAATAGATGGTGGAAGTAAAAAATCTAAAGGAAAATCTAGAAAAACTAGAAAAACTAAAGGAAAATCTAGAAAAACTAAAAGAAAATCTAAAAGAAATACTAAAAGAAAATTTAGAAAATAATTTATGAAAGAGTTTACATATTTTATATTTAAATTGCGTTTGTGTGTAAACAAACAACATATTTATTTTCTCCTATTTCACACAATTTATATCCGTCTTTTAAATGATATACTTCTTGAACTTGTTCATAAAATCCTTTTCTAAAATAATAATACAACTCTTCGTGCTCAATCTCCGTCCATTTATCGTTAATTGGGATAGAATATGGTACTGGTCCTACTTCATTGACTTCCTCACGTAACATTAAAATTATATATTTAATTATTCGAAATCTTGATTCAAAACCGATAAATTTAGTTTTTTCTAAAAAATCGTCTATTTCATTCATAAATTTTTTTTCATCTATTTCCCCAGATTGAATTTTAATATTGAGTTTGTCTAAAGTATATTGTAGCAATCTAAATAATTCTTCTGGATAATGAATAACAATTTCAAAAATCTCTTTAAAACTTTTTACATTGTCAAAATCAACATAAATATGAATATCAAACTTTTCTTTTATTGCATTAACACATAATTCATTCATAAATTCATATATAAGCCCATCTTCATTCATAAAATCAAAACTAGGTTCACTAGTTTTTACTATGTAATGGTCAGCACCAATTTCATACCATTCCCAACCAGGTCTTGGAGCGGGTGGACTAGAAACATAATGGTAAGCATCTTTTTTAAAATAATAATAGTGTGTATCGTAGATTATTTCATCCCAATCGGCATCGGGTTGTCTTTGAATATTTAAGGGTCCAATTACGTTAGTGTTCATTTGTATACTTTATTTATAGTTAATTTTTTACATAAAAAATAATTTCAATTTTATGTAAAAAAAGAACCATTACGGTCTTTTTATTTTTATTTAATTAACATAAAATATACAAATATACAAATATGATTATAACAAATATACAAACAATATATTACACTTATTTTACGTGGGTTATTTCGCGTATCCATAGAATATCTTCGTTGCTGTCTAAACAGCCTGCGTCCTCTGTTGCGACTAATCTTCCTATCATATAATCAGTTTGAGGGGCACAATTACCGCATAATTTACAGTTATCGCCGTAAATACAAGGATAATTAAAGGATTCCACATAATCGCAACAACGCTGATTACAATACAATTGACCATATTCTTTTTCTGTGTTACCACACCTGTGGCAATGTGACAAATAGCAAATCGATTCACATATAGTAAAACAGCGCTCCTTAGCATATTCTCTAGTTTCATTTATTTTTTTTTCATCAAAATTACTCACGTTGTATCGTGAGTTAAATAATGCTACTTTGTCGGTGTTAGAGCACATAGCACATACAACGTCGTCACAGTTTCTACAGTTAGAAATTCTTTCATAAAAGCAAGGACGTTCGTACACTTCGATTTCCTTTTCGCACTTTTCAGAACAATATAAATTCCCGTATAAATTGTCTTTCTCTTGTCTAAAGAATGTATTACAGTTATGACAAGCTTGAGCATAGCATATAGCATCTGCTAAAGTAATCATATTTGTCTTTGCGTAATTCTTTAGACTTTCAAACTCTGCTTGAGTTAGGTCGGTTTCATGTAAACAGTTAAAATGACTTACCTCGTTAAAATATTCTTCCTCAGTGTATGAGAAAGAATCCCTATTATCAAAACTAGTTCTTTCTTCTTCTTCGCAAAGCAGATATAATGTTTCTAATTTGGCATCAAGTGCCTCTAATTCAGGGTTCGATGTATATTTCGAACACATTGCCCAGAGGGCCTCCCTGATGGTAGCGAGTGTCTCCGGTGCATTGATTTCTTTTATTTTTAGCTCAGGAGTTGTCATATTTGATGACACCTCAATGGGTTTAAAGAAGTTTTCGTTAAATTGTCTCATCTTAAAAGTTGGTTGGTTATTAATTTATACATTTGTTGAAAAGTAAAAAAAGTATTTCACTTTTTTCGAGTTTTTTAATTTTTTTGGATTAACATTTTTATCTTTTTATTTTCTATTATTTTTCTATTTTTATGGTTTTTGTATTTTTTTATTCATCAAAATACTCAAATAGGTCACCAAGGCATTCGTATAGTTGTGCGTAAACTCTCAGTTCTTGGAAGGCGTCTATTGCCACTAATACAGGTTCACATCGTGCTATTTCAAAATCATGTTCAGTTAAACTATCGCGGCGTTTATTATATTCCCATATTTGGCAGACACGACAATCTTCTCCTTTGTCACACGGATACCAATAGTCTTCACAGGATTCCCAACATCTTTTATTACAGTATTGATGTTCTTTTTCGTCAAAAGTGGGATTTTCTACAGTTTTACCACAGCAATGGCAATGAGTTTGATAGTCGATTGCCTGCTCGATGGTAATACCATACTCTTCGGCGTAGTTAGTTAATTGTGCCTGCTCTTCTTCGGTGTACTTTTCAAGTAACAAACCGTCATATGCGCATCTATCATAGAAGCATCCGTGGCAAATCAAATTGTTTTTGTGGCAAATCAACTCGTCCCATTTAATGCTATTATTACAAGACTCGCAATCAGCAAACTCATCCTGGTCGAGGTTTTCGTAAAATACCTCGTTATCAAGGTCGTTAAGACCAAAGTTGTTGTGTTCGTTATTAGGATTCATAGTAACTAAAAGTGTATGTTTATTATTTTATACATTTCCCAAAAAAATAAAAAAGCATTTCAATTTTTTATTTTTCGAATTTTTTATTTAGAACCCGACGGATTAGGGTTAGGTTTGTTCTGTTTTTGAGCAGTAGCATCAGTCATGCCTTCTCTGTTCCTATAAATGCCCAAGAATGCGATAAGCATCAAGAAATATGGGAACAATACGAGGAACCAGGACAAATAGGTGAATCCCTTGTCGCACAAGCAGGACA
>Ga0114966_10004835_pt1 | contig 11504 bp, 9 predicted proteins | sample M_130207_XF_Meta_FD_87029 | JGI IMG/M metagenome (GOLD analysis project Ga0114966, IMG submission 87029) | Freshwater microbial communities from Lake Montjoie, Canada to study carbon cycling - M_130207_XF_MetaG | ecosystem: Environmental > Aquatic > Freshwater > Lake | place: Lake Montjoie...
CAAAGCCAAAGAGCCCAAGAGGAGCTGGTAATTCTCTTCCGGCTTTAGGCTTCTTATTGATCAGCATCTGAATGGATGAGTACACAATAAAGAGAGCAAAAAAGAGTGAGAGCCAGGAAGTGTTTAAGGCTTCAAATAATTCACTGCCACCGATGAGGCTGCCAAAAACCAATCCCGGGCTCATTGAGGCAACTAACTTCCAATCAATTGAGCCATGCTTATGATGTGCCCAAATTGCAGAGGTGTTTGTAAATAAAATAGTAGCCATGCCAGTTGCAATGGCCATATGCACAATCACCTCTTGATTAAATCCCAAATGGTTAAAAACCAAGATCATGAATGGCACGAGAATCATGCCACCGCCAATACCTAAAAGACCCGCTAAAAATCCAGAGATTCCTCCGCATAGCATGAGCATCAGAATGTCGCTTAGTAACATGAATTCCCCGCCTTAGCCGCTAGGCCGTCATCCTGAACCCTAAGGTTCAAGGTGGAACGGCTACTCTGTTTTGGGTGCATTAAGAGATTCAGGGAGTAAGCAAGTCTGAGTTGACACTGTGAATCTGCAAAACGCTCACGCCCACAAGGTAAAGATCGTTCCGGATGCTTGCGCATCGGTTCAAGGAACTATTGGCCTTGGCGAGCCAGGCAGGGAAAGGGTTTGCATCAAAGCGTCTACTTGATCTTCAAGATTGTGGATCTCTGCTTGAAGTTTTGCAATCTCATCAGAGTTCACATTAGAAGAGGGGCTTTGTTGCGATTGTTTTTGGAGTTTAATCAGATCACCAGCAATTTTAAGTGCAGCCATCATGCTGGCGCGCTCAATGCTACGATTGCCGCCGCTAATGGCCAATTGAATTTGCTCATCAACCAATACACATGCTGCACGCAGTAAAGGTTCGTGTTCTGCGCTTGTGGCAAGAGTAATCTTTTGCCCAGCTAAGGTTACTTCAATGCGTTGTTGGCTCACTATCATCCTCTGCGTTGGTCGGTGGAATAGTTTCGCCAAGTAAATTAAGTTGGCGTCCATCACTTTGTTCTGGTAAGCGGCTCAAAATATGTTGAATACGCTTTTGCGCACCCTCAATTTTCCCCTCAAGCTGAACCCGATTCTGCGTTAAGTTTTTAACTGCCTCGGCAATGGCTTGAACTTTATCGCTCAAGCGTTTTACAGATGCACCGATAGACCCGATTTCAGTATCGGTCTGGTCGGGGGAGAAAGGGATTTGCTCACTCATATCACCATTGTAGCTTTTTGATTAAATCTTGTGAAAGGTCCCTTTAGATTGCTTGATTTTAGGTCTGAGAGACCTCAAAAAGTATACCTAGCTGTTAAGTAATACGCTCTCCGATCGTTGGGATAGTAGTAGTAATTATTCGCAAATGACCCGCTAGCGACTTGGGTAGAGGCATAACCTCCGTAGGTAGAATATAAGGCATTGCCCACGTTTTTAATTGTGAATTTAGTATCCCATCCTCCCGTCTTGTAATTTAAATAGACATCGCCAACAGTGTAAGAGGGCATTAATGCGAGTGAGTTATAGATAGCGGTATTGGTTCCAGCATCGTAATGCTGTGTACTAACATAGTTGACCACGCCACCAAAAGACCAACTTTGGTCGATCAAATAGTTGGCTCTAGCATTTAGTAGCAAATCAGGCGTAACTGCTACAGACTGACCCATAGATGGCCCGTCGGCATAGTAGGAGCGTTGAAATTTTCCACCACCAGCAATATTCAATCGATTTGTCAGATTGACAGAAGAGTCAAAAACTACGCCTCTTCGATTGATATTGTATGGAGAGTTATAGTTGGCCCCTGTAGTGGGGTTGTAGCTTATTTCATTTTGGGAAACAGAAGAGAATAGGGAGCCATTCACCTTGAGACTTTTGAGCATCCAATTACCACCAAGCTCATAGGTTTGAGCAATTTGAGGCTTCAAGATGCCATTAAAAACTTGTGCGCCGGTAGTTGGATTGGAACCCCAAAATTCATCAATATTGGGGAAGCGATAGGATTGATTCCATTTAATGTAGAGATTTTGATTCTTTGCGTAATTGAAATTAAATGCAGCATCCCCGGCATTGGCAGAAAAAGTTTGATTTGCTGTCGAAGAGCCATCTATAGAGCCAATAGCTGAATAATAGGTAGTTGCTTGCTGTTTCTGGTGCCTTGCGCCCCCAGTAAAGCTGATGCCATTTGTTATAGGTAGTTTAAAAATGCCATACAAGGATTGATTCAATAAAGAGGCGTTTTGAATATTATTGGTTTGACCATTCGGGTTGGTGATGTAGCCATCTGGGATCATGTAACTATTTAATTGGTTTGAGCCATATGATCCAACAGATCCTTGAGCAGCTTTATTAAACTCGTACCCTACAATCGTCGTTCCTAGAGGACCAAAATTGGCTTTGACACGAGGCGAGAGATTGAGTTGCCAGCCTGAAAGTGTATTGTTCGTGTTTGACCACACTGGAGATCCGCTACTGGTACTGATAGCTGCCACAGTGTCATAAAAGGGGTAGTAATTAAACGAAGTTTTATTGGTATAGGAAGTATCTAACTCGCCTAAATAACCTTCAGCTAATTCTTTGGTACCGCCAAAACGAAATCCTGAGTTGTTGACGGTATTGTTTGCTCCAATGTTCTTAAAGTAGGCTGATTGGGGATTTCCGCTACCTACTTGACCAATAACTGCCCCAGGCAACTGTTGATTCGTATAGCCATAAATCAAGTCAATGTAGAACTTATCAATACTGTTAAATTTTTGGATTACTTTTGCATCGAAGGCGTAGGCATTTGCTGCAGAATTCTGGCGCCATCCTTGAGTATTTGAGGTATTTGCCGTGAGCTGATAAGTAGTGTCCTGATAAGTATCGCGCAGAATCATATTGTTAATGACAGTGTTATAACTACCATAACTCGTACTTGCTTGATTGAGCTTAGACGTATTTCCATTCGTGATGATATTAATCACTCCACCCACTGCTCCGTTGCCATACTGCACACTAGCGCCACCTTGTAGAACTTCGATACGCTCAATTGAATCTATTGGAATGGATTCCCACATAACCGATGAAGAGTCGATGGGGTTAATTCTTTGTCCATCGACCAATATCAGAGTGGTGCTACCAGCGGTCATTCCATAGCCGCCCATATCGACTGTGGCATCTAGATTGAGTTGTCCACCCCCATTGATATTGCGCACATTAAGTCCGCCAATTTGAGATAGAACATCAGGAATATTGTTTGATGTTGAGCTGGCTATCTCATCACGCGTAATGATTTTGACGTTCGCAGGAACTTCGTTGAGGTTCTCTTCAAAACGTGAGCCAGTGACAACGACGGTAGATTGAGAGTTTTGTGCAAATGCTAAAGATGGGTTACTGATGGCAAAAAATGCGCCGCAAAGAAGGGCGATTTTTTTCTTACTATGCTGCTGCTTCATGAAAGGCTTTCTGTTGTCGATTGCCCAGCTCACTTCCCCGTAAGCTGGGTCGAACAGAATTTCACGTGCAGGAGTTCGAGCGTCAATTGGGCGCAAGATCGTAGGACCAAGCGCTGTCATCGGCGCGCGAAGGTCCCCGTCCGCGAAATTCCACCTGTCTTGGCCGGTATCCGGGCTAGTAAATCTCAGAATCTGGCCTTCCCATGCGATTGACGCGCACAGTGGCTTTGTCAGATTCCTGACACCTTTTAGATCAAAGGTGCATTTACTTACCGTTGCGGGGGCAGCACACGTTTTGTGTTTCCCGTTTAACTCTATTGCACTGCAATAAAGCACCACGACACATTCATTCTAGCTTAATCATTTGATGGATTAGGGTTTTTATCTAGTTTTTAGGGTAATAAAGACTACAATTATCAGTATTGGAGTAATGATTTATGACTGCATTAGACAAGCACCCCGAAAAAAACCTGATTCGCCTTCAGTTGAGTCAAAACTCGGTCTTAAAAAGCTTAGATCAGGATGCGATGGCCGATTTGGAACGCCATTTAGAGATCTCGGATCTCAGAAAATCAGAGATTGTGCTGCATCAAGGCGATCACCAAATGGAACAATACTTTGTTTTAGATGGAATCTTGAAGCGTATTGTGTCCAGTGCTGATGCCAAGGAAATGATCCTCCGTTTTGCGATTGAAAAAGATATTGAGACTAGCTATGCCGCTTGGCGCTTAAAGACTGCCGCCCCCTATAGTATTGCTAGCGTCACCAAGGCCCGTGTGGCTCGGATGCCCCTCAAAAAATGGGTTGAATTTTTAGAGCAACATCAGTCCCTCAAAGAAAGCTTTGAGTTTGAAGTCATGCGTCTCATGAGCGAGATCATGGCTCACACCATTACTTTGCATATGCTTGATGCCCCAGGCCGGGTAGAGCGTTTCCTGCGTAAATATGAAGACTTATTTGAGCTACTCCCCAAAAAGGAGCTAGCTTCCTATCTCAACCTCTCTCCGGAGACTTTGAGCCGCCTTAAAACAAAGCATAAAGAGCTTTTTATATAGGTTTTATGAGTTCGCGCCCCTTTGGATTGCGTGATTTAGGGGGAAATTGACCGAAGTCAATGATGAACGCCCACCTCGAGCCTAATATTCATCTCTGCCTAAGCGGGGTCTAATACCCGCAGTGCGATTCATAACTTTATTGGAGAAGCTAGCGAAAGCTAAATTGCATAACCCTATCACTAAGTGGTGGCCTGCAATTGATATCAAATTCTATGACAACAGATACGCAAAACACACAATTAACCGACGGCTTTCACCTCGTCATTGACGCTTTAAAAGCGAATGATCTCAATACCATTTTTGGTCTAGTTGGCATTCCAATTACTGACTTATGTCGTTTGGCGCAGGCAGAAGGTATCCGCTTTATTGGTTTTCGTCATGAGCAACACGCCGGTAACGCAGCTGCAATTGCTGGTTATATGACTCAAAAACCGGGCATTTGTATGACTGTTTCTGCTCCAGGTTTCTTGAATGGCTTAACAGCATTAGCAAATGCCACTGTGAACTGTTTCCCCATGATTTTGATTTCTGGCTCAAGTGAGCGTGAGATTGTTGACTTGCAGCAGGGCGACTACGAAGAGATGGATCAGCTCAACGCAGCTAAACCATATTGCAAAGCTGCATATCGCATCAATCATATTGAAGATATTGGCATTGGTTTTGCTCGCGCGATTCGTGCGGCAGTTTCTGGACGCCCAGGCGGAGTTTATTTAGATTTGCCAGCTCAGTTATTGGCCCAAACCATGCCGGTTGAAGAAGCTAAGAAATCGATTTTCAAAGTAATCGATCCTGTGCCACGCCAGATTCCAGCTGCTGATGCAGTAGCGCGAGCACTAGATGTTCTCAAAGGTGCTAAACGCCCATTGATTCTCTTGGGCAAAGGCGCTGCTTATGCGCAAGCCGATAAAGAGATCCGTGACCTGATTGAGAAGTCTGGCATTCCTTACTTGCCAATGTCGATGGCAAAAGGTTTGTTGCCAGATGATCATCCGCAAACTGCATCCCCAGCACGCTCGTTTGTTTTGGCAGAGGCTGACACAGTTTTATTAATTGGCGCCCGTTTGAACTGGTTACTTGCGCACGGTAAAGGCAAGACCTGGGGTAAGGAGCCTAAGAAATTTATTCAGATCGATATTCAGGCAAACGAAGTTGATAGCAACGTACAAATCGCCGCACCATTGATTGGTGATATTGGTTCATGCGTTGGTGAACTCTTGAAAGGCATTGCTGCTGTTCCTAAGCCAAGCGCTGAATGGATTTCAGCAATCAACGAGAAAAAAGACAAGAACATGGCGAAGATGGCAGAAACACTTGCCAAAGAAGTAAGTCCAATGAACTTCCATGGAGCATTGCGTGCGATTCGTGATGTGATCAAGAAGAACCCTGATGTGAACTTAGTAAACGAGGGTGCAAACACGCTGGACTTCTGCCGTGCGATTGTGAATATGTATAAACCTCGTAAGCGTTTTGACTCCGGTACCTGGGGCATCATGGGTATCGGTATGGGCTATGCGATTGGCGCTTCAGTTATTAGTGACTTGCCAACCGTTGCAGTCGAGGGCGATAGCGCATTTGGCTTTAGCGGCATGGAGTTAGAAACTATTTGCCGTTACAACTTACCAATTACTACAGTTGTTTTCAATAACAATGGCGTTTACCGTGGCACTGATACGAATCCCACTGGTGGCGCAGATGTGGCGCCAACTGTATTCGTAAAAAATGCTCGTTACGACAAGATGATCGAAGCATTTGGTGGGGTAGGTTATTACGTTACTACTCCAGCAGAATTAGAAGCAGCTTTAACAGAAGCGATTGCTGCCCGTAAACCAGCCCTGATCAATGCTGTTATTGATGAAGCCGCAGGCACTGAAAGTGGACGTTTGACAAACTTGAATCCATCCACAGCTGGCTCTAAGAAATAATTTTTACTAAAGCTAAATAAGTAATACTTAAGGAGAAACAAACATGACTAAACCATTAGACGGTATTCGCATTATTGACTTCACCCACGTACAAGCAGGTCCTGCATGTACTCAATTATTGGGATTTTATGGAGCTGACGTGATTAAGGTTGAGCGTCCAGGTTCTGGCGACGTTACTCGTAGTCAATTACGTGATATCCCAGGCGCAGACGCTTTGTACTTCACTATGCTAAACGGCAATAAACGTTCTTTGACACTCGACACTAAGACCCAAGAAGGTAAAGAAGTGTTAGAAAAGATGATCAAGGTTTCCGATGTCATGGTTGAGAACTTTGGTCCTGGCGCTTTAGATCGTATGGGTTTTTCTTGGCAGCGTATTCAAGAACTCAATCCAAAAATGATTTTGGCATCAGTAAAAGGTTTTAGCGATGGCCACTCATATGAAGACTTAAAAGTGTATGAGAACGTTGCTCAGTGTGCTGGTGGCGCTGCTTCAACAACTGGTTTCTGGGATGGTCCTCCTACAGTTTCTGCAGCAGCTTTGGGTGACTCTAATACTGGTATGCATTTAGCAATCGGTATTTTGACTGCCTTGATGCAACGTCAAAAAACTGGCAAAGGTCAAAAGGTTTCTTGCTCAATGCAAGACGCTGTATTGAACTTGTGCCGTGTGAAGTTGCGCGATCAACAACGTTTGGACAAAGTCGGTTACTTAGAAGAGTATCCACAGTACCCACACGGCTCCTTTACTGATGTAGTTCCACGCGGCGGTAACGCTGGTGGTGGCGGACAGCCAGGTTGGGTGTTGAAGTGCAAGGGCTGGGAAACTGATCCAAATGCTTACATCTATTTCACGATTCAAGGTCATGCTTGGGAGCCAATTACTAAGGCTTTGGGCAAACCAGAGTGGGCAACTGATCCAGCCTATATGACTGCTGAAGCTCGTCAAGATAAGATTTTTGATATCTTCGCAGTCATTGAAGATTGGCTCAAAGATAAGACTAAGTACGAAGCTGTAGATATCCTCCGCAAGTTTGATATTCCATGTGCTCCAGTCCTCTCTATGAAAGAATTGGCTAACTCACCTGATTTGCGTAAGAGTGGCTCAATTGTTGAAGTTGATCACAAAGTACGCGGCAAGTATCTGACTATCGGCAGCCCAATCAAGTTCTCTGATTTGGAAGTCGAAGTGAAACCATCTCCTGTATTGGGTGAACACACTGATGAAGTGTTGGCTGATCTTGGTTACAGTGCTGATGACATCGCTAAGCTGCATACAGCTAAAGCAGTTTAATAACGACTATTTATCGTTGATATTTTGAAGGCGCTCCTTGTGGGCGCCTTTTTTAATTCTCAGGAAGAAAAGAAAATGACCCATAAAAAATACTATAGACTGAGTATATGAATATCAATGTTGATTTAAGCCAACTAGTCGAGTGCATCGGCGATGCGATCATCGTTGTCGATGCCCACGAAAAAATTGTGCTCTGGAATCCCGCTGCTACTCGTATCTTTGGTTATGCAGAAGAAGAGGCTTTAGGCAATACTTTAGATTTGATTGTTCCCGAACGCCAACGTCATAGGCATAACGAAGGCTGCCGTAAATCCATGGAAACGGGAATCACGCGTTATGGCGCTTCACTCCTCAAAGTGCCAGCTCTTCATAAGAGCGGCAGCATGCTTTCCATAGCCTTTACTGTTGGCATGCTGTTTGATGAGGAGCACAAAGTTAATGGCATCGTGGCACTGATCCGGGATGAGACTGAGCGCTATGCCCAGGAGAAGGCCCTTAAACAGCGCATCTCTGAGCTTGAAACTCCCCACTCTTAGCCTCATATACCCCTTAGGAGGCTCTATTTCAGCTTAAGCAGGGGTGTATGCCTAAAAATTGGGTACGCTCCAGTGATCTTTATTCCCCGCTGGTAAAATTATTCAAATTCAGAAATTCTCATTTTTATCAGGACTTAAACCATGGCAAAAGCACTAGACGGGGTCAAAATCCTCGACTTCACACACGTTCAATCTGGACCAACCTGCACGCAGTTGCTTGCTTGGTTTGGCGCGGATGTGATCAAGGTAGAAAAATCTGGCGAAGGTGATGCAACGCGTGGTCAACTGCGCGACATTCCAGATGCAGATAGCTTGTATTTTACAATGCTCAACCATAATAAGCGTTCGATCACTGTCAATACTAAAACCCCAAAGGGTAAAGAAATTCTGGAGCGCTTGATTAAAGAGTGTGATGTGCTAGTTGAAAACTTTGCACCGGGCGCACTTGATCGCATGGGATTTTCTTGGGAGCGCATTCAAGAACTCAATCCAATGATGATTATGGCTTCTGTTAAAGGTTTTGGTCCTGGCCCTTATGAAGATTGCAAAGTGTATGAGAACGTAGCGCAATGCGCTGGCGGATCTGCATCAACCACTGGTTTTGATGATGGTCCTCCGATGGTGACTGGTGCACAAATTGGTGATAGCGGTACTGGCTTGCATTTAGCCCTCGGTATTGTGACTGCGCTGTATCAACGTACTCACTCTGGCCGCGGTCAAAAAGTGTTGGCAGCTATGCAAGATGCGGTATTGAATTTATGTCGCGTGAAGTTGCGTGATCAGCAGCGTCTCGATCGCGTTGGCATCATGCAAGAGTATCCACAGTTTCCAAATGGTAAGTTTGGCGAGGCTGTGCCTCGAGCTGGCAATGCCTCTGGTGGCGGTCAGCCAGGCTGGATTGTGAAATGTAAAGGCTGGGAAACCGATCCAAACTCCTATATTTATGTGGTAGTTCAGGCCCCTGTGTGGGAAGCCATTTGCAAAGTCATTGGTCGTGAAGACTGGATTACTGACGCTCGTTTTTCATCACCAATGGCGCGCTTACCCCATTTAATGGAGATCTTTGGCGAGATCGAAAAATGGACGATGACCAAGAGTAAGTTTGAGGTCATGGATATCTTGAATAAGTACGATGTTCCATGTGGTCCGATTTTGTCTATGAAAGAAATTGCTGAAGAACCCGCACTCCGTGCTACTGGTACAGTAGTTGAAGTCGATCATCCAATTCGCGGGAAGTACCTGACTGTAGGTAACCCAATTAAGATGTCCGATAGCCCAACTGAAGTGACGCGTTCACCACTTTTAGGTGAGCATACTAATGAAATTTTGAGTGAATTGGGTTATACCAATGAAGAGTTAAAGACCTTACATCACGATAAGGTTATCTAAGATGAGAGTTGCGCTGATTGGGAGTGCAGATTTTGGTAAAGCTGCTTTAGAGGCTTTTTTAGATCGCGGTGACGAAGTTGTTGCGGTTTTCTGTCCACCGGATAATCCCAAGTCAAGTAAACCTGAAGTGCTGAAAGAAGCAGCCCTTGCAAGAGGTCTAAGCCCTTTGCAGTTTGCATCTTTGAAGGGTCCTGAGGCTGCTCAGGCCATGATTGATAGTCATGCTGATATTTGTGTGATGGCCTATGTGCTGCAATTTGTTCCCCAAGAGCTTTGTAAGATCCCAAAGCACGGCACGATTCAGTATCACCCATCACTCCTACCAAAATATCGCGGCCCAAGCGCAATTAATTGGGCAATTGCATTAGGGGAAGAAAAAACAGGTTTAACGATCTTCCGCCCATCAGATGGTTTAGATGAAGGCGCAGTGATTTTGCAAAAAGAAGTGGCAATTGGTCCTGATGACACCTTGGGCAAAATCTACTTTGACCACTTATTCCCAATCGGCGTAAAAGCATTGCTAGAGACAGCTGATCTTGTAGTAGCAGGTAAGCATCAAGAAATTGTGCAAGATGAATCACAGGCAAACTACGAAGGTTGGTTTGGTGTTGACGCTGCTCAAGTTCATTGGGCAAGCCATATCAGCCAAATCTATAACCTCATCCGTGCATGCAATCCAGCTCCTGGAGCTTGGACCAAGTTTGGGGAGCAAAAGGTGCAGCTCTACGATTGCCACAAACATGTTGCGGCTACCTTTGGCGCTGTTAAAGGTAAGCCAGGTGAAATCACACAAATTACTTTAGATTCATTCTTCGTGGCTTGCCATGGCGGACAGATTGAAGTCCTCAAGGCCAAGGGTGCTGCAGGGAAGGTGAGTGGTGCGGATTTGGCTAAAGAATTGAACTTAGAAGTGGGGCAGTTCTTCACCCTTTGAGAATGAACCTAGGATTAAATCTCTAGGTTATCAATCAAGCGCGTTTTACCAAGTTTGGCTGCCGTGAGAATCACCAATGGCTCTCCAGCCTGCAAGCTTTCATTAGAGGATGGGGCTAAATCACCTTGCTGTCGAATGGCGATATAGTCTGGCTCCCAACCACGCCCAACTAACCTCGCAACAGCTACTTTTTCAATTTCAGCTAAGGCATTGGTGTTGCGCGAACCCAGCTGTAGAACTTGCTCGCGAACTTCTTTTAATACTCTTTGTAATTCAGGCGCCTCTACCCGTTCGCTTGCTGAGAGAAAGTTATTGCGAGAGGAGAGCGCCAAACCGTCATCAGCTCGGATGGTTTCACCAGGCACGATATTGACTGGCAATGCAAACTGTTTGGCCATTTGACGAATAATCATCAATTGCTGGTAATCTTTTTTTCCGAATACGGCAACCTTGGGTTGTACACAAGAAAAGAGTTTTAATACAACTGTACAAACACCTTTGAAGAAGCCGGGACGGAATTCACCTTCAAGGATGTCGCCAAGTTGCTGTGGGGGGTCTACGCGGTATTCTTGTGGCTGAGGGTAAAGATCACGCTCAGTTGGTGCAAACAAGATATACACCCCTTCTTTTTCAAGCTTCTCAATGTCCGCTTGCATAGTGCGTGGATAACTCTCAAAGTCTTCATTGGGACCAAATTGCAGGCGATTGACAAAGATACTGGCAACTACTGGGTCACCATACTGTCTTGCCAGACGCATGAGTGATAAATGGCCTTCATGCAAGTTGCCCATCGTTGGTACAAACGAGGCACGGGTTTGACCGCGTAAGTGGTCACGCAACACCTGAATGTCGCTAAAAATTTTCATGCAACAGGAGTGTAGGCTAGGCGCACGTATATCGGCGCATATGGCTCTGCCTGTGTAATC
>Ga0114966_10004836_pt1 | contig 11500 bp, 7 predicted proteins | sample M_130207_XF_Meta_FD_87029 | JGI IMG/M metagenome (GOLD analysis project Ga0114966, IMG submission 87029) | Freshwater microbial communities from Lake Montjoie, Canada to study carbon cycling - M_130207_XF_MetaG | ecosystem: Environmental > Aquatic > Freshwater > Lake | place: Lake Montjoie...
AAGGACTTCCCACTATTCCGACTACCCATTCTCCTGCGTTCCAAACTGTGTTCGTCCTCTGTCGCCGAACCCACCCTCCTCGAAGAAATGGGCGAATGCCGCAATGATTACGGCGGCTATTTCATCATCGGCGGTGCAGAGAAGATACTCATCACACGGGGCGAACAGGCCTTTAATTCCCTGTATGTCGAACAGAAACCCGCGACCGACGAAAAGGTATCGGCCTACGCCTCCGTTGTGTCGCTGCATCCTGAGACGAAACAGACGCGCCGCGTTGCGCTATATATGTTGCGTGTTCGCTTCGATAGCGACGATAAGATGAAAGGGGGACAACTCCGTGTGGCGGTGCCGATGATCCGTGGAGAATTCCCGCTATTTATCCTGTTCCGCGCCCTCGGCTACGAATCCGACGAAGAGATCGTGCGGATGATTTTACCGGATGCCGCCGATCCGCTCCAGTCCGATCTGGTGCCTACGATCGTGGACTCCTATCCGATCTACAATCGGTTCACGGCGATCAAATTCATTATGACCCTCACGAAGGGCTTCACGGAGGCCCACGTGCTGGACATCCTCAAGAATCTGATGTTGCCGCACGTTCCCGAAGAGGCGCGGGGACAGTATCTGGCAGAGATGGCACGGGCGGCGCTCCAGGCGAACGCGGGGCAGCGCCCTAAGACGGATCGCGACGATATGCGGAATCAGCGTTTCCTACCCACGGGTACGCTTCTGCGGGAACTCTTCAACGGCTGCTGGAAGGATTGGCGGGCGGCGGTGTCCCTTACCATTGACCGCACCTACCGTTCCAACGAACATCTGTATGTGGGAGAGGGGCTGTTTGATCTCTTCGGTGACTCTACACGTGCAGCCATCTTCCAGCCGAATCTGCTGAACCAGGCGATTATGCGCGGCTTCCGCGGGAAATGGGGTACGAACCCACAGAATGAGAAAGTCGGTGTTATTCAGCCATTGGCACGGATCTCGTATCTCGACGCGATGTCGCACGTGCGTCGTGTGGTGTCTGATTTCGACACGGGATCGAAGGTCACGGGGCCGCGCAAACTCCATACGAGCCAGGTCGGCTATTTCTGTACATCGGAGACACCTACGGGCGCACACATCGGTGCCACGAAGAATATGTCGATGATGACGCAGTTTTCGTTCGGGGCGCCGATGAAACCGGTGTATGACTGGATGTATCTCAAGGGTGGCCTCATACCAGTGGGAGAGACGACGGTGGAGATCCGGAAATCTGCCGCGGTCGTACAGATCAATGGTGGAACGGTGGGATTTACGCTGGATCCGATAGGACTAACACGTGTCCTCCGATTGTTTAAGTGGACGGCGTGTATGTCACCCACGGCGTCGATCTCGTTTAATACAATGGACCGCACTGTTCGTATTCTGTTGGACGAAGGGCGGCCCGTGCGACCTCTTTGGCACGTATACGGAGAAGGCACGGGGTTCGTGGATCGGATGCCGGCGTTTCTGAAAATGTCCTGGGCGGAACTCGTGTTTGGAACGTATCCGCTGACGAAGCCGTTCGCCAAGCTGCGCTCCGTGGCCTTCGTGGATCCGTTGTCAGATAATCGCGGGGCGTCATTTGCCGACTACGAAACGGCACTGGGGGGCGCGGTCGGCGCTATTGAATACTGCGATCCGGTGGAGATGAATGAGGCCTACATCTCGTGGTGGGGTACGGATCTCACGGCGGATCACACCCACACCGAGATCCATCCGAGCACTCTGACCGGTCTTCTGGCGTCGATGATTCCGTATTCGAATCACAACCAGGCTCCGCGCAACCAGTTGTCGTGTTCGCAGAGCAAACAGGGTATTGGGACTATGGCGACGAACATCGGAAATCGCTACGACACGTATTCGCACCAGCTGTGTTACGGAGAGGCGCCCATTTGTCGAACATTTATGTATGAGACCGTGGGTGGCGGACAGATGCCGTATGGTTTTAATTGTATTATCGCGGCGACGTCGGAATCGGGCTACAATCAGGACGACGGTCTCATTGTGAATCGGGATTCGGTGGCACGGGGGATGTTCCAGAGTCTGGCGTTCCGATCCTATGATTGCGAAGAGGAGGTCGATAAACATACAAAGGTCCACAGCCATATCGCGAATCCGGGCTCGGTGCCCTCTTGGACTTCTCTGAAGGCGGGGCTCGATTATTCGAAGCTCGATGGACGGGGTATTATCCGCGTTGGCGAAATCGTGGAAGACAACACGGTGTTGGTGGGGCGGTATATGATGTTGCCCGATTCGAATGAGATCAAGGACGCGTCGGTGACACCGGGGCTGTTTACGCAGGGGCGCGTGGACTCCGTGGCGGTTCTCCATCAGAACGACGAAACGGGGGCGGGACAGAGCCGGCTACTCGTTAAAGTGCGGATAATTGAAATACGGATCCCGCAGATCGGTGACAAGTTCTCGTCGCGGCACGGACAAAAAGGTACGATTGGAATGTTTATCCACGCCGCGGATCTACCGCGAACGGCGGAGGGTATCGTGCCAGATGTGATGGTGAATCCGGGTGGTCTTATTTCGCGTATGACGGTGGCACAGCTGGTGGAGATGGTCGCCGGTCGTATGGGTGCGGAAGTCGCCGCGAAGATGAATGCGACGACGTTCTGTAACGGGGGCGATTTCGTGCGGCAACTCGGGGATGTTCTGGAGGCGATCGGGGCCTCGCGCACAGGGGACAATGTGTTGTATTCGGGGATTACGGGTGCCCAGATTCGTACGGATATATTTATGTGCCCGCTGTATTTTATGCGTCTCAAGCATTTGACGGATGACAAGGTCAATGCCCGTGGTACGGGGCGGCGCGAGATCCGCACCCACCAGCCGACAGGAGGTCGCGGGAATGAGGGTGGTCTGCGTATCGGAGAGATGGAGCGCGATTCGTTGATTGCGCATTCGGTGACCTTGTTCCACCAGGAATCGATGATGAAGCGCGGCGATGCCACGACGTTCTGGATCTGTAACGGATGTGGGCGGATCCCGATTTATAATGAGGCGGAGGGGCTGTTTGTGTGTCCGACGTGCGAAGGACCGCTTATCTATAATGGTGTCTCGCCGGAGACGCTTACCTTACAGATGCCAACGACGCAGAGTCGTGTGACGTTTTCGCGGGTGTCGATGCCGTATACCCTCAAATTGCTCGATCAGGAACTGACGACCTTTGCGAACATTGGGTTCCGGTTTGTGACGGAGACGGGGCGGCTGCGCGAATCGGATTGGCCTTGGCCTGAGATCGATGTAGAGTTCAAGGCGGAGAAGGTGGCGGTTGAAGAGGCGACGGCAGTGAATGAGATGCCGGTGTTGGGGGTCAAACCATCTCGTAAGAAGAGTGCTGCCTCAGCAGCAGCCGTGACAGAGAAACCGGCTGCAGCAACTGTGGAGGATGCTATGGCGATTCGCTTTTCCAACAAACTCGTGAATGAATACGGCATCTTCGGCACATTCGCACCCACGGCTTTCCGTATAACGGGTCCACAGATCGCCGGTTCTGATGGAACGGTTTATCCGGAACTCGGCATCGCTGCCGATGGATCTGTTAATGCTGGTCAGCAGACGTGGCCGACCGTCGAACATTATTATCAGGCGATGAAGTTTCCGCAGGACGCTGCCTGGCAGGAGGAGATCCGTCGTGCGCCGACGGCGGTGAAAGCGAAACAGCTCGGTGCCTCTCCCGAACATCCTGCGCGTGGCGACTGGGAACAGGTTAAGGAAAAGGTTATGAAGACGGCACTGCTCGCGAAATTCCGTCAGAACCCCGCGCTGCTTGCGTTGCTTCAGGGAACCGGTGAGCGACGGCTGATGGAAGTGTCGACGATTGACAATTATTGGGGGATGGGGCCGAAGGGCAAGGGTCTGAATCGGCTCGGTGAGCTGCTTACAGAAGTTCGTACGGAACTCAAGGATGAACGTCCGGATAAGGAGATGTTGACTCCTGTATCAGAGACAGAGGTCTCCGAAGAATCGGAAGAGGCGGAAGAAGAGGCAGAGGCAGAAGAAGAGGCAGAGGCAGGGGAAGTTGTTCAAGCGGCAGAAAATACCATCCAACTTGCGGGGACCACTGTCAGACAGGTTGGTGGTGGTGGAGGCGGTGGTAACGGTCAAGGTGTTTATCTGTTTATCAATTCGGCGAACACGCCGTTTGTAGAACCGAAAGCACGGAGGGCGCGTCAGCGTGGTGCTTCGCGGAGCATATATTGGGAAGGAATGGAATCCCATCAATCAGGAGGTGGAGGTGGAGACGGAGATGAAGGCGAACAACTCACGGCCGGACACACCGAGGTGAAGGTGGAAAAACTCGATGCCTAGAAACACAGAATCCAAATAAACCAAAACTTGACTGTTTTGTACCACTTCTTGTAGAAGTAGTACAATGGAGACCACCACGATCGATCCCCGAATTGCAAGTATGCTCATTCAGAGTCGCCAAACCGTTCTAGATATCCTCGAAGAACGTGGCTATGATCCTCTTCCCTATCGTAATATCGCCCCTGATCAAATTATCACGCTTGTCAATGCTGGTGCACCCGGAGCTCTCGATATGATTCTTAAAAAGAAACCCGACTCGGTAGCACCGTGTGAACGCGCGGCCGTTCTTTATACGCTACAAGTTCGTACACTACGCCATCGTATGGAAACATTTATGGCAGATGTCTATAAGGAAGGCGTCGTCACACCGGCCGATGATACTCTTGTAATACTCAATGAGCCCTGGAATGAAATCTTTGATAAGACATCTCTTCAAATGTGGCAGAAGGAAAAGACGCGTATCACATTCTTTCATATTAAAAATGTCGTAGTACATTCCGGTCGACATGTCCTTGTGCCACCCCATCGGAAACTCAACGCTGAAGAGGCTAAGGCTGAGATGGCACGCTGGAGTGTGACACAGAAATCACAGTTCCCGCTCATCAAACACAGCGATGCCCAGGCAAAACGACTGGGTTTGATACCCGGCGATATCGTGGAGATTCTGCGCCCTTCGCCTACGTCAGGAATTGCCCGTGTGTTGCGAATCTGCGCTGCTTAAACAGCGCAACAAAATATGTAGGAATACGATAGGGTGAAATGTCGTCGACCGTAGATATGGATGCTAATGCGCTGCGATTGTATAACGATGCGAATACTATGTTCAACGCGGATAAAGATAGAGTAAGATCTAGTTTTGATGCGTGGAAAGCTAAAATGTCCGCCGTAGGGTGTTCACAGACAGACCAGCCAACTCAAGTGGCATTACAAGCGGTAGAGTCGGCGCTAAATACGTGGAGGACTCATATCAACGAACAAATGGAGAGAGTGGGGAATAAGATGGATCACCACGTGGATACAATAGGTGTTCTCGCAACGCAAGTTGCGGATGACAAAGTTATCTTACAGAAGCTCCGTTCCGAAGCAGGGACGCGCTCAGATCAGGCGAATACAGTGAATCCCAAAATAGTGGGAACACCGTCGTCAAACATACTCTGGCTCAATCGTAATTTCAGGACTTCAACACGGGCGACGTTGCTCGTTAGCAGCATTGTGCTCGGTATTCTTGCAGCTGTGGGCCTCGCATATTTTATATATGCGTCTGAGATTATCCAGAACACGGCCGGTGTTATTGCGTCTACTACTGGTAGTGCCGTTGATTCGTTGCGAATGAAAATTATTGGCGGTGTTGTGTTAGCTGGATTGACTACTGTTATAATTGGGTTCTTTAGAAGCTATATTATAAATGTCGCCACTAGGGGGTCCGTCAACTATGTAGTGAAATAACTTTGTACCCAGATGATAGAGAATGCCTGTCCAAGTACCCGGCAATATAGAAAATCCACCCAAAACAACTTCCGGTCTTAATTATACAGGGGGTATATTTAATTCGTGGTCTTCAACATTGAAGACACAAACCTGCGATACTGCACTTGGTGCGGGTGTTCCGGTGGGGTCCGTCATGCCTGATGGTGGTATCAGTACACCTAACAAATTAGAGGGAGCAGCTATAGCAGTTTATGTAAGCAGTAAGGAATGTACAGATCCTAAGATGTGTGTGAGGGGTAAAATCCCCGGCAAAATAAATGATATGGATAAACAATTACAGTTGGATCGTCGATTTTATGAGACATCGCAGGAAGAATATTGCTTTTATGAAGTACGCTACAGAAAAGCCCTTACAGATCTGCTTACAAAATTATCATCCAATACCACCGTAACAACCGCTGAGTATAATACTGTAATAGGTCTGAATAATCGCCTGAATTCGCTTCTCCTGATTGTTAATGAGGTGGCGGATCGGCGCGCGGGAATGGTCAATCAGCGGTCGAACCTTATTGAGCGGGCCGATAATGACCTCCATACTAAGAATGAACAGCTGCGTAAACAGAAAGAGTTTTTACAATCTAGCGATGTACGTATCCGAACACAGGAAGAGATGATGCGCTATTCGGCTGAGAAAAGTCGTGCCATGAATATTCAGATTGTGTTCTTCGTTGCGCTAAATATTGTTGCTCTAGGAACGATTCTTACTGTATATAAGAATCTGAAGCCTTCCGTATAATTTACACCCGTACTATTAGACGATGGGATCAAATTCGGCAGCGAATATTGCAAGGGATATTGTTGATCTCCAAGATGCGTTGGAATATCAATTTATGACAGCCTTACAAGATAAACCTGGTGAGTATGTCAAATATACAACCGATCAACTCACCGGTATATCGAATCAGCAGATTAGTGTAAAACACGCCACGTTCAGCACAGTAGAAGCAGATATGGCGCGAATGATGGATATGGAACACAATAGTCGTGCGGCACTGATACGTACGAATGAGCTGACAGAGACAAAGGATATGATCTTCACTGAACAAGAGAATCTGAAGAACTCCCGTATCTACAATAAAGATTTAACCCGGCGTCAGGTAGAAATCAATAATTGGTATTATGAGAATAAACGGGAAACACTGTTTGTGTTACAATTTGTATTATTGGTTGTTCTTGCCATCATCACTATCTTGTATATTGCTCACACCGGCTGGATGACACAGGACGCCGCGGATTACCTGATGGGATTCATTCTTGTGGTAGGTGCCGGTCTGTGGGTATACCGTTGGTACTATACGAACTATATCCGTGATCCGCGCTACTGGAGCAATCGGCGATTTACCAAGGATGGTAAATATTCTAGTAGCGGACAGATTTGTATTGGTTCGCAGTAAATGGTTTCTATTTGTCGGGATTGAAACATTGTTTGAAAATCGGATTGCCTACGTGATTTTCAAAAAATGTGTATAAACAGTAAGGATGGCGGCGGCGTGTCTAAATGGAAATAGTGTTGTAAACCGGTTAGACAAAGAGATAGACGTGCTCGATAATATCTCCAAGTTTCTCCTCAAACAACTCAAGCGTGATTCGGAATCAAAGAGCAGTCATCTAGAACAGGTTGTTACGGAAACATCTGCCAAGCTTGAAACCGAAATTGATGAACTGAAATCCCAAATCCGACTGGAACGGCGGCGGTTCCTGGATGCGAACCCTTCGGAAACCACGGCTGTTGCGGGTCTCTATTATACGGAAGAGGACGATAATCGATCCATTATAATATTTCTGGTCTGTTTTGGATTCTTTCTGTTGATCGGCAGTCTACTTTTCCTCTACGGATTAATCCCTATGGCCTACAATGCGAATACGACCTTTTCGCAGCGTCTGACTGTTGTTGCGATTACCTGGGTCGTTTCGATCGTGGTAATGTATATCGGGTTTTTTACGTTAACATAATATAGAAGAATGAGCTTTGCCAGTGAGATGCTTGATAAGCGTCTGCTTCCTGCGCAGTGCGTGTGTGGTGGAACGGTCGCATATACGACGACGCGTACCGATCGTTTTTCCTATGAAAAGAAATATCGGATTGAACGGCAATGTCTGAAATCGGCGGCGAACCCGTATGAATTATATCAATTATGTGTTGATAATACGGATTCTGAAGGGTATGCAAAGGGGGACTATATCCAAGTGGCATATGGATCACCGCCGCTTCTTTTATACGTGACGGAAATGGACGGCACGGACATTGCGGGCATCGTGATTGTGAATCGTCCCGTGTTTCAAGGTGCGCCTTTTAATCCGTATCCCACACAGGTTCTTAATGGGAATGGCAGCGGAGCCAAAATTTCTATCTCTGTCGCTTCGAACAGGGCATCTTGTTGTACGTGTGCAACAGGCATATTGGGGGACCCGTGTTCTTGATTGGGGGACCCGTGTTCTTACACGAGGTTCCCCGATATATCTTCGTCCTCGAGTGCCAGACGCACTCCGGCATACACCTTCCCTGCTATATCCACCGGCTGACCGTAGAGCTCCGTCATTTTCTGAAGAATTGCGGAAGTCTGCAGAGCCTTGCGCCCCGGATTGTATTTGGTCCACTCCTTGTACCGCTGAAGGATATCGCGGATTTTGAGTTCGCACCCCACCTCGCGAACCAGACAGTCCTGGTTGAATGATACGAACGCGTCATTCTCCTCCTTGTATTTCGTAGATGCCGCTGTGACCTGGGTCGGCTCTTTGAGACCCGTGCGTAGATAACGCGTTTCGTAATAGTGGACAAGGAGCGCGGCGAAGTAGGGGCGCCATCGTGCGATCTTACCGTCGAGCATCAGATCCTTGTGATACACGTGGTTCAGCGGATCGGTCGGCTTGTCGTGATCCACGAACTTCGCCACGTGCGGAATCACACGGAGACGGCGCCACGTACCACCGTCGGTGCTGGAGACCGGCGGCAGATCATTACAGAGCATAAAGATCTTCGCCATAATCACGAACTGATCCTGGTCCTGGAAGAGCGCACGGGCCTTCACCGTGTCTTCGCCCGAAAGCTGCTTCATCGAGGCAGTGTTGATCTTCTCGCCTTCATCGGGCTCTGACATACTCACAAAGCGCTTACACTTCAGAACGACGAGATCCGGATTCGCCGCGCCGGAATCAGGACGCTTCCGCGTGAGCGCCGTGGTACCGATCGTCTCCTGGTACTCGCCGAAGGTCTTGCTCATCAGCTCCACGATCTTCGACTTGCCGTTCGAACCAACACCGGTCATAATATAGAACTTCTGTTCGCGATTTGCCCCCTCCAGACAACTCGAAAACAGCGTGAGGGCGTACTCGCGGAGCACTGGGTCCGGATAGATCTTGATGAAGAAATCCATTATCTCCATCTGTTCGGGAGCGGCCGGATCGTAGGGCACGTAGGGAATCGCGTCGAGTCCGACCATACCGCGACCCATCTGAAAGGAGATACAGTCGTCGGGTCGTCCTGGACGGAATAGGACGTGCGGTTGACCATCGGCGCCTAGGTTGCGGAGATCCAGGATACCATTGCTGAATCCTACAAGGGCGGGGTTTTGATTCATATGTTGGAGGAACTCCTCATCGTAGAACTTCTCCGTCGCCTCCTTCATCACCTGATCCTTGAAGGTGGCATTTTGTAGCTGCGCCTCCACCTTGAGAAGCTTCTTACGCCTCTCTTCAAGAATTTCTTTTTCACTCGGAGTAACGGAAATATCTGATGCTCTCTGGCCACACTTTATATCTGCAGCAATAAATGTATTGCGAACTTCGTTTGAAAGACGCTCGCGGAGTCGCATCCCCGTTTTCAAGGAGCGCCAAGTATGCGAATCCGGTGGAAACTGATACCAGTCCATTGCTGAGGCAGCTGCACCTTTGCGCGGTGGCGTACATCGGAACTCGTTGCGATACATCGACACGATGAGCTCCGCCACACTCACGTGGGTACCTGAATCATTGTGATAGGCGATATCCGTGTTCGCCTCGGCCATAATCGCACGGTAGGCGGCCGGGGCATCCTCTTTCGCCCAGTGGTTGAGTGTACCCATCATCAATGGGATACACCCCCGTTGAAGTGCCGAAGAGGCAGCGGGTAATGTCACCCATTTATCGGTGTAGACCTTGTCAGGCGTCCCTGGTGAGACGCGGCGACTGAATTCCGCCCAGACTTTGAGCGACTCGTCGGTAGGCGCAATATTATGAAGGAGCAGCCCCAGTGATACCCAATCCGAATAGGCCTTCGCCCTCTTTGTTGGATTCAGACACTCACGAACAAGTTTGTGGGCGAGGGCGATGTCGGCTGTGGAAGGCGGCGCACGGACTGACATTCCACTGATCTGGACCATTTCATCGGCGGCTGCAGCAGCGTCTAGGCTGAGGGGTGGTGGCTCTGGACCACCGGCGCCACCTGCAGCTTTTCCAGTGAGTCCAGGCGACTTTGTCATCGCCTTTGCCCAGTTCGAGCCCTTACCCCACCGCTGAATGAGCTGTGTCCAGTCGGCCTCGACCTCTGTTCGCCCCGCGAGTTTCGTACGAATATCGTGACCATACTGGAGACTCTGGAGCTTGATGAGATCCAGCGGAGTCCACTGGTCGAGTGCCTCCTCCTCCAGATTGTCCGAGGTAAACTCCTCCTCATAGACCTCGGGAATCGTCGCACTGAATACGTGTTCGACCTTGTACCACGCCTTGTCAGGCTTCGAGGCACCATACAAGAACCAATTGTTCCTGGCGATCACGGCGATATCCAGGCAATCCTGTGCCGGATTCGTCATCCCCGTCTCACCGAAGATGCGCTCAATGGCACCTGTCTGGAGTAGATGACCGCGAATCGCATACTGGATGTCGGGCGTCGTAGTCACGGAGGGACATACAATATGAACACCGTCCTTGTGGGCATCACTGGAACCCTCCGGCGCCGGTTTTAGCGCCACGAAGAACTGGAGCTGGATCGCCTCGGCGTCCTCATTTGTGGGTGGCTGGAAGAATCGCGCAAAGGCGTCGGCGTAGGCCGCAACGAAGGTGCGGAGTTGTTCGCTCGTGAAACGGCGGCGCAGAGGCCCACCTGCAGTATATCGGAAATCAAGATCGATAAGGATGGGACTCTGTGCTTTGTGCTTTTCTACGAGTGAATGCGCCTTGCCCTTGACAAACACGTGGTCGTGCGCAACTTGAAGAAAGGTATCATACTCTTCTTCAGGAATCTTGTATTTCCCTATCCAGCCATTCGGGCCCGTTCCGAGACCGGTAACGTTCCAGTCGGCTGTGGTCGTGCGATGCCCATCCATAAACGCTCGCAAACTCGGAGTAGTCATCTCTACTCTGTGTTGTTGTTTGGTGAGGTGGTGGCCGCGGTCAGGCGGAGGTCAAGTTTTGCTTGGTTGTTTTTTCATTATAGATTCATACAAGGCCTTCAGTTTATCGTTCAAATAAAACTGGAAGTACAGAAAGATAAACACGAATACATCCGCCTGTTTGAGTTCTCTGAGGCGGAGATGATCGAACCCGTAGAGCCCTTGAAAGGGAGAGGGTATTCGTTCAACGATGTTTCGCACGATATAACACGTTACACCAATTAGCCATATCATCCCGACTATTTCCATAATTTTTTGGAAGAATGACTTGGCCTGTTCGGCTTCACTATCAAATGCCCCGTAAT
>Ga0114966_10004837_pt1 | contig 11499 bp, 12 predicted proteins | sample M_130207_XF_Meta_FD_87029 | JGI IMG/M metagenome (GOLD analysis project Ga0114966, IMG submission 87029) | Freshwater microbial communities from Lake Montjoie, Canada to study carbon cycling - M_130207_XF_MetaG | ecosystem: Environmental > Aquatic > Freshwater > Lake | place: Lake Montjoie...
GCTCGCCGTATACATGGAATTCAACTTGACCCGAAGATGCGAGGCCTGATTGGGCGCATGGGTACACAGGCTCAGATTCTCTTTCGCCACGCCATTCAGGCATACGCCGACTTAGACCTACCTATGGCCAAGGCAGTCGACGACATGGATTTATTCTTGGATTATCTGCATCGACAGTTCATAGAAAGTATTTTTGAATCCCACAGCGCCGGAACAATTGATCTTCCGGTGGCAATTCAGATGGCAGTCACAGCACGATTTTTTGAACGCATCGGCGATCACGCTGTCAACGTGGCTCATTATGTGCAGTACCTCATTACGGGTGAAATTCCTCCGGCCGGAGATCACCGACGTGGTGGACGACTCAGTGATTCCACGGGCGAAATTGAAGGTCTTCCCGCATGAGTTTTGTTCTTGGCCTCTTAATCGGACTTGCAGTTGGCGTCGTGAGTTACCTGCTGTTTGTTTCAACATCTCGAGAAATACCAAACATTTCGACTCCTGAAACAACATCTGACATTGAAACTCGTGAAGTAGAAAAATTCGGAGCCTTGCTGCAAATTCAAGACGCGATTCACTCGTTAAGTGTCGGAGTTGTCATTGTTGATGCCAAAGGAGTCGTCACCTTTCGCAACAAATTGGCCGAAAGCGTGACCGGAGTTGTTCTCTCCGATGTTCTTGTTGAAGAAGTTGTTGAGCAATATTTATCTGCGGCACTCAATGGCGAAACTAAGCGCCAGGTTCTTGACTTGTTTGGCCCACCTCGGAAAGTCTTTTCAGTTTCTGCAACTCCGTTACTTCTTGGTGGTGCCGTGGCAATGATTGAAGACATTACCGAGCGCTACTTAGTTGACGCAGTGCGAACAGACTTTGTCGCGAACATCAGTCACGAACTCAAAACTCCTGTCGGCGCATTGGCGGTCTTGGCAGAAGCATTGTCGCAAGAGGATGATCTTGACATTATTCACCGACTCTCCGAAAAGATGGTTGATGAAGCGATACGCGTCGGGCGCACGATTGACGACTTACTTGAGCTTTCTCGAATCGAATTTGGTGGCGAAGCAGTGAAAGATGAAGTGGATGCTGAGGCGATTATCTCCGAATCTATTTCGCGAGTTTCGCCTTTGGCCTCGACTCATGCGATCAAAGTCGCAATGGTTGATTTTCGAGGACCATTGAAAGTTGTTGGTGATCGCCGGCAGTTGGTTTCGGCAATCGGCAACCTGGTCGAGAACGCTGTGAAGTATTCCGAAGTTGGCTCTGCAGTCGAAGTGACAGCTCGTGGCGACGGTGACTGGGTCGAATTCACCGTGAAAGACTTTGGCCTCGGTATTCCTTCGCGAGATCTAGATCGAGTTTTTGAGCGTTTCTATCGTGTCGATCGTGCTCGCTCGCGCGACACTGGTGGCACTGGTTTGGGTCTGGCGATCGTGCGTCATGTTGCCAACAACCACGGTGGAGAAGTTTCTGTCACAAGTATTGAAGGCGAAGGTTCGACCTTCGCACTCAAGATTCCGAAATTTGTTGTTCAAAATCAATCGGTCATGAAAGAGAGTGCCTAATGGGTATGCAAACAGTTCTTCTAGTTGAAGATGAAGAGAGCTTCATTGATGCTTTGACAATCGGTCTGAAGAAGGAAGGCTTTCGCGTTGAAGTTGCTCGTGATGGCATGGAAGCTTTAGCAAAGTTCGACATCGTGCAACCTGATGTTGTCTTGCTTGACGTGATGTTGCCGAAGATCTCCGGTATCGATGTATGTCGTCAATTGCGTAAGCGCACTCAAGTCCCGATTATTATGGTGACGGCTAAAGGTGCCGAGATTGACACGGTTGTCGGACTTGAAGTTGGAGCCGATGACTACATCACCAAGCCGTACCGGATGCGCGAGTTAGTTGCTCGGATGCGGGCAGTGTTACGCCGTTCGGCGGCCGATCAAGGTACCAAGGTGTCAGATCTCGATGACAATGCTTTAGAAGTCGGCGCCATTGCCCTCGACCCCGACCAGCACCGGGTGTTGGTGAATGGTGAAGAGGTTTCCATGCCGTTGAAGGAATTTGAGCTATTGCATCTGCTATTGGCAAACGCAGGGCGCGTGCTCCCGCGTGAAACGCTGATCGATCGAGTTTGGGGAACCGACTATGTCGGTGACACCAAGACACTTGATGTGCATATCAAGCGTCTTCGCAGCAAAATTGAAGATGACCCAGCCGTCCCAACACGAATCGTCACGATTCGTGGTTTGGGATACAAATTCGAACGAAGCAAGAGCTGATCTCCCACTTTGGTTCACACCTGCTCACCTAAAGTAGGCACGTGACCGAGTCGACCGAACAACTAATGCCCGGTCGCGGTAGGGGGAAAAATTACGTTCCTCCTCGACACCAGCACCAATTTCAAGTCAGCCCCTTTACCCGTTTGGTGCGGGTACATGCCCTGATGGCTGCCGGTGAAGCGAGTATGGCTGTTGCTCTTGCCGACTCATTGTTTTTGTCAATCACTCCAGGCGAAGCCCGTGGCCGAGTGCTGTTGTTTTTGGCGGTGAGTTTCGCGCCATTTTTGATTTTGGCGAAGTTCATTGGTCCGGTGATTGACCGCATGCCCGGTGGTCGCCGTTTGTTGGTTGTGTTCATTGCATCACTGCGCGCCATTGTCATGGTGTTGATGGTGTCGCAACTTGACTCATTGTTACTTTTCCCATTGGCCTTCTTGGCAATGGTGCTGAGCAAGACATACATGGTGTCAAAATCAGCGCTCCTTCCGGCGTTGGTTAAAACTGAAGGCAACTTCGTGGAGGCCAACGCCAAATTGGGTGTGACTGCCGGCCTCGTTGGATTTTTGGCGGCAATTCCGGCTGGCATCTTGAGTTTGATCTCATCAAAAGCGACATTAATTTTTGGTGCCGTTATTTTTGCCTTAGCGGCCTTGAATGCCGTACGGTTTCCGAAACAAACGATTGCGAAAAACGAACCCGAAGAATTAGAAGTTCGAGAACTTAATCAACCCGGTGTCATCATCGCTGTATCGGCGATGAGTTTGGTTCGAGCAAGCGTGGGTTTTGTTTTCTTTCATCTTGCATTCTGGTTTGCAGATCCGCAGCGAGCCGAAATTGTGGGGACAGACACCAACGGATTATGGACACAGGTGAAGTATCACTTTGGCCCACAGTTCGGAACGATGTGGTTTGGTATTGCGGTCAGTATGGCAGCCATTGGTTCGTTGCTCGGAAACTTGAGCGCGAAGCGACTGAACAAGTTGAAGCGTGTTGAATATTTGATCGTTGTCGCATTAGCAATCATCGGAGTTGCTGGCTTGTTGACTGCGATCACTTCGGTCACTATCACGGCATTGTTACTCATGGCACTCGTGAACTACGCAGCAGCGATTGGCAACATGGCTTTTGAGTCAATTGTTCAGCGTGATGCCCCCGATGCCAACCGCGGTCGGGCACTTGCGAATTACTACACGCGTTTTCAATTGATGTGGGTCGCCGCAGGCATTATTCCGGTGTTGTTTGAACTCCCAGGCGTCGTCGGATTTGGCGTCGTGGCCGGAATCGGATTCAGTGGCGCTTTGATTTATTGGATTGGTTTACGCCAGATCGCATTAGGTGCTGCACCAGCGTCGGTTGTCGCGCAATTACGCCAGCGATTTAGTCGTTCGCGCTGAATTCAAGTCGTGCCAGCCACAAGCCAGGGGCATCAAGCTCAGAGAGAGTTGGCAAGTTAGCCGCAGAAACGTAAAGCGGCGCTAAACCGGTTTCGCCATTGCGTTCAATCACACCCTGGACAAAATGACGGCCACGTTCGACTTGCTGGCGGTTGATGTGCAGACCAAGTAGTTTTTCGACAAAGACCGTTTCTTCACCCGACTCAACACGACGGCGACGAGCAGCTTCAGCGATTCGCGAAGGATTACCGAGCACTCGTGCCCCAACCGCATCAGTCATGTGATCGGACCAACCGATAATGAGACCAAGTAATGCATCGAGTTGTGGCTGTAGACGATTTTGTTCTTCAGAGCGAACGGCACCGAGCATCAGTTCGGGATCGCTCAGAATCTTTTGTAGTGATCCCATGAGATCATTGGGATCGGCACTCTCGAGATTGGACAACTTGTCAGTGATCGCCGATGGATCTGGACGGAAGGCTGCAATAAACGATTGCACCATGTCGGTGACGGCATCACGAATATGAGTGATGCTGTACAGCTGATGTACGACGAGTTCGCGGATGAGAGTCCACATCCGCACATCTTCAAGAGGTAGATCCCATTCTTTAGCGAATGCATCAACAGTTGCCGGAACGATCGCAATTTCGTTCTTGACAGGTCGGGGCAGTGGCAAGTCGTATTGACCAAGAGATTTTTTGGCTAGGTGACCAACCATTGAACCGACCGTCATGCCCATGGTCATCGGGGCAATCATGTTGGTGATGCCCGCAAACATTGATGCGAAGGGGTCGGTATCAGCTGCTGATTCTGAGGAATCTTTTTGTTGTGCACCGAGGGCGGTTGCCAGCTGAGTAAAGAGTGGGCGATAGTCATCAAGTGTGCGTTGAGCCCACAGACCCGGTGTCACCATGATTGGTTCAACTGAACTTGCTGTGCTGATATCGCCAAGTCCGGTGATTTGGTGAACGTGCATGCCGGCAATGCGAGCGAGATTTGCGTATTCAATGCGCACCAGCGGATCAACATTTGGTTCAGTTTGGCCCTCGGTTGCCGTGACGAGGGCAACCTGACGAGCGGTATCCCATTGAATGGGTCCTTGAGTGTTGAACATTTTCATCATGTCGCCGATCATGGGCATATTTCCGAACATGTTGCCAAACATGTTTCCAGGCATGTTTTCGGGGTCATTGCCAGCGCTGTTTTCGGATTCGTCGTCGCCGTCAGATTCAAATGGATTGGGGAAATCACCAGACACATTGCGAGCATAGAACTATTCGGCAGGGTTTTTGCAGCGCGTCAGGTGACGGTAATGTCGTCTTTGTGACAATGTTTGCGACTTCGCTGGATGAACCAAGTTCTGATGGGTCGCCGCTTCATGAATCCACGAATGACGTCATCAGAGTTGTCGTGAGCGGAGGGCAATGGCCGCTCGGCCGGCGGGTCATCGAACTTCTCAAGGTTGACGGTGGTTTTGAAGTTCACGAAGTGAACCAGAGCACCGATGTGATTGATTCCCCACTTGATGTATTCATACATCTGGCTCCAGGCGATCACGATGCACTTGTTGAGCGCCGCCGTAGTGCGGTGATTGGTACGCCCGAGATGTTGCAAGCCGCGACAGTTCAAGGAGCCAAACACATCGTGTTGTTGTCTTCGGCGATGGTGTACGGAGCATGGCCGAACAATCCCATTCCGTTAACTGAAGATACGGCCTTGCGCCCCGACTTCGGATTTGCCTTTGCGCGACAGTTAGCAACGGTTGAACAACTCGTTGATGATTGGCGTGAGTCGGGTGATGATCGAAGTGCAACAGTGTTGCGGCCAGTGCCAGCAATGGCTGCTGACGGTGCATCAAGTTTGGTGCGAGCACTTGCGGCAGGTATGGGCGGACGACTCGGCGAAGACGATGTGCCCGCGCAGTTTTTGCATCTTGACGATTTGGCTGAAGCAGTGGTTTTGGCGACTCGTAAAAAACTCAATGGTGTCTACAACGTTGCGCCCGATGGTTTTGTACATAGTGCGCGTGTGCGCTCATTGTGGGGTATGGCGCCACGTTTGCGATTGCCCGATCGGATGAGCGAAATCGTGAGTGACTTACGCTGGCGTTTTCAACGGGGCCCGATTCCTCCGGGTCTTCGTCCATACGTGCGTTCAACTTGGCTTGTTTCTAATGGACGACTGCGTGCCGAAGGTTGGACTCCAACTGTCACCAACGAGCAAGCATTTGTTGAGGGAACTGACGCCAAATGGTGGACGATGCTGACGCCGAAGCGAAAGCAAGAGATCGCTTTAGGAGCAATGGTTACAGGGATTTTGGCAGCAGTCATTACGGTATTGGTTGCAGCGAGAAAATATCGTCGCCGTCACTGAGTTCACTGATTTGTTTTTCGATACTTGGTATAGGAATAAAGCCAAGTTCTTTGTTGATATGTGTACACAGACCCACGAGTCGCCCACTCTGATCGACAACTGGAGCACCTTCGGCAAAAGCCGAAATATCTAACTCGTCTCCATCGCTTGATCGCAGAGTGATCATCGTTTGACGAGAAGTTTTATCAACGACCAGTAGTTTGGGATTTTCGAGTAGCACGGTGACGACTTGACCTGATGAAAAAGCCTGGCTGAATTTAATTCCGCTTGCACGAGTCATAGTTCGGAGAAAGGTGAGCGGATTAAACTTTTGTTCAATTTGTAAGACCGCAATTCCGTTGATGGGAAATATGTGAACAAGGTTCGCCGTGTTCACTGAATGATCGGGCATTTGAACTGAGACTGTTTCAAGTTCGCCGAGCGCCGCTACTGTCGTGACCAAAATTTGATTATTGAAAAGGATGATTCCCATTGCCGCTGAAGTTGACAAGTTGCTATCAACTGCAGCGACATGAAGGTCGGAGTTAGTTAGAGCAACGATGTCGGATGTGCTTTGACGGCCCGACCGTGGGATGAGAACGAGCAGGAGCCCCGAGATCAGGATGAAACCGGCGACGCACGAAAAGCCGACGAGACCTCGGCCGCGACGACCAATATCGATGGGTGTCAGAGCCTGCAGAACGACGGTGGCAAAACCGACTTCGGAAGGATGACGCCACATACGCTCATGGGGCGGCTGCGGGGCTGGGCTATACGAATCGTCGGGATCAGCGTCATCGGGTCCGATTCCGAAGTCGTTGTTCATTCCCACAATCAGGCAGGATAGTAAAGATTGCCGAAGAGTGGCACGCGGTCGAGCGTTCCGTTGAGAAGTAACCGCTACGCTCAAGATGTGCTCGTTGAGAAGTCCGCTGACGATTGGTTTGCCATTACTGACGAACCGTTGTCGGTCGGTGAATTGTATGACTGGGCAGTGCGTCCTGATTGTGGAGCCGTGGTGGTTTTTTCTGGGACTATTCGCGATCATGCAATTGAAGGTGAACAGTTGCGCTCGGGAGTTGAATTTCTTGAATACGAGGCTTACGCCGAAGAAGTGATTCCGCGGTTTAGTGCTATCGCCGCTGAAGCCCGACAACGTTGGAACGATCTTGGACGTTTCGCACTTGTCCATCGACTAGGTCGCATTGAGCTTGGTGAGTCGTCAGTAATTGCCGTTGTGTCGGCACCTCATCGCCCAGAAGCTTTTGAAGCAGCACGGTTTGCCATTGATGCTCTGAAGTCGTCAGTGCCGATCTGGAAACATGAGACCTGGGAAGGCGGAAGTGATTGGGGGACTGGGGCGACAACACCAGTTGATGCCTCACAAGTTCGGTCCCCCGAAGGCGCTGGTCACTGATGGTTTACGTATTGCTCGCGGTCGTGATTGTTTGCGCAGTGGTTTTCGCAGCCTTGGCAACAAGTCGACGTACTCCTGCAAGTAACGACAGTGTTGCAGATTTTCAACGTCATCTAAATGCTTTGTCTCCCGAAGCACGTCGACATACGGTGGACAATTATCCCGTTGTTTCGTCGCCGACCGAAGAAACAGAGGAACTAGACGATGGCGCGTGACCTTGCAATTGACTTAGGTACTGCAAACACCTTGGTGTACATGAAGGGTCGCGGCATAGTGCTGAACGAACCTTCAGTGATTGCACTCAATCGTCAGACCGGAGAAGTACTGGCAACTGGTCACGAAGCGTGGCATATGATTGGCCGTACTCCTGGTTACATCGTTGCGGTCCGCCCGCTTCGCGGTGGAGCCATTACCGACTTCGATGTCACCGAGCGCATGATTCGCTTGTTGTTACAGCGAGTCGGAGTCAGTCGTTTTACCCGACCCAAAGTGGTCATTTGCGTGCCTTCGGCAATTACTGAGGTTGAGCGACGTGCCGTGACCGACGCGGCCCGCCGCGCTGGTGCTGCAGATGCACAATTGATTGAACAGCCAATGGCCGCCGCGATCGGCGCACAGTTGCCGATTGACGAACCAGTCGGCAATATGGTGATCGACATAGGTGGTGGCACCAGTGAAACCGCCGTCATCAGCTTGGGTGGCATTGTTGCTCTTGAAGCTGTCCGAGTCGGAAGCTTCGATATCGATAACGCGATTCAAAACTATGTACGTCGTGAACACGGCATTGCAATCGGTGAACGCACTGCTGAAGAAATCAAAGTTGCTATTGGTTCAGCTGCTCAGACTCCGGACGAAGTTGAGGCTGAAGTCAGTGGTCGTGACTTGATGATGGGACTTCCGAAGACGGTTGTTCTCACGCCCGAAGAAATCCGTTACGCCATTGACGATGTTGTTTCACAAATTGTGCAGTCAGTTGTTCGTTGCTTGGCGAAGGCTCCCGCTGAACTAGCCCAAGATTTCCTCACCCGTGGTATGTACTTGGTTGGTGGTGGCGGATTACTTCGCGGACTTGCCGAGCGTATTGAACGTGAAACACAAGTGCCGGTACGCATGTCGCAGATGCCGCTCGAAGCAGTTGTGCTTGGTGCGGGTCACTGTATTGAGAACTATGACGCCTTGAAGCGTATGTTCATGGGTCAGCGCCGCTAAGTCAATCAATTGTGCGTTAGCCGCCAGCAACGATTGGCACAATAAGGCCATTCTGCGACAAGACCCACACTTCACCTTGAGCGTCAGCCACGACGCCAACTGACTTTTCAACAGTACCAATTTCGGTGAGACCGCAGTTCTTGCGTTGATCATCAATGCAGAGAGCTTGAACTTTGCCCGTGCAATAGTCGGAGAAGATGTACCAAGTGCCATCTACTGGAACTTGCGAGCCGCGATACACCACACCACCAGAAATGGAGCAGTTGTTATCGACATGTTCGTATTCGTACACGGGTTCAACAGCGGTAAATGTTTCGTGGAGAGTTTGTTGGTCAGCATTGAATTCATGCGTACCTTCACGTGCACTCCAGCCAAAGCTGACACCCTGCACTTGATCAAATGGCACGACATTTATTTCTTCCCAATGATCTTGACCGACATCGGCGATCCAGAGATCGTTTGTTGCCGGGTCTAGCGACGCGCGCCACGGGTTACGCAAACCAACGGCCCAGGCTTCGCCAATCCATTGAGGACCAACTGGAGAGAGTTTCCAAATCTTCCCGAGTGGCGAAGTGACATCGAGAGCGTGGCGTTCGGGGTCGTTGGCAAAACCACCATCACCCATGAATACGTATATAGCTCCGTCTGCATCAACCATGATGTCGCCACCATTGTGATTGGGGTAGGGCTGTTTGATCGTGGTGATCATGCTTTGCGAGGCTTTGTAGAAAGATCCGTCGTCAGCAATCAAGAATGAAGCGATAACGGTGTCGCCAGCAAGATTGGTGTAGTTGACGTAGGCACCAGATCCGTCGGGAGCAAAGGCGAGACCGAGTAAACCTTGCTCGCCTTGAGCAATTGTGAGATCGCTGATATCTAAAACTTGCTTTCCTTTGGTTCCATCACTAGAAAGTTCATAGACATTCCCGGTTCGTTCGACGATGTACGACTGCAGTGTTGGGGATTGACGTATCGCGATGTCAACTGGGTCGGCATACCCATTGATCGGTGTACCAAGAGTTGCTATAAACGTAGGCTCAGCAGAAACAGTTGTCGAGACATCGGTTGTTGCGATCGTGGTTGATTCGACAACAGTGGTGCTATCAGCAGTCTTATTTGACGAACTGCAGGCAACCAGTGACAGCGATGCAAGGGTGGCAATTGCGCCGAAACGAATGTGGGTAATTTTCATTACGAACGCTCGCGACGTATCAGACCTTCTTGAACAACGGTGATCGCAAGGTGCCCATCGTGGGTATAAATCGACCCAGTCGCCAACCCGCGTGCGCCTGAAGTTGTTGGTGTCATCTGGTCGTACAACAACCATTCGTCGGCGCGGAACGGACGATGGAACCACATGGCGTGGTCGAGACTGGCCATTTGCAATCCGCTATCGGTCCAGTTGAGACCGTGCGGCAAAACTGTTGTGTCGAGAAGAGTCATGTCACTGGCATAGGTCACGATGCATGCATGCAAGGTGGGATCGTCGGGCAGCGTGCCATCGGCGCGCAACCATACTTTTTGTTGCACCGTTGGTGTGCGAGAACGTGACATGGGATCGCCGTCGACGTATCGGATATCGATGGGCCGCGGTCGGTCGTACCATTCGCCAAGGAGATGCTTGTGGGGAGCCATGCGCGTTTTGAAGTCGGGAAGGCTTTCGGCATCCGGGACATCGGGCATTGGCACCTGATGGGAGAGGCCGTCTTCGGGAGCGTGAAAGCTGGCCTGCAAGTTGAAGATGGCCTGGCCGTGCTGAATCGCGACGACACGACGGGTCGAGAAGCTTTTGCCGTCGCGGATGCGGTCGACGTCGTACAAGATGGGGGCGGTGGGGTCACCTGGACGCAAGAAGTAGGCGTGAAGCGAGTGCACCCGACGGTCACGGTCGTCGATCGTCCGTGAGGCGGCCACGAGGGCCTGACCGGCGACTTGACCACCGAAGACGCGCTGGCGATTTTCTTGGGGCGAGCGGCCTCGGAACATATTGACCTCAATGGCTTCAAGGTCAAGGAGGGAGATCAGATCGTCAAGGGCTTCAAACACCCTTACATCATGACACGCAAGAGCGTGTTTCACACGTGGTTCTTGGCTAGCGTCTCGCCCGTGGCACTTTTACCCTTGAACCCAGATGAACTTCTCTCAACAACCCGCGCTGTACGTAAGCGCCTCGATTTTGACAAGCCGGTTCCGGACGAACTGATCCGCGAATGTGTGTCTTTGGCTATGCAGTCACCTTCGGGCTCGAACAGCATGACGATGCAGTTCATCATCGTGAAGGACGAAGCCAAGCGCAAGGCCATCGGTGCTGTGTACCGCGAGTGCTTCTCGCAATACCAGGCCATGGACGGCGTGTACATCCGTACGATCGACAAAGGTGATGCCGATCTGAATAAGCAGCAGCAGCGCTCAGCCGACTCGGCTGACTACCTCGGCGATCACATGGGTGATGCACCGGTATTGGTGATTCCGTGCAACGTCGGTGGACGTACCGAAGCCGCAGGCGGTCTGGGCATGATGGCCTCTTCGGTCATGGCAAATATTTTGCCCGCCATGTGGAGCTTCATGTTGGCTGCTCGTGCCCGTGGAATGGGAACCGCATGGACCACCGTTCACCTCATGATGGAACAGCAAGTTGCTGACATCTTGGGAATTCCGTTTGACACTGTGCAACAGGTCTGTTTGTCGCCATTGGCATTCACCAAGGGAACCGACTTCAAAGCTGCCGCACGTCCCGATGCAGAAACGATCATCCACTGGGATAAGTGGTGATCTCTGCGCAACTGCGCGAATTAGCTCTTGCAACAACTGGCTTTATGCCCGTTGATGAAGGTGATGCATTACATGAAGCAGCA
>Ga0114966_10004839_pt1 | contig 11498 bp, 3 predicted proteins | sample M_130207_XF_Meta_FD_87029 | JGI IMG/M metagenome (GOLD analysis project Ga0114966, IMG submission 87029) | Freshwater microbial communities from Lake Montjoie, Canada to study carbon cycling - M_130207_XF_MetaG | ecosystem: Environmental > Aquatic > Freshwater > Lake | place: Lake Montjoie...
ATGACAATGGTAACCGTTCACACCCCGGCATTACCCGAAACCCAAGAATTGGCCAATATCAAAAACAAGCTGGAAAAGTGAAAGTTGTCTGATTCGCCGACTGCCGTTGGCTCTCACTATGTGATCGGATGTCACATGATCGGCTGTCACATGATCGGATGTCACACCGCTCGGAAACCCCTGCTTTTCATGTGTCTCCGGGGTGTGAACGATTACCTTTGGCAACGCACTTTCCGGAGCAGTCCTTGATATAGCTGGCTCACCTATAAGCCGCGCAAACAAGCTTTGTTTTCAACAATTGTCTGCCCGAGTTGTGGTGCGTTCGCCCTGGATTTCGTAGCGGAATTCGTCAGAACTCCGAAGGGATCCGGAAAAGTCGCACGACCCCTGCTACAAGTTTTGAAATGACATCTAGACAGATTGAGTTGAGAGTAATTCAATGGCGATCGGTGGTCACCCAGGGCTAAAGATGTCCGCGCTGACTCCAATTCTGTAACAGTTCACCCACGGTTGAATGGAATGGCATGATGTACGGGTTCCAGTATTCTAATGATGGATTTCACGCAAACGGAGGCACTGCCGCCACTGTAGAGGGCGGGCGTCCGGCGCCTTTGGCGATCATTGGCTATGCCTGCCGTCTGCCTGGCGGCGTCGTCGATGGTTCTTCGTACTGGCGTCTGCTGGCGGAGGGCCGCGATGCCATCTCGGAAATACCGGCGGACCGCTGGAACACCAAAGCGTTTATCAGTCGGACGGCCGTGAAGGGAAAAAGTCTTTCCCGATGGGGAGGCTTTCTGGACCAGATCGACCTGTTTGATCCGGCATGCTTTGGAATCTCAGCGCGTGAGGCTCAATTCATCGACCCTCAGCAGCGACTGCTGCTGGAATCGACCTATGAAGCATTTGAGCATGCCGGACTTGTGACTGAGCAGTTGGCAGGTTCGCGCACGGGCGTCTTTGTGGGGGTATCAAGCCTCGACTACAGCCAGATCCAGCAGGGAGGGCGATCGCTGCGCGGACTCAGCCCGTTTACGGCTCAGGGATGTACTCTCAGCATTGCGGCCAACCGGATTTCCTATTGCTGGGACCTTCGCGGCCCCAGCTTCATCGTTGATACCGCCTGTTCATCCACGCTGGTCGCTTTCGATCGAGCTGCCAAAAGTCTGCAGACCGGCGAGTCTGACATGGCCGTTGTCGGGGGCGCCAATGTCCTCATTACGCCGGAAATATACGTCAATTTTTCTCAGGCACAGATGCTTTCGCCGGACGGTCGGTGCAAGGCCTTCGACGCCTCGGCCAATGGATTTGTCCGGGCCGAAGGGGCGGGCGCCTTTATTCTGAAGCGGCTGGACGACGCCATCCGAGATGGCGACCGTGTCTGGTCGGTGGTTCTGGGAACGGGTACGAATCAGGACGGCCGCACGGGTGGAATGGCGATGCCAAGCCGCGAAGCGCAGGAGGCGCTGCTGCGGGACGTGTATTCGATCTCAGGCATCGACCCCGCGAAAGTACGCTATGTCGAGGCTCACGGGACAGGCACCGCCGTGGGGGATCCGTGTGAGGCCGAGTCGATCGGGCGTTTTTTCTCTCCATATCGCAGCGATGACCAGCCGCTGTTCATCGGCTCCTGCAAGACCAACGTCGGGCACTTGGAACCCGCATCCGGCGTCGCGTCCCTGTGCAAAGTGATGCTGATGTTCCAGCATCGGCAGATCCCTCCCAATGTCCATTTCACGCAGCCGAACCCAAGTATCCCTTTTCGCGAATACAAACTCCGAGTGCCGACCAGTCTCGAACCCTGGCCTGACGACGAACCGGGAATCGTCAGCGTCAATTCATTCGGTTTTGGAGGGACGAATGCGCATGTGATTCTTGGGGAGTACCGCCCTGAACAGGCACCGCGCCGACTCAATGGCGACCATCCAGTCTCACCACGAACTCTTCAATCCGACCGCAACGGCGAAGTGCCCGATCATCGACAGCCCTCGGTGATGAGCATGGCGGCTTCGATGCCATTGCCGGAGGTTATCGGTGACAGTATCGGGGCGACCCATGTTAGTCGTGCCGCAGAATGGCCGTTGATTCTGAGTGCCAGAAGCGACGATTCCCTGAGAAAACTCGCGGGAGCGTGGACCGAACTGGCGACGCAGGAGAACGGGCCGAGCTTCGCCGATCTGACCTTTACGGCCGCAAATCGGCGCTCACAGTATTCGCACCGTCTGGCCCTGGTGGCCGAGAATCTGGAAGAGATTCGCGAGCAATTGCAAGCCTTTCTCGCTGAGGAATCACGGCCAAATCTGCACGTCGGCAAAGCGTCGGATGAAGCGTCGGTGGCATTTGTTTTCTGCGGTCAGGGTCCGCAGTGGACTCGCATGGGGCGGGAACTCATTGACAGTGAGCCAGTGTTTGGCGACGCAATTCGTGAGATTGACCGGTTGCTCTCCCAGGTCGTCGGGTGGTCGCTGCTTGAAGAACTGTCACGGGATGAAGACCAAAGCCGCATCCATCTTACTTCGCACGCTCAGCCTGCATTATTTGCCATTCATGTGGCGCTGGCTCGGTTGTGGCAATCCTGGGGTGTCCAGCCGACGGTTGTCGTCGGACATAGTGTGGGTGAGATTGCCGCAGCACATATTGCAGGAATTCTGTCACTTGAAGAGGCAGTACGAATCATCGGCCACCGCGGAGAGTGCCTGCAGACGCTCGGTTCGCCCGGACGGATGATCGCCGCAGAAATGACGGAAGAGGAAGCTCGGCAAGTCATTCGTGAATTCGCGCCTGCGGTATGCATCGCAGCGGTCAACGGCCCAAAGATGATCACGTTCTCCGGCGAGACCGAGGCGTTCGAAGCGCTTGAACAGCGCTTGGCGGCGCATCCCTGTTGGTTCAAGCCCCTGAATGTCCAGCATGCCTTCCATAGTCATCTCGTCGATGGCGCCAAACAAACGTTCCTGGAAAGAATCGACGGAATTCGTGGTCGGATTCCGAAGTGTGAGATGATCTCCACGGTCACAGGCGATGTCATCCGCGCGGCAGATCTGTCGGCTGCGTACTGGTGGGACAATATCCGCAGACCAGTCCGATTTGCCGACGCCATCAGAAAGATCCAGGATCGGGGAATTTCCGCATTTCTTGAGATCGGTCCGCATCCTGTGCTGGCCGCTTCGATTCGGCAATGCCGGAAGCCGCAGGACCCAGTGTCCGTCATCCTGCCATCGCTGGTCCGCGAAAAACCCGAACGGAGCACGATGCTGGCTGCGCTCGGCGGGTTGTTCACACTGGGAGCAGAAATCGACTGGAAATCGATTTGGCCCCGTGAGCAGCATCGCGTGGTCGACCTCCCGCCGCATCCCTGGAGTCGTGAGCGATTCTGGCATGAGAGCCTGGAGAGCCGAAGCCACCGCCTGAGACCAGAATATCACCCGGTGCTTGGCCATGAGATTCCCGGCGCGCAGCGAACGTGGGAGAATACGCTGGACCTGAAGGTGCAACACTGGGTGCAGGATCATCGTGTCAGCGGGCGTACGCTCGTGCCGGCAGCTGCGTTCGTTGAAATGCTGATAGCGTCCAGCATGCAGTTGTTGTCGTCCACTTCAGTCGCTATCGATGAAATGTTCATCCAGCGGGGGGTGTTCCTGTCGCCCGACGCAGCCCCAACGCTGCAGACTGTGGCCGACGCTGCGGCAGGTCTGCTGACGATCTATAGCCGAACCCATGAGTCCGAACAGAATTGGCTGCAGCATGTTCAGGCCACCTGCCGAAAGCTGAACGTTCAGTCTGCAAAGGCTCGGCTTGACATCGACACTTGGAAGAAGGCGGAAAAGGGTTCGGTCCAGGAATTCTACGAAGATTATAAGTTTGTGGGTCTGGACTTCGGGCCCACGTTTCGCAATGTCCGGGAGTTGTATCGCCGAAAAGATGCCGTGCTGGGATGGATCGAACTCGACGAAACGCTGGCCGGGGAAGCGGATCAGTTTCGAATACACCCCGCACTCCTCGACGGGTGCTTCCAAATCATCTTTGAGGCGCTCTCACGAGACGATCGCCGTACCGAACACATCCTTCTGCCAGAGCGAATAGGGCGGATTCAATTCTACCGTTCACCGGGTCTCTCGGCCTGGAGCGAGGTCCGTCTGACGGTCGCTACCGCGATGCGGCTGACAACAGGCAGCCTGCGGGTGTATACCGCAGATGGCGAATTGGCCCTGGAGGTCACCGACTTTGAATGCCGCGCCGTGGCATTCATTAGCGAACGGGACAAAGATGACGTCGATACGTGGCTCTATCGACAGCGATGGCGCGAACAGCCTCTGGCCGGGGTCGAGTTGGTCTGTCAGCCGCTGCCTCTCGCACCCTCTATTGGCGAATTAGTCGCCGCCGCGCAGGCACAGGCAGACGGCACCTGGCATGACGAGAAACCTGAATCGCATCGCGCCGCCTTCGAGCAAGCCGATCGGCTGGCCATGGGCTATTTCGTCGAGGCGCTTTCCAAGATGGGATATTCACTCACGGCAGGCGAACAGATTGATCCCCAGTCGCTCGTCAAATCGGCAAAACTGAACGTCAGCCAGGTGCCGCTGTTCGCATGGTGGCTGGACCGCCTTGCGGAATCCGGCGAAGGGGTGCGGCGGGATGATTCGTGGACCTTAACCGCCAAACTGATCGTGCCGGACTTTGCTCTTCAATGGCGATGCATCCTCAGCGAGTTCCCCCAATTCTATCCCTGGCTCCGTCTTATAGAGATCTGCGGTCGGGAACTGGCTGGCCGGTTTTCCGGTGACACCGAACCAGCGGCGCTGCTCGAGTCTGAAGAGGCACTCCAACTGCTGGATCAGATCGACCGTGACGATCCTCGCTCGCGCTCAGCGAACGCGTTTGTACAACGGTTGTGCGGGGAATTCACCGCTCAAGTCCCGGCCGATCGACCGATTCGCATTCTCGAAGTAGGGGCCGCCACCGGCGGCGCTACGGCCTTTATCCTGCCCGCCCTGCCAGGCGACCGTGTTGAATATTGGTTCACAGACCGCTCTGTGGCACATCTGTCGCGAGCCGAAGACCGATTCCGACAGCACCAGTTTGTGAAATATCAGCAACTGGATCTGGAGCTGGACCTGGACTTGCAGAATATTCCCCGGAGATCCTTCGACGTTGTAATTGCGGCACATGGCTGGCGGGAAACTGGCGTCCAGCCAAACCTCCTGCTTCGCTATTCGGAACTGCTCACTGATGGCGGATTGCTGGCAGTGAGAGATCTGACGCGCACGGGGCCTTGCTTTGAACTGCTCTTCGGCAAGACGAACGGTTCAGCAGAGCACGCATCTGAATCGGGCCGCGCGGGAGGAAATTCGCTGGGTCGTGAACAGTGGTTGACACTGCTGAAGGACGCGGGATTTGTCGAACCGAACGTCGGGGCTGGAGACTCCGACGCAGGGACCTTCGGAACTGTGTTTGTCGCGCGTCAACCGCATCGTGCCAGCGTCGCGTCCACAACGAGCAGTCTTTTCGATCAGGCTCCGGACGAAAAGAACTGGCTCATCTTTGCCGATCACGCGGGGGTGGGGCAGCGATTGGCGCAGAGGCTGCGACAATTGGGTCGGCGCTGTGTTGTCGTCCACGGTCGTGCAATTGAACGACACTCAGCTGACGAGTTCCGGATCGATCCCGCCAGTGCCGAAGACATGCGGCAACTGCAGGCTTCGGCTGCACTGGATGACCGAGACCTAGCGGTTGTCCATCTGTGGTCGCTCGATGTCATGAGCCTTGACCCGCTCTCAAAGGAATGCCTGAACGACGCGGACGCGCTGGTGACCCACTCCGTCCTGCACTTCCTGCAAACATGGGTTTCCTCCCAACAAAATCTGCCACGACGGCTGGTGCTGGTGACACAGGGATGCCGTGACGCCGGATCCGACGTCACGTTGTCGGGAGTGCTGCAGGGCGCGATGCCGGGGCTGGCGCGCGTGGCCATGAACGAGTTCCCGCGATTGCCCATCCAGTTACTTGATCTCGACTGCGAAGGCGATCCCGATGTGCCATTGTGGGCAGAGCTCGTTGCCAACGATTCAAACAAAGAAGTGATCTGGCGCGGCAATCGACGGCTGCTTCCGCGTCTGGAGCTCATCGCGAATTCGGAAGCGAACTCCGGTCTCTCGGCTGTCCCCCCCTTTGGACTGCACGTCGCCCGCACTGGAGACATGAGCAGTCTGATTCTGCGGGAGATTGATGACGATCCGCCAGGTCCGGGCCAGGTGCAGATCGACGTGCATTTCGTTGCATTGAACTTTCGCGACCTTCTCAAGGCTCTGGGAAGGTACCCGGCCGAGGATCCCAGACAGCTTGAACTGAGTGACGAGTGTGCCGGGATCGTGCGCGCCGTCGGCGCAGGCGTGACGAGCGTGTCGCCAGGAGATCGCGTTGTCGCGGTCGGCCCGGGAACATTCCGATCCGTGATGAAGACACAAGCCCGGTTGGTGTCGCGGATTCCTCCAGATCTTCCGCTGGCGGCAGCAGTCACGATGCCGATAGCCTATCTCACAGCGCAACACGGATTACAGGCGAAGGCCCAGCTCCTGCCAGGCGAATCCGTGCTGATTCATGCCGCCGCCGGCGGAGTCGGTCTGGCGGCCATACAGATCGCCCGTTCGATTGGTGCCACGATCTATGCCAGCGCCGGCAGCGACGCCAAGCGCGACTTGTTGAAAAAGTTCGGTGTCGAGTGCACATTGAATTCGCGCACACTGGACTTCGTTGACGAACTGATGACTGCAACCGCAGGTCGTGGCGTGGATGTCGTCCTGAATTCATTGTCGGGACAGGCAATGATCCGCAGTCTCGCATGCGTTGCGCCCTTCGGACGGTTTGTCGAGATCGGCAAACGCGACTTTTATGAGAATACCCGCATCGGACTGTTCCCATTGCGGAAATGTGTCTCGTATCACTCGATCGACATATCGGCGTTGGGCAGCGATCCGATCCGGAAAAAATTGTTCTCACTGGGCGATGTCTTTGACGTACCGAAACTGGCCCCGCCGCTGCCATGCCGAGTCATCCCTGCCGCACTGGTGCGGGAGGCATTTCGACTGATGGCCGGAGGCTCGCATATCGGCAAGCTTGTGCTTGATATGACCCAGCATTGGGGTATGGTCCGGCGCAAAACCCGGAAAGCGGAGATCGATCCGGGCAAGTCCTGGCTGATCACCGGGGCGTTTGGCGGAGTCGGCCTAGAAGTGGCGCGATGGCTGGCCGATCGTGGAGCCCGGCATTTGGTGATGCTGGGGCGCAGCGGTGCAAAATCTCTCGAGGCACAAATCGCTGTTACAACGCTTGAATCGGAGGGAATCCAGATCCTCGCTGCGGAGTGCGACGTCTCCGACCCGGAATCGCTGGCCGGTCTGCTGGCTGACGTAAAGCGAGAGATGCCGCCTTTGGCTGGCATCTACCATTTGGCAATGGTTCTGGACGACGGCGTAATCGCCAATCTTGATCGCGTTCGGTTCGCCAAGGTCATGGCCCCGAAATCCCACGCCCTGTGGCATCTGCACCGTCTGACTCGAGATTGTCCATTGGAACAGTTCGTCGTGTTCAGTTCAGTCAGTGCCACGCTTGGTGGTCCGGGACAGGCGAATTATGCGGCAGCCAATACGGCCATGGAAGCGATGGTCGCCCACCGAAAATCGATGGGCTTTCCGGCGACGGTAATTGGCTGGGGTATGCTGGGAGAGGTTGGTGTCGTCGCCGAAAACAAGGATGTCAAGAAGTCGCTGTCGACGTTTGGCCTTGTGACTATGTCGGTCGATGACATCCGCAATACGCTGGATGCGGTCGTCGCCAATGACAATGGATCGAAACCGTCGCTGACTGTCGCCGCGAAAGTGGATTGGCATGTGCTTAGCCAGCGGCTCAATCTTGCCAAGCAGCCGCCTGGACTGCTCGCGGATTTGGCCGCCACCGCGACGGACGAAAGCCTTACTTCCGGAACGATGCGAGAGTCAATCACAACGGCGCCGCCGGAGGAACGGCGAAATCTGATGGAAGCCTTTGTGAAAAGTCGAGTCGCACGCGTCCTGGGAGTGTCTCCGCAACGAATTCAGGACAGCGTGGCGCTGGCAAGAATGGGCCTGGACTCGTTGATGTCCGTGGAACTGGCGTCGATGATCGAGTCTGACCTCGGCATTTCATTCCCGCTCGTTGCTTTGGCTGCTGATACGACAATCGCAATGCTTGCCAATGGTTTGCTGAAGGAGCTGCAGAGTACGGATGCGAACAGTGTGGCGATTGCCGAATCGGCGTCGGATGCTGAAGAGTCTGCAGCAGGCAGCATGATGCAACTTCGGGACGGAACTGGAGACCGACCATTGTTTTGTTTCCCGCCAGCAGGGGGAAAATTGGGAATCTATGAGCATCTCATCGAGCAAATGTCTGGAGACTCGCCGGTTTTCGGCCTGAAAAACGCGAATGAGAATGCGGAGAGCATTGCTGAATTGGCGGACGGATTTGCCGCGACCATTCAAAGCGCCTGGCCCAACGGAGCACTGCGTCTGTTCGGTTTCTCGTTCGGTGGACTGGTCGCCATCCACACCGCCTCACGTCTCGAAGACCTCGGGCGTATGGTCGAACTCGTCGGCATTATCGAGTGCAACCCGAGAGGCCTAGAGTCTGATGAATCGCGGGAAGATCGGCTGAGCCGATTGATTTGCGGTTCATATGAAGAGTTCCGCAGGGGAGGACTCGTGGAGGCCATGGACCCCGCGGTGCTGGCGAAAGAGGCCCGAGTCGTGGCCAGACGATTCGATCCGCAGGCCGTCGTGGATTGGGCTCTGGGGCGTCTCTCCGGGGAATTCCCGCGACAGCTCGTCGAGGCGTACTTTTTCCGGTTCGCTCGGGACCTGGTGCTGCTGGCCAATTACAAAGGCCGCATTGAGACTCCCCTTCAGTCCGCCGTGCATGTGTGGAGCGCTATTGATGGACTGGGGTCGGGGATTGAGAGTTGGCGGGATCAGGCCGCGGGGGACTTCCAACACTCGGTTCTGGAGGGCGACCACTTTTCCGTGATGCATCCCCCGTATGTGCAGGCACTGGCCGTGGCTCTGGATGCCGTCCTGGAGTTGCCGTCCAGCACCGTACAAGCTACTCCCCGACACTCATCTGAGAGGTGGCCTTCGAATTCACGTTAAAAGACCAAGTTCAATGTCACACGTATCAATGAGCAAACTCGCGCATCCGCTGGCACTGATTGGCGTCAGGACCTTTACGGAACTGGCGTGGAAACATGGTGTCGATCGCGAGTGTCTGGCGAAGGCGGCGATTTTGCTGCTCAGTTGCGGAATCGCCGTTCCATTCCGCTGGCTCGACACCCTCGTCTCCTCTCGTCTTGTCTCCCGCACACCAGTTCCCCATGCACCGCTGTTCATCATCGGGCACTGGAGGAGTGGGACGACGCATTTGCACAACCTGTTTTCGCTCGACCCCCAGTTCGGTTGCCTGCGAGGCATTCACTGCTTGGCCGCACGCAGCTTTCTCGGTACGCGCCGATTGATCCGGATGCTGCTGGGGCCGCACCTCCCTTCGCGGCGCCCGATGGACGACGTTGAATTTGGCTTGGATCGTCCGCAGGAAGACGAGTTTGCCATGTCTCGCATTGCATCAATGTCCATGATGCACGGTTTCTGGTTCCCCCGCCGAATGCGCGAGATCTTCGATCGGTGGGTGATGTTCGACGCCGCCTCGCCGACAGATGTCCGTTCCTGGAAGCAGACCTTCGACTGGATGTTGAGGCGTGTCAGCATCGACGAAGGGAACAGACGGTTGTGCCTGAAGTGCCCGCCACACATGGCTCGCCTCAGCCTATTGCGTGAGATGTTTCCCGATGCTAGATTCGTCCATATTTACCGCAACCCCCACGTCGTGTATCAGTCAAATCTTAAGATGTGGAAGTCGCTGATCGCGGCCGGCACGCTTCAACAGCACGACGACGGACAGTTGGAGGAGAACCTCGTCTATTTCTACCAGCGAATGCTGGGGCGATTTTTTGAGGACGCGCCGTCCATTCCGGAAAACCGTCTCGTCCACGTCCGGTTCGAGGATCTCGAAACGAACCCGCTGGCAGAGATGCAGCGAATTTACAGCGTTCTTGAACTGACCGGTTATGATGACTCGTCGCCCGGACTCCTCAGTTATCTGGAAGGCCATGCGAATTACCGGAAGAACACGTATCACTTCGATGAGGACTCGCTGCGGCGAGTGGAACGCGAGTGGGGGTTTGCGTTATCGCGCTGGGGATACAATCGTCCCGGTTAGAGATCCGTGTGCCGGAATTAGAAAAGTCATTGCGTTCAGGTGAACTGAGGAAACAGATGAGAATCGGCCAGGTTGAAGTCACTGCACATGCAACCTCACGCGAGGACATCGCGAGGCTGCATACCTTCGAACGCTGGCCGGGCCATATTATGTGGCCGATCATGGCGGCCTTGATCGTCGTGAGCCTGACGGCCATCTATGCGTGGAACACCAGCAACTATCTTCTGCTGATTTCGTGCTGGCCCCTCATCGGGTATCTGATGTTTGAGTTTTCACTGGTATTCCATGACGCCAGTCACGGAAGACTTCACCCCGTTCCCTGGCTGAATGAGCTGGTCGGCCATACGCTGGGTTCGATGGGGCTGGTTCCGCTGAGCGTCTTCCGCTATGTGCATTCCCGCCATCACACTGATTTGGGCACAGAGCGTGACCTGGAATTATGGCCGTACACCGCTCCCGGGATATCACGGGCGGGGCGCGTTGCGGCGGGGATTCTTGAAATCGGGTTTGGAGTCATCTACTTGCCCCTGCTTTTTCTGCGGGCAGTCGTCATCAGCCGACTCTCTCCGCAGGAACGCCGGGGAATTCTGCGGGGCTATCTGATGCTGGGTCTCACGTGGGTGCTGAACATTGCTGTCATTCATCGCTTTGGCTTTTGGGAGTTGTTTCTGGTCGTGGCAGTCGTGCCGATGATTCTCAACGGCATGCTGAACACTCTGAACAAATTCACACAGCACTTGGGGTTGCATGGACGGACTGTTCTGGGTCTGACTCGGACCGTTGTCGGTAGGCACTGGTCGATGAAAATGATTTCAAAATCGTTGATGTACAATGATTACCATGGGACTCACCATCGTTATGCGAAGATCCCCTATTATCATCTCCCCCCGGCCACGCCTTATACAATTTCGACGTCGCGTGAACCCTGCCCGGTGTTCTCAAATGTGCTGAGTGCGCTGTTCGACATGCTGCCCTGTCTCGCCAATCCCAAAGTCGGCCCCCAATGGGTCAGTGCGGACAGCATCGAAGTCAGGGTCTCTCCGGACGAGGTTGACCGAGTTCCATAATCGGCTACTTTTGGTTCATCGGGGAGATGCGTGCTGAGGGTTGAGAGAGTGTGGACCTGCCGTTGTGATTTGGGGTTAGGAAACAATCCACCAGATCACAGGAGTCGGCATGTCCACGAGTTTTTTGTATCACAC
>Ga0114966_10004841_pt1 | contig 11494 bp, 7 predicted proteins | sample M_130207_XF_Meta_FD_87029 | JGI IMG/M metagenome (GOLD analysis project Ga0114966, IMG submission 87029) | Freshwater microbial communities from Lake Montjoie, Canada to study carbon cycling - M_130207_XF_MetaG | ecosystem: Environmental > Aquatic > Freshwater > Lake | place: Lake Montjoie...
AAAACGCGCGTGAGGAATGAACAAACGCGATGCAGGGTTGCAGGTGGGGAGGAATCGTTTGTTCTTAATTTTTTGTTTCTTTTGTAACAAGACAAAAGAAAAACACACAGTTGTTGAACCATTTAATTTGCGGAGTTATTTCGAAAACTTCACTTATTGTGCTTTAAATCTTTAACCTTCAGCAAATATTTAAAAATTGGCCCACCTAAAAAAACTAGCTACGCAAACAGCAATTTATGGACTACCTACCATCGTTGGTAGATTATTAAACTATTTCCTTACACCGCTTTATACTTATTTATTTAGCCCTGCCGAGTTCGGAGATGTTACTTCTGCTTATGCATATGTTTCGTTTTTACTGGTTTTTTTAACCTATGGCATGGAAACGGCAATGTTTAGATATTCTCAAACTGAAATTGAAAAAGACGCAGTATATTCTACTATTTTAATTTCACTGGTAATTTCATCCCTCAGCTTTATTTTTATTTTTTGTTTTTTCTCAGAAAACATTGCTAACATCCTTAGTTTCTCGGGCCATCCAGAATATATTATTTTGTTTGCCTTTATATTAGGGAGCGACGCATTGTCGGCCATTCCTTTTGCAAAACTTCGGGAACAAAACAGGGCCAAGCGTTTTGCTATTATAAAATCTATTAATATTGGCATTAACATTGGACTTAATTTATTTTTTCTGTGGTTTTGCAAAAGCGTTTACGATTCGCCCCAGTCCATTTTCAAGCCACTAGTAGAAATATTTTATAGCCCTACCATTGGGATTGGCTATATTTTTATTTCAAACTTTTTTGCTAGTACCATAACCCTGTTATTATTAAGTCCGGAATTTATTTCTATAAAATGGAAATTTGACCCCCTGCTGTGGAAAAAAATGATGAAATATGGGCTCCCCTTGCTATTAGCCGGCTTGGCGGGGATGGCTAACGAAACGCTCGACAGGGTTTTAATACCACTGCTCCTTCCCGAAGATATTGCAAAAAGTCAAAATGGTATTTATGGCGCCTGTTATAAAATTGCGATACTCATGACCATTTTTATTCAGGCATTTAGGTATGCTGCCGAACCATTTTTTTTCAAAAATGCAGGAGACAAAGACGCTAAAAAATCATATGCCCATATAATGACCTATTTTGTAATCATATGTTCTGTTATTTTTCTGGGAACAATGATGAATATGCCCTGGATACAATATTTTATTGGCGAAAAATATAGAGAAGGTTTAGCCGTTGTCCCTGTTTTATTGATTGCTAATTTATTTCTGGGCATTTATATTAACCATTCCATATGGTATAAGCTTATTGGCAAAACCTTTTACGGCGCGGTTCTTACAATTATGGGTGCTATTATAACCATTTCGCTAAACATTTATTGGATACCCATAACAGGATATGTTGGCTCCGCTTGGGCAACACTTATTTGCTATGCTGCAATGGCGGTAGCATCTTATTTTTGGGGCAAAAAACATTATCCTATTAATTATGATTTAAAACGAATATTAGGATACTTAGTTTTATCCCTAACTTTGTACTTTATTAGCCAGCTCATCATAACAGAAATAACAATGGTGAAATTGTTATTTAATAATTTATTATTTATTATTTTTATTGCCATTATATGGCAATTGGAAAACAAAAATATTTATGGTGTGCTGTCTGTGAAAGATAAAAGTGCAGAAGATAGCGGTTAAACAGCTTAAAATAATTATACGCAAATAAAATTACAAACTGGAAATAGAGGAAAAAAAATGCAAATAAAAATTATTAATAAATCGAAGCACGGCTTACCAAATTACGCTACTAGCGCTTCAGCCGGAATGGATTTACATTCCAATTTAGAGTCCCCTATCCTCTTAAAATCAATGGAGCGTGTTCTTGTTTCAACAGGATTATTTTTAGAAATCCCCCTTGGTTTTGAAGCACAAATTAGGCCAAGAAGTGGCTTGGCAATTAAAAACGGAATAACCGTATTAAACTCTCCTGGCACCATTGATGCCGATTATAGAGGCGAAATAAAAGTAATATTAATAAACCTTTCTAATGAAAATTTTTTAATAAACGACGGTGAGCGCATTGCCCAAATGGTTATTGCCAAGCACGAAAAAATTTATTGGGTGCCTGCTGAACAATTAATTGAAAGCAAACGCGGTGAGCTGGGCTTTGGCAGCACAGGTACAAAATAATAATTAACGATAAACTATTAACAATTAAAAAAATTAGGGGGAGCATTAATAATTATTTAAATATTTCTGCTTTGTATTAATTAAAATAAGATACTTTTTATGAAAATAATTATACCAATGGCTGGAATGGGTAAACGGATGCGACCACATACGCTTACAACGCCAAAGCCGTTAATCCCTATCGCCGGCAAACCAATGGTGCAGCGCATAGTAGAAGATGTAACGAAAGTTTGCGACGAAAAGGTTGACGAAATAGCATTTGTTATTGGACGTTTCGGCAAAGATGCAGAAAATAGCTTGATTGAAATTGCTGAAGGCTTAGGAGCGAAAGCTAGTATTTATTACCAGGACACACCGCTTGGTACGGCACACGCAATAATGTGTGCGAAAGATTGTTTAAAAGGAAAAGTTCTGATTGCATTTGCCGATACCCTATTTAAAGCCGACTTTAAAATGGACTCTTCGCAGGAGGGAATTATTTGGGTGCAAAAAGTAGATGACCCTAAACCATTTGGAGTAGTGAAGCTAGATTCAAATAATGTGATCACCGATTTCATAGAAAAGCCACAAGAGTTTGTTTCTGATTTAGCAATAATTGGTATTTATTATTTTAATGATGGCGAATATTTAAAAAGGGAGCTTCAATATTTACTGGATAACGATATAAAAGAAAAGGGGGAATACCAGCTAACCAATGCCCTTGAAAACATGAAGGCAAAGGGAACCAAATTTACTCCCGGAAAAGTAACGGAATGGCTCGACTGCGGAAATAAAGATGCCACCGTTTATACCAACCAGAGGATTTTAGAATTTAACAAAAACGGGCTTCGTAAATCTAATTTTATTAATCAGAACTCATCCATTATCGAACCCTGTTTTATAGGAGAAAACGTGCAACTTATAAATTCTATGATAGGCCCACACGCCTCTATTGGTGCTAGCAGCATAATTGAAAACTCCGTTGTTCAAAACAGTATCATTCAAACAAATAGTAAAATAAAAAATGCTGAAGTAAAGAATGCCATGATTGGCAACTTTGTAGAATATACGGGCAAATCAAACAATTTAAGTATAGGAGATTTTTGCGTAATAAAATAAGGATAAATAAAAATTTCGAATAACTTAATTTAAATGTCGAAGTTGATAGGCAAAAAAGGATGAAAATAACTGTTGATATTTAAAAAAAGCCTTGGTTTTTAGCTTACAATTAAAGCTTAGGTGTTTTCCTAAGCTAAAAAAAAAGTCGTTGCTAAAAATTTTAAACTACACGCATAGAGATAATAGTAATTTAATTGCTGATAAAAAATTTAAATAAAAAAAATAGCGTGAATATAAAACAAAGCTCCGAGAGCAGTTTTTACAAAAAAAGCATCTCGAGAACCCATTATTCGCATGCAGGTGTTTCAGGCGCTGCATTTTTTAAAGACCTCTTTAAAGCGAGTTTGGTGTTTTTGTTTTTCTGCTTTTTTCTTAGCTCTTGCAAAACAATAAAGAAACCGGATAATTTCGGTAGCAATAACAACGTAACGCCTAATATTGAAAGGCGAAAAGGAGAAAAAAAGTTGTCGTCCAAAGATCGCATCGACTTTGAATATCTATTTTTTAACGCCAACAAAGAAAAAATTTTAGGAAATTATGATTTGGCAGAGGCCGACCTTTTACAAGCCCTCAGGATATACCCCAACAGCGCTGCCACAATGTATGAATTGGCGACAATCTACACCTTCAAAAACAATAAGAAACAATCGCTAAATTTCAGCAAAAAAGCTGCTTTAATGGATGTAAATAACAATTGGTATCAATTGCTATACATTTCTTGCTTAAAAGAAAACAAACAACTGCCGGAAATTGCAAATGTATATAAACGACTATTAAAAAAACAGCCGCAGCGCATAGATTATTACTACGAACTAGCAAACACCTACCTGAGTATTGCAAACACGGGAATGGCTTTAAAAACCTACGAAAAAATAGAGGATATTGCTGGGGTTTCTGAAGACGCTTCTTTGCAAAAGTTTAAAATATACAAAGCATTGAAAAAAAATGAGCGCGCACAACAGGAATTAGAGAAACTAATTAAAGCTTTTCCGGATGAATCAAAATATTACGGCATTTTAGGGGAGCTTTATCAGGATACCGGGCAATTGGATAAAGCCTTAGTTGCCTATAATAATTTATTGAAAATAGACCCCGAAAATGCACTCGTTCATTTATCCTTGGCGGATTTATATCGAATAAAAAAACAAAATGAAAAGTCTTTTGAAGAAATAAAAATTGCATTTCGATGCAAAGATTTAGACATCGATATAAAAGTTAAAATCTTATTGTCGTATTACTCTATCACTGAAAAATACGTTGAATTAAAAAACGATGCAGAGGAGTTGTGTAAAATAATAACAAGCGTTCATGCGGATGAGGCAAAGGCTTTTTCTATTTATGGCGACTTTTTATACCGCGACAAAAAACTTGAGCTTGCAAAGGCACAATTTAAAAAAGCTATTTCACTTGATAAAGAAAAGTTTGCCATTTGGAACCAATTACTTATTATTGAATCGGAACTAATGGACTTTATGGCAATGCAAAATGAAAGTAAAGAAGCTATTGAATTGTTTCCAAACCAAGCCTTGGCCTATTTTTATAACGGCGCCTCTCATATCCAACTAAAAAACTACAAAGAAGCAGTTTTAATTTTTAACACAGGAATCGAATTTGTATATGACGAAACTATCTTTATTCAGTTTTACGCAAGTATTGGTGATGCGCAAAATTCTTTAAAAAATTATAATGCATCCGATTCGGCGTACAATAAAGTGCTGGAGATCGATCCTAATAATGTGTATGTATTAAATAATTATGCCTATTACTTATCCCTGCGTAATACTAATTTGGAGAAGGCTGAAATAATGTCGAAAAAAAGCAACGAAATCCAACCAAATAACAACTCCTACGAGGACACCTATGGCTGGGTATTATATCAAATGAAAAAATTTGATGACGCTAAAGTATGGATAGGCAAAGCGCTAGCGAATGGTGGCAAAAATAACGGAATATTACTAGAGCACTATGGCGATATATTATACAAACTAGGGGAAACTGAAGAGGCATTAAAATATTGGATAAACGCTAAAAAAACGGGTGATGCTACCAATGCTATAGATGTAAAAATTGCCAATAAAAAGTTATATGAATAGTACTTATTTTTATTTGTTAAGCTTTGTCAACAGCAAAATCAAAAAGGTGTTTTATGTCTTTTTTATTTCACTTTTAATATTAACCTCTTGCAAACAACAAAAAAATATAACAAAAAAAAATAGCAAGTGTGATTTAGATTATAAAAACCCAAAAACACTTAATGCTAATTTAAAGGCAAACGAACTTTTTTTTAAAAGTTTGAATGCTAAAATTGCTGTTGAATCTAATATTGACAGTAGTTTCAACTCCTTTTCTGTTTCATTGCGTATAAAAAAAGACAGCATTATATGGATGTCGGTTTCAAAATTGGGAATTGAGGGAATAAGAATATTGATTACTAAAGATTCGGTAAAATTTATTAACCGCAGTAATAGCAATTACTTTATAGGGGATTTTAATTATTTAAGTACCCTATTAAACACACAATTAGACTTTGAAATATTACAATCACTATTGGTAGGCAACAGTGTTACTTTTTATACCGAAGAGGAAAGATTAAAAGCGGGCATAGATAATTGTCAATACATGCTTGCTACAATAAGAAAAAACAAACTTAGAAAGGTTATGGAAAAGGGGAAAGAACTAAAAGAGCCCATACAAAGTATTTACATGATGCCCGAAACATTTAAAATATCCCGTATACTATTTTACGAATTTAATCCCGAACGTATTTTTGACGCTCAATATTATAACTTTTTAGAAATTGACTCCACACAAAAGTACCCTACAGAAATGAGCTTTTTAATCAAGGCACAAAAAAATGCTGCTATTAATATTAAATACAGCAAAATAAAATTAAACGAAGAGCAAAGTTTTCCTTTTAAAATCCCAGAAAATTATGAGCAAATTACTTATAAAAAAAAATAGTAGTAGCTCTTTGCTTATTTTATTTTGGCTTTTGATGCTGCTTATTGCTAAACCAAGCGCAGCACAAAAACAAACTAAAAAAGATTTAGAGAACAAAAAAAAACAGCTGCAAAACGAAATAGAATATACCAACCAGTTGCTGGCTGAGACAAAAAAAAATAAAAAAATATCCTTAAACCAGTTAGTAACGCTGAACAAAAAAATAACGGTAAGGGAAGAATTAATTTATACCATTAATTCTGAAATTAAAATACTTAATAAACAAATAAATCAAAACAATGAAACTATTAAAGGCCTTCAGAATGAATATGTAAAACTGAAAAACGAATATGCAAAAATGATTTATTATGCATATAAAAATCAAGATGCTTATAGCAGATTAATGTTTGTTTTTGCATCGAAAGATTTTGAACAGGCTTTTATGCGCTTAAAATACATGCAGCAATACAATGATTACAGGCACAAACAAGCCGAAATAATTATTAAGAGCAAAAGAAATTTAGACGAAAAGGTGCAAGGGTTAGAGACTCAAAAATCTAGTCAGCGGGTTTTATTAAGTAGCGAACAGGCTGAAAAATCAAACCTCAACTCTGAAAAAACAGAGAAAGAACAAGTTTTTTCAAAACTTCAGGTGCAAGAAGGTAAACTAAAGAAAGATTTAGAAAAAAAGAAAAAGGACGCTGATAAATTACAACAAGCTATTCAGCGTGTAATTCAAAAAGAGCTTGAAAAGATTCAGAAAGAAGCGGAAACAGAGAATAAGCCCAAACCCGATAAATTACTTTTAACACCCGAATCGCAGCAGCTATCTATTTCCTTTGCCAATAATAAAAACAAACTACCATGGCCTGTTGTAAAAGGTATTGTAAGCGAGCATTTCGGCGTTCACCCGCACCCATTAATGCCCAATATCGACATAAATAATAATGGCATAGATATTACTACAAGCACCGGCTCACTAACGCGCGCAGTATTCGACGGAGATGTAAAGGCTGTTGTTAATATGCCTGGCTCCGGAAAGTTTATACTGATAAGGCATGGGGAATATTTAACTATTTACTCTAATTTAAAAGATGTGTATGTGAAAGTAGGTGATAAGGTGAAAACAAAAGACAATATTGGCTCTATTCTTTTTGATGAAGATGATTCTAAAACACTATTGCATTTTGAAATATGGAAAGGTCAAGTAAAATTAGATCCAGAAAGCTGGCTTTTTTAAAACATTTTTTTTAGGCATCATTTAATTAACCATAAGCTGCTAGTATTCCGCCCCTGAACTATTGCTTTATTGCTGTTTTCTGAGGCCACTACCCTATTCGTTGTTCCATTATAAAGTTATAGTACCCATTCCGTTTAAATTATAGTTTGGTGTAACGCTAATAGTAATTATAGTTTCAAAATAGTCGCATCCTTGTGTTATCTGTTTTCTGTTTTTAGTTTTTGTGTAGTTATTTAAAATCAGTATTGCCAACTCTCCATATTTTTAAAGACCGGTTAATAAATGATAACTTTTTTTACAATTTTCCAGTCAGGAGAGCTTAAATTTATCAGGTAAGCTCCTTTTGCCTTAACCAAAAAATCCATTTTTTTTGAATATGTTCCTTCGAAATTATTCAATGTTTCTTCATAGATTAGTTCACCAATTACATTAACAATTTTAAGTGTGTAGGTTTCTCTTATAGAAACATCGAACGAAACAGAAAAGTTCCCATCATTTGGATTTGGCGAAACTGTGAAAAAATAGTCGTTGTTTATCTGCTCAATTCCTGAAATATTAACAGCGACATCAGCCGAAGGGCAACCTCCTCCATTAATAATAACACTATAATCTCCATTTTGTATTGCAATACAAGACTGGCTAGTAGCCCCCGCTATTGGTTGTCCGTTCCTGTACCACTGATATGTAGTTCCAGAACTTGATGTTAGCGTAGAACCGCTTTGAGTAATCACAGGTGTTGGATTAACCGTAATGGTATAGAAAGAAGGTGTTCCCGGGCAGCCACTCACTGATGGAGTTACACTTACAGTTGAGCTAATGGGGCTGCTGGTAATATTACTTGCATTAAAGGAAGGGACATTTCCTGTGCCGCTGGAGGCTATACCAATAGAAGTGTTCGAGTTTGTCCAGGCGAATGTAGCTCCCGTGGGATTGCCTGAAAAAACAGTTGCCGCGATGGTTCCGCCGCACACATCAATATCTGAAATAAAATTAATTGTTGATACAGGAGGTACAATTACTGTTATTCCGTTACTTATAGCAGTACCCGGACAAATGGAGTTGGAGACCACATTACAGCTGAACACCGATCCGTCTGCAATTGTAGGTGGTGTATACGTTTGGCTCTGAGCGCCTGAAATAGTATTTCCATTCAATAACCATTGGTAAACGGGTACCGCTCCTGCATTTGCAGGTGTGGCAGTAAATGTTGCAGAAGAGCCGTAACAACTTGGATTTGTACCCGATGTAATTGCCACAGAAACGCTTGGTGGAAGAGAGGGGATCAAAGTAATGGTAGTTCCTGCGCTGGTTGCCGAATTTGTATTTAAGCAGGAGGCGTTGGAGGTAACAGTGCACGATATTACATCATTGTTTGCCAGTGATGGTGGAGTATAGGATGTTCCAATAACGGTATTTACGCCGTTTTTTTTCCATTGATACACCGGAACCAGGCCTCCATTGGTAGAAGTGGCATTAAAGGTAACCGGCACACCCATACAAGTTGGGTTTGTGCCAGATGTGATGGCAACTGAAACAGTTGGACTAACAATAGGGGAAACCGTTATGGTAATAATACTGCTGGTAATTGTTGTAGGGCTTGCACAGGTGGCGTTTGAAGTTAAGATACAAGTAACTACGTCACCATTTGTTGGGGCAGACGCAGTATAGCTGATACTATTTGTTCCAACATTAGTACCATTTAGCTTCCATTGGTAAATAGGGGCATTACCTCCGTTAACCGATGAGGCAAAAAATGTAATTGATCCTCCCACACAAATAGTGGCAGCTCCGGAAGTAATCGAGACATTAATTTCGGGAACTAAGGATGGGGTTACGGCCATCGTTATTCCTGTACTTAATGCTGTTGTTGGGCTTGCACAATTTGCATTTGAGGTGATTTGGCAGGTTATTACATCGCCATTTGCTGAGGAGCCTGTGGTGTAGGTTGAACTTATTGCTCCTGAAATAGGTGCACCATTCGAATACCAAATATAGCTTGGGCTTGAACCACCATTAAGGGGTGTTGCAGTGTAGGTAACGGATATCCCTCCACAAATTGAATTTGAACCGGTAGTAATAGCTATAGTAACAGCAGGAGTTACAGAGCCAACAGCGATATAATTTGTTTTTACCAAAGTATCATTGCCATTTACATTCGAAACAATTAATCTTACCGTATATGTTCCTGTAGCTGAATAGGTGTGCGAGGGAGATTGTGTGGTATAATCGGTAATACCATCATTGTTTATATCCCAAGCCCATGCTGTGGTTGCGCCCACAGTCTGATCAGTGAAAGTAACTGTTAGTGGAGCGGTACAGCTGGTAAGTGGCGTTCCGGCAAAAGCAGCATCTGGCGGGCTGTCGCATGCCGTCAAACAGCTGGCTGCCGCATACCGGGACCTGATCTGGTTTCCGGGTAGAGGGCCAAAGCCATTGGATAATGGATAGGGGCCATTTAAATGGCAATAGCTCATTATTGTGCCTCCATTTATAGGGCCGGGGCCTGCCGTGCAAGGGCCATCGTCTACTGGCACGCAATCGTCAATCGGGCCACCCGGCCATCCACACCAATGCGTATGCTCCGAACCAAAATTATGCCCCAGCTCATGAGTAACAATTAAAATAGTATTGGAATAAGTTGGGTATAAATTATAGGTATTGCTGATGTTGCTAAAGCCGTATGAACTGCCTTTGCCGGGAGAGCATATTACATCTAAATAAGCAACACCGCCAACATTAATAGTTCTAGTGGTTAGCAAATGCGCCAGGTCGCCATTGAAGGTTGTTCGTGTGGTCTGGAAATCGTTTAGATAACCAGAAGAAGTTGAATTTGAAATATATGGGTCAGTAGCCGACCAAACATATACTTCTGATAATTCTGTATTAATAGCTTCATTATTAAATAACACCTGAACAACATTAAACATGCCTGTAACATAGTTAACCACATTAATAACGCCGCCTTTATCAACAAACATTTGATAATCACATTCAAAATATATTTTAATACAATTAGTACTTAATAAATTTTCGGAATTACCGGAACCGGAACCCCCTATTTTTGAAGGCAATTGATCTGTTTCACATTTAAATTCACGGGCAAACTGAACATCGCTGTCTTTGTATAAAATATATATGTTATTAAGTGTATTGGATGGATGATTCCATAAACCCAATACCCAATTTTCTTTATCGTATGAAAAAACGGCCATAATGGAATTGTCGAACATGCTGCAACCTGCTAAAGAGTGACTAATGCCCGACACAGTGCCCTGATAATAAAGTCCCGGATTGTATTTCACCTTTTCATTTTTTCCTGTAACAACAGAAAAAGTGTTGGCCAAAACTTTTGCATCATGGAGGTTAAAAGATACGTCGCTGTTTCCGGACGTGGGGATAGTTAAGGTTAATAAGGAAGGTCTTATCTTGTTGATGCGTGAAAGTTCATCAAAGTTAATTTCAAGAAACACCGCATTTTTAATGTCGTTTTTTACATCATTTGCAGTAGAATTTGCAACTATTTTGAAAAGTTGGCTGCTTTCATTGTCTTCCCTTGAAGCGTTATTTGCACCTTGTGGAGATTTATTTTTTTGCACGGCTTTATTCTGAGAACCCTGTCCCCAAGTATTTGCTCCAATCAAAAAAAAGGCGATTAATACAAGTAATTTTGTTTTCATAGTGGTCATTTTTATATAATTATCAGATTTAGATTTCCTAATATTTTCTAAATTATTATTTTGAGTTAGGCAACAGTTTATAATCGTTTTAATATGACTTAAGCCTAAATCGTGCGCACGTCATACTGAGCCTTTCGAAGTATATGGGGCCGCCTCACGCTCTCCTTTCGACAGGCACTGGCGGACAGCACACATTATAGCATCAAGCGCTGTGTATATATTATTAATTAGTGTCTGTCCATAGAGTCGAGAGTCTGAACTATAATGTTCGAGTTCGAGGCTTTCGTAGTTTTGAAAATCAGGAGTTTACATTGGTAAATGACTGGTTTTCAAAACAAGAATAAC
>Ga0114966_10004843_pt1 | contig 11491 bp, 13 predicted proteins | sample M_130207_XF_Meta_FD_87029 | JGI IMG/M metagenome (GOLD analysis project Ga0114966, IMG submission 87029) | Freshwater microbial communities from Lake Montjoie, Canada to study carbon cycling - M_130207_XF_MetaG | ecosystem: Environmental > Aquatic > Freshwater > Lake | place: Lake Montjoie...
AATAATATACCAAATATAGTAGTATTAATAGATAATAGTAATATTAATAATAATGACTATATAGATGATTTGATAGATGTTTTTTACACCAATGTATTTTTAAATTCTTTAATGATTAATTCATTAAACGAATCTTATATATATAAAAATGTTATAACATCTGATATAAAAAAATCATTAAATATTACACAATATATGAGTGATAATGAAACTTCTTTAAATGCAACCTGTCCAATAACACTTATAGATTTTAAAAAAAATCAAGATATTATTAAATTGCCATGTAATCATTGTTTTATTCCTGATGCAATATTACATTGGTTAGAAAAAGAAAAAGCAGAATGTCCTATGTGTAGATTAAAATTAGATTATATAACAATTAAAAATGTAAATGAAGATGATAATCAAACACCAAACCTGATAACAAACCCAACACCAAACCCTACACCAAATCAATCTCCATCATCATCTCGGTCGCATTCTCCAGATACAGAGATATATTTGCATGCTTTATATAGATATATGTAGTAAATGTAGTAAATGTTCAAAAGTGTATATAATATTTTTATGCAATAAATATAATAATTAATAATATTTAGATATCATCAAATGCAATTTTAGTATTATTAACTAGAATAATATTTTTATCATTATTTTGTTCAGTCATAATTTCATCAAATACTTGCTCTGAATTATTTACAATAGTAAAACCCGTATCATTAGTGCTATTAGTTTCCACTTTTTCTCCAATTTCTTGCATAACATTTAATAAAGCAAGTAAATTAACATTTGATTTTTCAATTAATTTCTCTCTATCAGAGTCATCATAAATCTCTAATAAATCGCATTTTTGTGTTCCATCTGTTCTAACCTCCCAATCTCTGATCCCAACTAAAACCCATGTGCCTATTTGAAGACGCGTGGATTTGCCCTTACCATTAAATTTATTTCTAATTATGCAAAGACGTGATTTATTATCTTGGCAAATGGCTTCGCACATACCATTTCCATATATTTTTTTAATAATAGCATAATTTTCTCCATCTTCTTCTATAAGACGTAGTTTAGTAGATAAAATATTACTAGTAATATTTTTCCTCGCACCTCTCTTAGTTTTATTTCCACCATTTGAATTTTTCACCATTAATAAATATATATATTGTTATTAAATAAATAACAAAATATGTTTAAATATATTTACTACTAATATCAATTAAAAATTATATTTTTTGCATGGACCTAATGTAGAATTAGAATATTTGAGATATTGATTTTCTGTGCATGGAATGTTATTGCCTAAACATTTATTGCACTGCTCTAATGATTTATTAAAAATTTTAATAGTTGATTCTCTTGCACGATAGGATGAATGTTTTTTGGTTCTTGCATTAATATAATTATTCATTTTTTTAAAATTAGAGCAAGATTTACATTTTATTGCTTTTAAATTAACTGCGCATTTTTTACGCATGGTTTTATTCATATATGCTAAATATTTTTTTCTATCAACATTATAATTTTTAAAACAAACGGTAGTTAATTTAGATTTTTTATCTGTTTTTTTATCTGTTTTTTTATCTGTTTTTTTATATCTAATAGTATTTTTACTATTTGTATTAAATCTATTCATATATAATAATAAAATAATAAAAATAATAAAATACTATTAAGTATTTAAATTTTGTATGAGTTATTGAATTATTAAAATATTAATTGGATATTAATTAAATATGAAATTATCAGGCAGTATAAAGGATTTTAATAAAGCAGTATTATTATAAATATACTCAATCCATTTTATATGATTGGTTTTTTCTATATATAGCAAACTAAGGTCTTGAATATTTTTAGGTTGTTCATCTAAATCAAATCCATATTTTAAATAAAATTCTTCTAATTTATCATCATTTTCAAACTCTAATAATTTAGTATTATGATTAATACTTCCATTATATTCTTGTATTATACGATCATTCCATAATTTAGATCCACTTGCATAATAATCCCAATGAGTAAGTATTTCATTTTTATAAGATTCAAATGTGTCAAATGTGAATCTATTTAAATTAAACGAACCTATATTACAATCTATTGAATATAGTCTCTTGTATTCTAATGTTTTATAAATATCACGAATTCCATTTTTGTTTAAAGGTATTAATTCAAATTCTATATTTTGAATCAATAAAATATGTTCTGGATTAGGTCGTATATAAATTTTCGTTTTATTATCTAATGTATTGTTATTATATTCTAAATAACATATTATGGTTAATAGTGAATGTATTTCATCATTGTATTGTCTATTGGTAAAATATATAAGCATTTCATTAATGGTATTATCATCTGCAATTTTTTCTGTAATCATAGAATAATATTGAATTAGCATAATATAAATATCCTTTGTAGATGTTGTTTTTATAAGTTCTTTTAAATAATAGCAAATATTATTGTATCTAATATATTTAATAGAAACTAATAAATAGTGAAATTTAGAATCAAATAAAGATAACCATTTTTCTTTATTTATTTTAAATGTTAATTGTTTTTTTTTATTAATTTGAATAATTGTTGGATATGTATTAGTATTATATAATTGTCTCATTATAAATACTTTATAATCGTGTTTTAAAACATACATATTAATAATACAATAAAATATATGGTTTATATTTTTAGAAGATATCCATTGATTCATTTTTTTTATAATGAAATGCTCAAAAAACGGATTTAGCATTGCATAATAATCATTATAAATTTGTAATAATAATTGAAATATATCAATATTACTATAATATAATTCAGATGCCCAATAATAGCATTCACATATATCACGTTGTTTAAGCATTGATGATATAAATGATAATTTAACTTCTTGTTCTTCGTATAAAAAGCGTGTTAGTGTAGTCATTTTATATTTATTATATTTGTAGGATATTATATTTAATATAATTACATTCAATTTTAATTAAAATGTAATACTATATATATTAATGGAACAAGAAGGACAAGAAGGACAAGAACAACAAGAACAACAAGAACAATATGCAGAACAAATTAAACAAGTGCAACAAGAACAAATGCTTCCTAAATTACGTAAGTGTCGGCAAAAAACATTAAATATTCCTTGCCTTAATAATGCTGTAAGAAATGAAAAAACGTGTAAATGTCCTCATATTAAAAAAGTAAGAGAAAAGGGATGCAAAGATGGAAAAATTAAAATAAACAATAGATGTACTAAAAAATGTGAACCACATCAATATAGAGAAAATGGTAAATGTGTTAGTACTATGAAATATTTAAATAAATATGCAAAAAATGTTAATAGAATGGATAAGTATAGTGCTACCAAAAAATATGGTAAACGCGTTAAATATCACAGCAAATATAAAAGTAGCAATCCATATCATAATAAAAAGTGCAAATGTCGCTGTTCATGCAATAAGAAAAATGGATTTATACCATATTCTAGTTCCCATTCCAGACATTCACCCCATTCTAGACATTCTAGACATTCTAGACATTCGCCTCATTCTAAATATTCCAGACATTCACCCCATTCACCCCATTCTAGACATTCACCCCATTCTAGACATTCTAGACCTTCTAGACCTTCTAGACATTCTATACATTCTCGGTCTCATTAAATACTTTATTATATGCCTTTATAGTTTCATTAATAGTTAGGCGATTTTTGGGATTTGGAGATATATTTTTAATAAGTATATTATAAAATGATGTAGGTATTTCACAATAGCATTTTTTATCTAATATTGATTTTGTTGATTCATTAATTGTATTTAATATATATAAATATGTTATGCTAATAGCATAATTGTCCCATGTGGCATATGTTAGTAATAAATTACTAAGTAGTATATAAATATCGTTAAATGTGTGTATATATTCTTGAAGTGTATCAATACATTGATTTAAATAATTATTTTTAAATGTATCATTAAAAATATTTCCACCTATATTAAATATACTAATAGAATTAACATAGTCATTAGATATTGTTATTATATCTTTATCAGTTAATACCAATGTTTCATCTAAATTACAATTATGTAATATAAAACAAATAGCATGAACTTCTATAGGCCATGTATAATAATATGGCATATAATTATAAAAATAATGCTTTAATACAGACAAATTAATATTTGATGAAATTGATTCTAAATTAATAGAATATTTAAAATTAATAATAATGGGATTTTGCGTAATATATTGACAAATAATATTATTAGTATTTAAATTAAAATGTATAATACTATTAGTTAATAGTATATTAATACTATTTAATAATGATATATAGGTTTCAAACATAATGCGTATGTTTGTGCGAGTATTATCTCTCAATATTGTTTCTATTAAATTCTCCCCATCTATATATAAACTATCACAAACTAAATAATCAATATCTTTATTGTATTGTATATATTTATTATATTTTATATATTTTTTTTTACTTATTTTAGATATATTAATATTATGTATTTTAAGTATAGGTGAAAAAAAAACATCATAATTTTCAATATTATAAATATAATTTGCAATATTTATTTCATTATTTGTAAAAACATCATTCTTATATATTTTACTTTTTAATTTATCAACACTCATATAAATATATATAAAATGTATTTATTATATTATTAATAATTTATCCTAAAAATAATATAATATCTATTTTTATAAGATTTTTTAAGTTTTAATATTATTTCTTTATCGGAAAGAGATTTTTCTTGTATTAATCTTTTTATTTCAACCATTATTATATCCGTATTAATTTTGCAGAAATCTAAATATCCTATCGCTGGTGTATAATTAGATTGAGATATATTTCTATGAATATGTTGATCTATAATATTAATAATATCATGATTCAATGTAGTATATTCTTTACGTTGTTTATTATCTGATATACATTTACTTTGTTTTTTGCGGAAGTAATATCGTGCAGATTTATACATTTTAGTTTTTACATCATCTTTATAACCCAATTGATTAATGCGTTTTATTTCTTGTTCTATTATAATTGCATTATCTATACACCATATATTCCAATTTGCTTTAAATAATATACGTTCATCATATTGATGAACTTTTGCAAAATATTCTATTTTATCAATTATTTCATTACTAAAATTATATCTAAAAACTATTAATGATTTTTTTTTATGTATAGTAATAACATCATTAGCATTTGACATAGTATATAATATAGTTAATATTAACTATGTTATATTTAATTACTTTCAATTTTATATAAAATACTATATAATATTATAATATGATATTATAATGATATCATATAATGGATACACTATAATGATTCAAAACTATTATGATACAAATTTACAATATTACAGAAATATTATAATACTTAATAAAGAACCAATTGGACCATTAAATAAATATATTAAAAAAATATCTATGCCATACCTTTCCCCATTTACAAATAGTTTTTCAAATGATATGAATAATACAAATAATAATAATACGTGCTTATATGCTATTATTGATTTTATGGATAATACCAAATTAATGTGTGTAAATAATATTCCAGATTTATTTTCATTTTTAATAAATAATGGATATATTATAGACTATAATTTAACAAAAATTATTAAAAATACCACATGTGCATCAAAAAATGATTTAATTTGTTATATTACATACACAATAAATACACAATAAATACACAATAAATAGACAATATTAAATACAATAATATTTAATAATAAAATTGATATAATAATATATAATACTATTTACTTATAATTATAAAATGGATGCTACTATTATTAATAATGATGACATAGAGAGTCTTATAAAAAATTACATTGATAGTTTAACAACAATAGAAAGATTGGTGCTTGAGATGGCAAAACGACATTTAGAATCATCATTTTGTATTGAAAAATCTATTGGTTTTATAGAGTGGATGAAATTAAATAGAGAGAGAGAAATGGAAAGAGAAAATGTATCTACATAAAATAATTATATATTTAATGTCTCATTTAAATACCTAATAAATTGAATATTAAGTAAATATTTAAGTTCATCATTTGTTATTGGATCATATTTTAAAATAATATTAATAAAAAATAAATATTCAAATATACCTAATAATAAAAACATTAATATATTTTCTATAATAATCCAATACCATTCAATTATTTTTCTATGATATACTGCATTTAATGCAAATATTAATGTAGGTATGGAGGCTATCATTGACATTCCAATAGATTTATATAATAAATGTTCTAGCAGTTTTTTTTGAAGCTCATTAGAATATATATATTGTTGGTATAATTCATCTGTTATTATATTATTTTCTGCAATAATTTGTGATACTAATTTTTCTTGTATATAATTTAATTGCAAGGGATTATTTGTTTCAAATATAGTATTTATTTTTTTTAAGAATTTCTCTCTTTCAATTAATATAACAATAGTAAAATAAAAATATAACTCAAATATAATCATTATTGTTATATGCAAATTTATGGTTAAAAATTTATTAGATATATTTTTAATATATTTTATATATATTAATTTTAATCTTTTTTTTAATGTATTTAATGAAATAGCATATAATAAAGTATTATTCATGGTTTCTTGTTCTATATGTTGTATTTCATTTGATATTTCATTTGAAAGCATATTCTAATATAATATATTATTTAATAATTATTAGATAATATTTTAATTATATATTTATATTTATATTATAGGATTTATAAATCGTTTTAATGTTTTAACTAAACGATTTTCACATCTAACTCTATATTTTTTAATATTTTTACTTTTATTTCTTCCACCTCTTTTTATTGATTTTAATGCTGGTATTGGTAAAATCATTTGATTTTTTGCATTTTGTAATTCTATATTTGCTATATTTGATATGTTTGATATACTTTTCTTTTTCTCTTTTAATATATTATTACCATATGCTACATTAGTATTAAGTTTATTTATTTGTCCCTTAGCATTTGTTAATGCATTTAATGATGTTCCTACATTTTCTTTTAACTCATTTCTAATTTTTTGTTCTGTTAATGTATTATTATTACCATATGATGCAATAAGATTAATCATATCATCTATATCTTTTTCATATTTATGTATTAAAGTAATAACTCGTTCAATAGTATTTGCAGCATCTTCAATTATTGGTAAGGTATTAATAGTTGATGACCGATAAATACGACTTGCTGTATTAAGTGTTAATCCTGTAGTTATAAACATATTTGCAAAAAATCCCCAAAATGGAATTGCTTCAATAAATGTTCCAGCAAATGCCCACATAGATGTTCCTATACCAATACCCATATCTCGCCCTAATTTTCTCATAGAAGTATTAATTCGTTTAATACTTTCCTCAAATTCTGGTTCTAATATATTAAGTAATTCAAATAATATTCTAGAACTTAATTGTGCAATTAATTCTATATTATTCATTGCCTCTGGATCATCTGTAATAGTTTTAAGAATTTTTGCTACATCTGCTAATTTTTGTTTATTTTCTCTATTATCAATTTCAGGTATGCTTTGTGATGCAACCATATTAGATATCATTGATAAAAAGCTATTAACATAATATATTAAAAATTTATAACTAGTTTGCACTATTTTAAGTACTAATTCTATCTGTACTTGTTCATAATTATCTATATCATCTGGCGATGATTTATCTGGCAATTTATTAGTGGATTTACTAATAGTAGTACCACCTTGTATTACTTTTTTTGGATGATATTTCTTTAATGATTTATTTATACCACTAATAATTTTAGCTAATATATTTTTACATAAAATACTTATTTCTTTTAATTCAGGACTATCCATATTATATATAGTTAATCTTTTAATTATTATTTAAATTTTTTAAAGTCTGAAAAAGATATATTTTTAATATTTGTATTTATTATTGGTTTAACTAGAGTTTTATTATAATCATCTATGTTCCCCATACGAGTATATCTATTTTTTGATAGAATATTATATGGTATTATAAAATTATTTGAATTTTTTTTAGGTTTTTTATAATTTTTAAATACTGCAAATACCTCTGATGTATTTGTATTTATACTGGTTTTTGGAGTAATTAAATTTATATTTTTATCATTATGTAATGTTTCTTTAATGCTATTTTTTTCGCGCAATTTTTTAAATTCTTGTTTTAAACATATAAAAATTTGAGGGCATTTATATTCTATTGTATATTTTCTTGAAACTGTATCTAAATATTTAAATGGTATATTTTTATCATTACAATAATAATTAAATGAAGATAATGTTTCATCTTTCTCATCATATGTATAATACATAACAACATCACCATTTGGTGTAGTTTCTGTAAGGATTTTATCTTTTAGATAAGATTTAGATTGAGGTATTATAATCTCTCTTGTTATATCTTCTTGCATCATTTCAAAATCATTTACATATTTATATTCATAATTATAGAGAGGCTCATATACTATATTTTTATCATTGGATGTTTCAATATATGTATATATTAATGATATTAGAATTTTATACATAATAAAAAAAACACCATACATAATGATAATTAATTGAAAAAATTTATATAATACTATAATTTCATAATTATTAATATTATCATCAATTAAATCTATATCCATTACTAATTATTATTAATATTATTATAACCCTATTTTTAAGTGTATTAAAATTTAAATATTTATTTGTCTTTTTCTTAATTCAAATAATTCATTCATTTCATTATATAAATTAGGTATTTCTATTTTTTGATAGGAATTATTGGTATTATTGGGGTGGAGACAAAGCAAAAACATACCAACAACTCGCTTATTATATTTATCCTCTAATATTTTTTTATATGTATTAAGTTGTAATGCATAATGCCAAAAATTAGTATCTGGTAGATGACTTATACATTCAGTTAAAGCAAATCTATTATAATTACTTGTTTTTACAATTTCTTTAGAACGCTTCCAATCATATATAATTATATTTCCATCATCATCTTCAAATGTCATATCTATTGTTCCAGAAATTTTAACATCTTCATTATATATAATCCATTCTGTTCTATAAGGTTTTAAATGATTATAATCACTCACAAATTTTAAAAAGTATTCATATTCTATAGTTTCATTATTAATTAAACATTTATTATAAAAACATTCAATATCATAGTGCAATTTAGTACCTTCACTACACGCTGTATTTTTACTAATATCCCATATGCTTTTAATATCATCAATTGACATACCATAATATTTGCTATTTTTCCAATTTTTTGATTTCATCATATTATTTATAATCTTATTGCTATCAAATATTTCAAAATGTGTATTATTCCATGAGGTCACACTTATATAATTACTAATACCATTAATAGTATATACATGTGTATCTGGTCTAAATTGTATATGTTTATCACGCGGATGTGTATGATGTAATGATAAGTACGTTATATTTTCTTCAGTTTTATTAGACATTTAATGAGATTATTGTATAATATATAGTATTAGTTATAATTCAATTTTAAATAATAATATTTTTATTAACTAATTAATATAAATATTATTTATATTTATTAAAAAAATTGAAACAAATAATTATATGTAAATAGGTATCATATATATGATGGGTATTTGTTTATCGCTCTTTAATTCTAATAAATATTTATCCAATAAATCATTCAATACAAAATTAAGTATCAATAAACTTGATACTAACACTAGTATAAATTCAAATACTAATATTAATGTTAATAAATTTGATACTAATACTAGTATAAATTCAAATACTAATACTAATCCAATTATATTAGAATCTTCAAATGATAAAATGAATGATGCTACTTTTGATAGTTTATTTCCGTATAAAATAAGGATTATAGAATGGAAAGATACTATACCTTTTGTAGCACCTGTATTTGGTGGGCGTGTTATAAAAGTATATGATGGTGATACTATAACAATAGCATCAAAACTGCCATATGAAGCATCTCCATTATATAGATTTTCTGTGCGATTGAATGGACTAGATTCACCAGAAATTAAAAGTAAAAATAATGAAGAAAAAATAGCAGCTATTAATGTTCGGGAGATATTATCTGAATTAATATTACATAAATATGTGCATTTAGAAAATATTCAAACAGAAAAATATGGTCGCATATTAGCAGATGTATATATAGAAAATTTACATATTAATAAATATTTATTGGATAATAAATACGCTGTGCCATATGATGGTGGTAAAAAAATAATACCTGAAAATTGGTTGGATTATATGAAAAAAGTACCAAGTTCCCATAACACAAATATTCAATTGTAAAATAAATTGAATTATAAAATATATATTTAAATTATATTTTTATTTCAGTTATTTTAATTTGATACACGTCACTATCAAATATAATATTATCATCGGCTGCGTTGTTATCAACACATAAATAATAGTATTGTTGAATATCTTCAATTGGAATAAAACTAAACATCATAGGAAATAATACACCAGATCGTGTGCCACCACCAAGACCATTAGTAAATGTTTGATAAGTCTTTCCTCTATTGATATAATTAGTGCTACCGATAGCTGGGGTAGTGCTATTTATACTTGATGAATATATAAATGCTGCAAATGCATCACCAGCAGCCCCACTTATTGTATAAAGCCAGTTAACTTCCACACATATATATGTATTACTTTGTGCGGTATAATTAAAATAACCTATATTATTTTTAGAAGTTATTGTTGCTGTACTTTGTTTACTAGTTATTCTCAATCTAGGATCAGTCTCGCCAGGATCAGTGACGCTGATTTTTACATTATTATTTGGTGTAAACAATAAAGAATTTACACTAGATGATATACATGTTATTTTAACTATTTCACCTGAATTATATGTTGTTCTTGGAATTGAACCTGTTGCTATTTGTTGATAATTAACAGCATCTAATGCATCTGTTCCTGCAGTTAAATTAGTAATTTTATGGGTTGTTCCCATATTTAAAGCACCTGACATTGCTGTTGTTCCATCCAATTTCAATCTTAAATTATCTTCTCTTTGCATTTGAATTAAGTTTACAGCATCTGACTCTAGAGTACCTTCAGTTAACGCAGTAATTTTGCTGTTTGACATATTTATACCTATAAATGAAAAAGAAATTTTACTATGTAGAAGTTCTGATGTTCTAAATTGATATACAAGAAAATTATATTGAGTTAAATCATCATTATTAGTAATAGTAAGAGAACGTATAGGTGCAATATAACATCCGCCACTATTAAAAGACTCGTGTGGTGAGCTAGATGCATTAATTACTATACTATTTGTTGGTTGATTAGTTTGTCCTGCATTATATCCAATAGCAATAGCATAACTTTGTTGTCCTGTTTGGCCTGCACCCTGTCCTATAGCAATAGCATTACTACATTGCGAATCAGTTCCAGCATTATATCCAATAGCAATAGA
>Ga0114966_10004844_pt1 | contig 11486 bp, 16 predicted proteins | sample M_130207_XF_Meta_FD_87029 | JGI IMG/M metagenome (GOLD analysis project Ga0114966, IMG submission 87029) | Freshwater microbial communities from Lake Montjoie, Canada to study carbon cycling - M_130207_XF_MetaG | ecosystem: Environmental > Aquatic > Freshwater > Lake | place: Lake Montjoie...
CCCCTGGGTCATTCGCCTGGAGCTGGACCGCGAGAAGATGTTCAACAAGAACATCACGATGTATGATGTCGCGTTTGTGCTCAACACGTCCACGCCCATGGACCTCCGATACACGGATCACAACGCCACGCAGCTGATCTTCCGCATGCGTCTGCTGATCGATCCCAAGGAGAAGCGGCCTCTGGACGATCTCACGTTGGTGAAGCAGCTGCAGAACAAGATTCTGACCCAGACCATGGTGCGCGGCCTGCCCGGCATCAAGTCTGTTAGTTTCCGTGAGGCCAAGGGTGAGATGGTTGAGAAGACGGCGAGTGGCAAGCACGAGTCGGTGACGGAATTTGTGCTGGATACGCTGGGCACGAACTTCCTGGATGTGATGATCCATCCGGATGTGGATGGCTACCGTCTGATCAGCAACCACGTTCACGATATCTATGACAACCTGGGCGTGGAGGCGGCACGGGCCATTCTGTTTCGTGAGATCTTCGGTCTGTTCGAGCAGGCGGCGCCCGTGAACTACCGCCACGTGGCCATACTGTGCGACGCGCTCACGAACCGCGGTCGTCTGATGTCCGCAGATCGCATTGGTGTGAATAAGAAGGGCAAGATTGGGCCGCTGGCGAAGGCATCCTTCGAGCAGACGGAGGACATCATGCTGAGAGCGGCGCTGTTCGGCGAGATGGATCCAGTGACGGGTGTGTCGGCCAACATCATGACGGGTCAGCCCATTCAGGGCGGCACGAGCTTCTCACAGGTGCTGCTGGATGAGGTCGCTCTGCTGGCCTATTTGAAGGAGGTGCCACCAAAGGTGAAGGAGGAGACGACCATCGTGGACTTTGAGCCACTGCCGCTGGTACCGGTCTGCGACCTGGAGGATCTGGCCATCCCAGAGATGTTGCCACCGAAGGATGAGATTGTAGAGGCTCAGCCATTGCCTGACATTGATGTGACCGTAGTAGACTAAAAATACGCGGTTAGAATAGAATGGCCTCCTTTGAACGTGTCCCTCGAACGGGAGAAGGTGGGACATTTTTAGCACATTCTAAACTTCCCTTAGAACTCCGTCGAGCAGAAAAAAAGGGGAAGGTTGCTGATTTTTTACATAAGGTCGCCGCACAAATTAAAAAGAAACGGTTCACAGTTAGACTCCCCCGTGGCGGTGCGCGCAGCCGTCGTGATACCAAGAAACGTAGGCGTCGGTCAAACTAAGGGGTCTTTAACCTACTCCCGGTTGGTGTAGCAATCGCCACCGGATCATGCTGTAACACTTCGTTAGCTCGTTTAAGCTCATGAAGTGCGCGCAAAAACTCCCGCGTCGGTTCGGAAAACTGGCCTGTCGCTTTTTGGACGAGGAGGCGATTATAGATACGTGTAATACTCTGACACGGCTGTACATTCACCCAGGCACCGAATGGTGCGTGATCATCCGCGGAAAACTCCTGGTCTGGCATGAGATCCCGTGCCTGAGCCTTGGTATACGTTGACACACGCTGAATAAGTGGAGCAGTATCGACCATCGGTCGCCAGCCTTTGCTCTCATAGATACCCGGTTTCCCCTCAAACGCACGATGAAAGAGAGCACGGTGTACACACGACGTGGACCCCGCAGTGGCGAACAGAGCGTCATCGCATAATTCTAGATGACGGAATCCATGTTTCTGAGCAAAGGCCAGTGTCTTGTTTAGTAGGCTGCCAAGACGATGCTGACCAGTAGTGCGGACAAAGCTCACATGTAAGACATCACCTCTATCCGTGAGTTCTAAGAGTGGTTTCTGTTCACCTGTTACAATATCAACGGTGGTTTCAGCGGTAGTATACCTAACACCTATACCTGGATATGCGCGATTAATCTGAAGGTGAAGGTCGTTCATCCTGATGTATACTGTGATTTTAACTCAGCCGCTATCGCGTAACCCTTTATGCGCTACGCGCATAAACGTGACCGCCTAAACCGGCCCCACCTCACCTAGTATGGATAATAAGATACACTGGTTAGAACCCGTAGGCTACCTACTCACGAGTCCAACTCAAGCCGTCACAGTCGGCCCTGAAGAGTTCCTGCTTCACACCCCCCTTCACGCTCGATTGATCGCCCTAAAGAATGACATCGATGGCGTGACTCCTGACGGCTACTGGGACGACGCCAAGAAGATCACCAATCCCTACGAATATATCTTTCTCTCCCTCCAGCGCCGCATGGCATGGTCCGTCGCCGCCATCCAGCCTCTCAGCCGCTCCTATTTCAAGATGATCGAACTCTGGGATCTCCTCGGCCTCACCGCGGTCGCCACGGCCCATTCCGCCGAGGGACCCGGCGGCTTTCTCGAGGCCATCCAGCACCGATGCGGCCCCATTCCCATGATCGCCATGACCCTCAAGTCCACCGAGCGTACGGTTCCCGGTTGGCGCAAGTCCCAGGCCTTCATTCAGGCCTATCCCGCCATTCACATCACCTACGGCGCCGACGGCACCGGCAATCTCTACAGCCTCGCCAATCAGGCAGCCTTCACATCGTCGGCCAAGGCCCACCTCACCGCCGCCGATATCTACACGGCCGACGGCGGCTTCGATTTCAGTGCCGACTTCAATGGCCAAGAGTCCACAGTTCAACGACTGCTAGTCGCCGAAGCCCTCGCTGGACTCACCACGCTCCGTCAGGGAGGCACCATGATCCTCAAGCTCTTCGATATGAAGTGCCGCGCCACTCTGGAGATTATCTGGACACTCTCCTCCTGCTTCGATGCCACGGCCCTCGTCAAGCCACTGACATCTCGCCCCGCCAATTCGGAGCGCTACTGGATCGGCCGCGGCTACCGCGGCACACCCGAGTGGATTCTGACTCTCTTCCGTACGCTGACGGCCACGGACGCCCCCAATGGCTGGTCGCATCTCTATGCTGAGACTCCTGCCTTTCCGGCGGCATGGATCACCGAAGTCCAGGCCTTTCAGCAGCAGATCGAGCTCCATCAATTCAATAAGATTCAGATGACACTGAATCTTATCAAAGCGCCTACAAAGGAGCGGATCCTGGAACTCCTTATTCAGAATATTCGGAATAGCCGGGTCTGGTGTGCGCGTCACCACATTGAGCAGAAGGCACAATACGACACACTCACTGATGAGCAGGTGGCGGCGCTGAATCTGGAAGAGGCACTGGCTCCATTCCGAGCTTCGGTCGCACGAACGAATTTACAAGGATTGTGCCAACCGCCACAGACGCATCATGTGTTGTCCGTCGCCCCTGTTCCACGGACTCCAGCTGGGCTAGCATGGCGTACAGCGTTGCCGGCGAGTGTCTTGGGTCGCACACCATCTCAAACAGTGGCGGACACACCGCCTTCTCCTCAGGTAGTGCTGATTCAATTTCCGCTTTGCTCTTTCCCTTCGCTAGCTCAGCTTTAACGGTTTCCACCATGGCACGGACACGCACGGACTTCTTCGCAGCGCGAATATCGGCATCCATTTTTGCCTGCTCCTCAGGATTCGCCTGCTGCTTCGCCAGCTTCTCCTTCAGGGTCTCAGACGATCCAATCTTAGCGTCCATTCTATCTTAGCATGTCGAATGATCAATAGCAAAAATAACGCACACTGGTAGAATGGACGGATCAGGAAGCCATGGTTGGTCGGAAGAACAGACCAAGCGAATCTGCGCCTATAGATTTCAGCAGCCCGACATGCCGACAGATGGCTTACTTACCGGGAAGTATGCCCAGAGCTCGGCACCGGCTATCCCGGCCGGCATAGAACCATTTGCCACTGTCACTAGCGGCGTCGAGTTGCTCGGCCTCGGCCTCGCCCTCGCCGCGATTGTCCTGTTTTTCGCCTAGATCCACCAATCCTCGTTTTATGTTCAGGGCTCTCAGTTGCCAACCCACTAAGATATTCCGCCCATGTGCGTGTACCGGTCGTATCGGTCACACTCGCATTAGGATCAACATACGTCATAGGAGCCGGCGATCCCTGACCTGGCGCGGTCATACCAAAAAGTCGTGCGATTGAGCTCATTTCTCCTGAATTAGACGCACCTTTTTCCCATTGGCCACGGCCCAGGTCCGCAGCTTCTGAATATTGCCTTCCATCTTGTGAACCGTCGGAATCTTGAGCGATCGCATTACCTCACGAATCCGATTATCCTGACGTCCCTCGCGATACACCACCTCGATCGTGTTAGTCTCCGCAATCTCCCGCTCGGCGATCTCCAGCGTGACCGCGGGCCACACAATGGCCGTCTGTGTCCGAATTCCCCATCGTGCCCTAATATCGGCTGGAATCAGATCCTCCAGACACCGCGGGCGCTCCACATGGGACACCGTATCACAGGTGGCCGCCAGATGCCCGTAGCACGAGCACTGAGTACACCAATAGGACTGCCGCACAGGACACACCTCATGAAATCGCTTCAAGCCGAGGCTATGGCACGTCGTACACGCCATGCTAGTATCTCAGCAGGCCTGTCGCTAATCAACTTTTTGGTCAAAATATGACGTGGCTATCCCCACACGATGGGACTCCCAGCATGAATTCCAGTGATTCTATCATCACATTCTGTATCGCCGTATGGGTCGTCTGTGTTCTGTATGCGGTCTATATCCTCCATGTGCCGTCTGCCTGGAGACCGGTGGGCTACATTCGCGATCACGCGTATTCAGTAAAGAGTGTCTTGTATGAGCGTATTGCCGGTGGCAGACGTGAGTGGCGCTATACCGCCGGCGACCATATCTATTATCCAACAGAGGGCGACATTCTCTATCTCGCTACCGACATGCTAGGCGCACCATTGACTTAATGAAAATCTTGTGAATAGATAGAGTATGGATATCTTCTTCATTTTTGTCGTTATCGCCTGGTGGATTGGTATGTGGGGTCTGTCTGATCTGTATACTGTCGATATGTCACGTGAGGAGAAGCTGTGCTACTATGCGGCATTACTCGGATGCGTAGCAATTTTTCTTGTAGTATACCCGAACTATCTGAAACGGCTCTAGTCAAAAACATAGGACTAAGTAGGATGCCGACGGATTATTCGGGATCGGCGCATGCCGCAAAGCTGCGACGGATTGCGGCTGCTGGGGGACCAGTGCCCGCGGTCAGACCGAACATTGGATCACAGGCCTTGGATGCGCAGCTTGGAAGGGCGGAGTGTTGCTGTAACCCTCAAGTGACCTGGGGAACGTCTCCTGTACAACTAACACAGTCACCTGGTTTTGTATACACTGCGCCATATGCTACTGTGATTTCTGATGTAGCAGTTACTCCTTTATCTGGACAAATAATCGGTGTAACTCCTCCTGACGCAAATGTTACTGTAAACATATCACACACAGGCAATGCCTGGACAGTAATCTTTACATCCGACAAGGCATTGACGGGTAGCTTTACTTGGGAAGGATCATTTCAATTCGCGTGTAATCCGCTGATTACAAGTAGCAACAACTTCACTTTTAACACGTAAAGGTGACGCCGACTGGGTGCCCTACTGACCCGCAATGGAGCGCGTATACTACAAGCTGGATATTCACGGCATAGTCTACCTGGTCGAGACGACGACCGCCAACGCATATACATATGATCTTTCTAATCCAACTGAAGTTGGAAAGGTCATATGGACGGATAACACCACGCCCCCCACCATAGAGTTTCTGCCGAACATCGCGGACATCATGGCCGAAAAGGTGACCTCGGGATCGCCACCATCATCATAGCACGATGGACGCCCTAATCGAGCACCGCCGCATTCTCCTGGAACGACTTCTCGCAGAGTTCCCCGACGTCATCCGCACACGACGCTCCGTAGTTGATCGCTGGCGCCGTCTATTGCAACTCTTGTAGATCGGTAACAATGACGGACTGGGGCACCTGGATGCCCCCTGGGCGCTTCTGTCTACTAGCAGCGATAACTGCCGCTTTTTTGTATGCGATGTAGTTCGACCCCGTCATTGGTCGGAGTGGTTGAAATACAGAAACGACTGCTTGACGATAGCGTAATTCATCCGCGTAAAAAAGGGCGTCGGCAAGTAACATCGTTCGTTGACCAGATGTTAGTTGCTGGTAGTTATTCTGTGGGATCAACATCTACTGGAACACGGATGTTTTCCATGGCGTCCAGCAGGTGCGGGGCTTGAGCTCGTCACGCTTAACCATCAGGAGGTAGGCCAGGTCCATATAGCTCTTACTGACGGCGATCTCACGGGCGCGTTCGACTCCCTCCAGCGTTACCCTCTTCGTCAGGAGCTTGGTGACACAGGCAGGTGAATAGAATGAGGCGGCAGCAGCGAGAGCTCCATCGGGTGTCGATGGAGCGGCAACGAGCTTACCGATGGTCAAGATGTCGGCTCCTGCCGCGACGAGGAGTTTCGTAATATCCTCGTGGCGGTTACTTACGGAATAGACGAGTGGCGTATCGCCGTCGCCATCGCGTGCGTCCAAATCATCGCCGCTCGTAATCAGGCGCTGTGTAGCCACACTATCATTGTTGGTGGCGGCGAACATCAGCCGTGTGACGCCGTGAACCAGACGACTCACGGTTGGATTTGGATCAATGTCATAGAGCTGCTCTTTCTCACTGGGCTGGGCTCGGCAAACAGGGCAGGTGCGACCACCCTTCTGGGACAGCCATGTGCTGATACACTGTAGATGGAACTCGTGTCCGCAACTCAGAATGGTGCGGCCGCGCCCCTCGATCTCACAGCAACATACAGTACACTCGGTCATCTCTATTCAAGGTCTTGTCTTGAACCCTGGTGTCAAAACTATGGGTTACGACACCTCAACTTTTTTGCCCTCAAATCAGCCGTCGCCGGAATCGCATTCCCAGTTCATAGAAGTCAAAGAAGCCGAGGGTCAGCGCAACGCGATTCATCATAGGACAGTCTTCGATACAGAGATACTCAAGATCCGGTGTTAGCAAGGTCATGAGCTCGGCCGTTGGTCGAATACCAGTACAGGCCATCATATCTAGGCGCCACAGCTTTCGCATCCGATCAAAGATAGAGCTGTTGAGCTGGCGACAGCGACTAATGTTGAGATCTTCCATGTTCACCAGATGAACAAATGCCTCGGAGCTAATCTGGGTACAGTAGGTCATATTCAGACGTCGGACACTCTTGAAGCGATGAAATGCGGCATCCGTCAGCCACCGACACCAACTGACACTGAGCTCCTCGAGCTCGAGCTCATCAAAGACGGCATCCGTGAGCTTCTCACACCAGGCAATATCGAGATGCGTGAGATCCTTGAGATGGGTGAAGGCCGCATTGGTAACGTCGCAGCCACGCACGGACAGTCGCTGTAGCCCCTTGAGATGGATAAAGGCCGCGTCGGCAACCGGGCAGTTATCCAGGGTCAGGCTCTGGACACTACTGAGTGCCTCAAAGTGGGCACCGGTGATCGCGCATCGGGCCAGATTGAGGGTCCGGATCCCGCGCAAATAAGGGATGATCTCATCGGTAACCTGGGACGCCGCCGCATTGAGCTCCCGCAGGCCCTGGAAGTAGATGTAATCGGCGACTCCGATCCCAGGATAGACCACATGACGGTTTGTGGGGACATAGGAGATATCCGCCACACGGATAAGGGGGAAAGAGCGCCGCCAACTCCGGACGCGGCTGCGAACGGGCGACCCTGTCGTCCAGGGAAAGGCCGCAACTGTATCACGGAATTCACGACAGATGAGACGTAGTGTCCGTGCCTCGTCTGTGGTGAAGAAGGGGAAGAGTCCGCCGAATGCGACAGAGATCACAGTGTGCGCACCATCTCCTGCTAGTTTCATACCGTCTTTGGTATAGGGTCAAAAATGGGGGTTCACCCCTTCAACTTTTAAAAGTCGGCATCCAGTCGCGACACGCGGATGTCTTGCCGACTCTAGAAGTCGGCATCCAGCGCAAACGTCATCTCCTGCTCAGACTTCCCCACACCCGCCATGGCATACTCCGCCACCCGCTTCTCAAAGAAGTTTGTCTTGCCCTCCAGGGAAATCCGCTCCATCCAAGGAAATGGGTTAGCCGTTCCCCAGATCTTCGCATAGCCCAGAGTCAACATCAGACGATCCGCCACGAACTCGATGTAATCCGCCATGCGGGGCCCGCTCATGCCGATCAGAGCACAGGGAAGTGCCTCCGTGATGAACTCCTTCTCAATGCGCACGGCCTCCCGCACGATCTTAATGGCCTTTGTCTTGGGCAGCTTGTGCTTACACTTGGAATACAGCAGACACGCAAAGTCTGTGTGGAGGCCCTCGTCACGGCTAATGAACTCGTTGGACGTGGTCAGCCCCGGCATGAGCCCCCGCTGCTTCAGCCAGAAGATAGAGCAGAATGCCCCGCTAAAGAACACGCCCTCCACGATGGCGAAGGCCAGCAGCCTCGTAGGGAAATCGGCCTCTTCGCTGTTGATCCACTGACACGCCCACGCCGCCTTCTTCTGGATACAGGGCACGTTCTGAATGGACTGGAGCACCTCCAGCTTCTCCGCACGATCCTCGATGTAAGTATCGATGAGCAGAGAGTAGGTCTCGGAGTGGATCGCCTCCATGAAGAGCTGGGTCGAGTAGAAGAACTTGGCCTCAGGCAGCTGGACCTCATTCATGAAGCGCTGGGCCAGATTCTCCATCACGATCCCATCAGATCCGGCAAAGAAGCCGAGGATCCGCTTGATGAAATGCTGCTCCTCAGGCTTGAGCGTCAGCCAGTGCGCCATGTCCTTGGACAGATCGATCTCCTCGGTCTTCCAGAAGACGGCCATGTGATCCTTGTGCTTCTTCCAGACCGCTGCGTCCTGTATGGGAAAGATGACGTAGCGGTTGGGATTGGCAATCAAGAGAGGCTCCTCAGAATCGCGCTTCTTGCGCTTCGCTACAGCCACGTCATGAAGTTGTGCCGCGTTAATAGGATTGGTCGTAGTGTCATTCGTCTCCGGGTCAGGCATCAGATACTTGATCCTGCGATTTTCAGTCATCGGTATTCGCATCCGGGCCCGACCGACCTAGGTCAACTTTTAACGCACGTTTATTTCATTGTCTATACTAGATGAGTAGCCGGTCTCCGAAGACGGCAATGAAACGTACTGCCGCCAACGGTAGCAGGAGAGTCACACTATCAAAGAGTAGATCCGGCTCGAAAACAATGACCTTTTATTTGAGAAAGCACAGTGAAGAACTATTACGGGCATTGACCTTTTTCAAGATTGAACACATCGATTTTGATACACAGAAAGAGTTCATAACTCCCCGCGACTATTACGACCTGGTGAAGTATAAGATGGAAGAATATACCACACTGGTTCGTATCTTAGAGCATCAGAAACAGACAGGGGCGATCACATGGGAAGCCGACAAGATCGAATCGACACTGTATGCCTGTAAGAGTATTCTTGACGAACTAGCAAGCGAATATCGCGTCCCTTTTGCGGAAGTGAAAGCGGCCAAAGTCGCGCGGAATATTCAGACCGCTGCCGCTACGCGCCGATCCCCTCCCGCTACACGCCGATCCCCACCAAAACCAACGGCACTAACCTTCTTTCAACGACTAACACGCCGAGTAAAGCGTGGCCTGGGTTACCGTGTGTCAGAATAGTATACTATAGTAGATGAGGGAGTGTTTCCCTGATGAAGTGCGGAATCCCTATACGCTAGGTTGTTTGAAAAAGACCTCGCGTAAAGCCCGTATGTTAGTCGAACGTGGAGATATTCCAGAGTACGAGATTGATGTCTATACAAGAGAAAGAGCACGAGCGAAAACCGTACGGAAGCCATGTCGCCCCGATCAGTTCCGCAATCCCGAGACAGGTCGCTGTAAGAAACTAGCACGAGTCAAGGCCCAGTCTGTGCGACAGCCAGAGTATCGATCCGAAGGTCGTCTGGAGCGTCCGGTCCCCGCGGTCGCCCCCCTGGTCGACCCGCAGTCATGGGCACGAGTCAATTGTCGCAACACGCGGGATCCCCTCACGGGCCGCGCCCTCGACACCGAGGACGTCGTCCGCCTACATGAGCGGACCTGCGCGATCGCCGAACCGCTGAGCCGTGTGGTCGCCACCCAACATGCCAAAGGACGCCTGGCCCGCATCCCAGGAACCGATGTCGAGATGACCCGTGAAGATTTCCGTGCGCTCAAGGACGCCATGCGTCGCCGTGATCCCGCCTACAAGGTCCCCGTCCTCAAGCGTGAGGAGGCTCCAGAATCCTGGGTTCTGTATCTGGATCGCGAGGGACAATATCTGACCGTCCAAATCATCGACATTGACACCGGTGCCCTCGAGCTGGATCTCGGTTACATCCCGATAGTGAGTCGCGGGCGCTGTACCGCACAAACGGTCATCGACATGCTCCGATCTCTGGAGTCCGCCAACCGACTGCTAGTTCCTGAAGGTAATCGTTGGCGACCAGTCGTCGGCCCCTTTCCTAAATCCTATTGGAAGTCGCACGATGCCGCCGCCAAATATAATCGCATGTGTCACGATCTCGCAAATGCCCTGAGTGTATTATAATGTGCGCTTCTAGGAGATGACATCGATGCTGCGTCGGTATGCTCAGACTGATCCCAAGACCGGATTTTTTACAGGAATTCCTAATACGGTTAATATTGGCGGAGGAGGCAATCTTGCTATTGTTATTACAGTATGGCGTGACATTTCTGGTCAAATCAGTAATAGTATTATGGACATCAGTGGGTTTAACTTAGCATTTGCTCCTACTGTTAATACTATAATCGGTTCAACCCCGTTGTATAAGGATCTGGGTCGCCAGATTGTGATCTATAATTCCACTGTTCCAACATTCCCACATGTCGCCATTATGCGCCAGGTCATGTTAGTCAAGGGATACAATATAGAAGGTATCTCTGATGTCCCACCATTTGCGACAAATCTGTATTATATCTGTACATGGAATGATGGTTCTACTGCGACGAATACTCTCTTTCCCCTTGCTCCAGTAGCTCGCACCGGCTAAAAAATGTGACATCCCACACAACAACCATGTGACGCGTAAGAGAAATGACTCTTACACGCCACTTGTATGAACTCGATGAAGTCGTTGCCGCGTTACAGCAGGGTCTGCGGGATGGGGTCCCCGACGCCGACTTCTGGCTCTGGGAGCTGCTCGTCTCTGAGGAGGAGGCGGTAGCCGACAAGGCGCTCAATGATGCCTGGCTGCTCTGGTCCGGTGGTCGCGGTCTATGCGCACTAACACTGCCGCCTGGTCCGGCCAAGTTCGCCGTTCTTCGGACGGCCTGTCATCCACCGATCGCCCTTCCAACACCTGTGCCGGCCAAGGTGTCTGGCACTGTACGTGCCGAACGGTTACACCAATTCGTCGCCACGCTGTCTCCTCTTGACGCAACCACAGAGGCACCCCACTTCTGGATCGCTCTTGATTCGGCTTGCCGACGCTATGCGAAGCGCGAAGCCCTCTGGATCGTGCGCGCCGCACAACAGCGGTTTACCGCGGCCACGATCTGGTCGGCACTACGGATCGCCGCGCGCGGTCCTGCCGC
>Ga0114966_10004845_pt1 | contig 11486 bp, 11 predicted proteins | sample M_130207_XF_Meta_FD_87029 | JGI IMG/M metagenome (GOLD analysis project Ga0114966, IMG submission 87029) | Freshwater microbial communities from Lake Montjoie, Canada to study carbon cycling - M_130207_XF_MetaG | ecosystem: Environmental > Aquatic > Freshwater > Lake | place: Lake Montjoie...
CATGATTTCATTCTCAAATTCCTAGGGTTTCTTATTTAGAGGGTACTTTTAAAAGTACTTAACAAAATCTAATAATATTCGATATTGTTGCCAAAAATCGGATGGTTATTCGAAAAACGACATATAGTTTCAATGAACCTCCAATATTTTTATATTTAAGAATATTTAGGAATATTTAGGAATATTGAATAATATTCGAGAATGTTGCCGATTCTCGAATATTATAGTAAAATAAAAATCTTTATAATATTTATATGGACCAATTAAAATATTCATGTGAGATATGTGTGTTTAATACACAATTCAAAAATAGATATACGAGTCATATAAATAGTAATAGACATAAACAAAAATTGAATACTGCGTCTGACCTACCAGTATTTACACATTTATGTAATAACTGTAATAAATCTTTCAAAAGTAATTCTGGATTATGGAGTCATAAATCAAAATGTCTTATTAAAAAAAAGGACAAGGTAGAAGTAGTAGATATTGAAATGAAGGACTCCATAAATGAACTTAAAACCATGATAGTTGATATAAAAACAAAATACCCACAGCAAATATTATCTAATACTTATATTGAGAACCAAAATAATCAAATAAATAATAACATAAACTTCAATCTCATATTAAATCAAAATTTTACAAACGGAATGAATTTTATTGATATGATAAACACGATGGAAATTGATAAATCGTATCAGAATACTATTACAAGCGAAAACTATGTCAAAAAGGTTTTTCTGATGATAAAGAATGCACTTGAAAAACTACCAATCGAACAACGCCCAATTCAATGTATAAAAGGCGAAGACGATCATCAGCAAATAATTCATATAAGACATAATAATCAATGGAATAAAGAAACCGAAATAGAATGGACTGAACAAATACATAACTTTTATTTGGATGACGGAGACGAAGCAGCTCCAGAAGATGAAAAAATTATTTTTAACTGCTTAAAAAAATTGGAGGAGCATATAACTGAAGAATTGGGTAAAGTCGCCAACCCTAATACGCAGCGAGAATATTCATATGAAGTATGCCATCCCCCCAACAAAATTAAAATAATAAAATCATTATTGGAATATATTAACATTGAAAAAAATGACTTGATTGATATCATAAATAATGTTACTACAAATGTATAAAAATTGAATAATAAAATCCCTCATCTTTATTTATTACTCAATAACAATACAACTCCCAAAAAGATACCAAAGAAATTCTTAGAAAGAAGATCTAATATGTTATAAATCGTGTTTTTATATTTATAAGATAGCAGAGAGGCGAATCCATACAAAGCCCATATACCACTAAAATAATAAAATGTAATACGACCAACTTGGGTATACTTGGCATAGTTGTCATAAATCAAATAAAACATGGCAATGAATGGAACAAACCCATATAGTGCACCCATATTAGCAGTTAATTTCCCAAGTTCAGCTAAATAACCAAATAGCAACATGAGTGTATTCAAAATCAAAATCGTAACCAATGTAGGACTGTTCTCAAGAGTCAATTCATATAGTGTAGGGATCTTGTCATTGTTTTCTTCTTTATTGGTGGCTGTTTTTTCTTCAACCTTATTTGTCAAATTCAAATAAATCAAATACATAGAAAACGAGAACAACATGGATGGAGTTGTAATAATCCAATCATAGTATCTGAACGGCGTTATATTAGTTATTTTAGAAAAGTTCATGACTAACCATACGTAAAACATTCCTTCTATGGTTTGAACTAATAATTCTATCCATAATAAGCTCTTTACAATATTCATTTTAGGACTGAAATCCTGCATGAGCACATATATGTCAAATAGACCTGTTAAACCCTGGATAATTAATGATAATGCACCTGTTCTTAAAATTATATTCATTATATAGTATGATAAGAAAAGATGTATATAGAAGAGCTATAAAATCGATTGACTTTTTATCTTAAAATATAAGATATATATATATCATTACTGATTAAACAAACCTTTTTAAAAATGTCCATTATCTGCAGATTCTGTAGAGAACACGACCATTTTACGAATGAATGCAATTGTCCAAAAGCTGAAGAATTAAAAAAGGAAATGAAACATGTTGTATCCAGTATGTTGATTGAAAGGTATCAGAATATCGACGGAGTGGCACTTATTGACCCATATAACAATGTCTTGTTCGGAAGAATGTTGATGCTTACAAGACCCGAAATGATTGTTCTAACAGGATTGGACGATAAATACACAAAAAAACAGCTCATTGGTATGTATGTATCGGAAGCAATCGAAAACATACGCACATTTTATAGCCATGGTTCTCAAAACAATAGAACAATGCCTTTTCGAAAACTGCATATTATGTTTGCTGAAATATCATATTGGGATAATATTGCAAAACTGACACCAGACAATGAATCTCGACGTTTATTGGAAGCCGATTTAATACGATATGTTATCAAAAAAAATAAGACCCATGTATTTCCTATTAAAACGTATCTTCAGTTATACAATTATGATAATACTGAAGATACTTGGGAATATGCATACCAGCTACCAGAATTCAAAGATGCAACTATTGAATGTGCTATTTGCATTGAGGATAAACCGTATACTAAATGCGTATCACTAAATTGTTCTCATAAATTCTGTGGCGACTGTTTCGAAAAGATTCTAAAAAAATGTTCGATTGAATATTGCAATAATGAAGTAAGCCCTTCATGTCCTTTATGTCGCACAAATGTATCATATATTTGTTCGCCTGATGTAAACATGCTTGATTTTCATATACGTAAATATTGCGATTCGAACCCATATGTCATAAAAATGATTGTTGATAAATAGATAGTAGTTAGATAGTAGCTAGATATTAGATTGTAGTAGTAGCTAGTAAGTAGTAAGTAGCTAAATATTTTTTTACACATAATAATATTCTTCATCTTCAAATTGTTGTTTTGTAAATCGGTCTTCGTCTATCCCACTATACTCACATACACATAATACACATTCATTCAAGTTCCCACGTTCATAATAATCCGAATAGTCTCCACATTGAATACAAAACGAACTATGAAATTGACGACCAGTTGAAGACCTAAATCCCCACCTTCTTGTAAATACATTGTCTCTTATTGAATAATAACATGCATATTTTATTTTGTTAACGATTTCATTCATTTTTGTTTGATGAACTTGAATATAACTATTGAATGCATAACTATTCATGATATCAATCAACTCTAAAGGAATTCCTTTTGTTCTTAATAGCTTCATTGTCTGTGGTCTGTTGTAAGTTGTCATTGTATTATTATATGTGAAACTGATAGAAAATAAAAAAGTTATCAATTTTATTGTGCATGTTCGATAATGAGATCAACTAATTCCTCATATTGAACGAATATTTTGGCTTTTTCTTCTACTGACAATAATTCCTTAGGTAATCGATTGATTGATTTTTTCAGATATTTTGCGGAATTAATAATGTTTTTTACCAACTGTTTTACTTCTTTTTTTGTTGGTTCTTCGGTATCTTCCTTATCTTCTTCTTTCAACTCCATCTAGACTATATATCAATTATCGTCTATATGATTTTTTTTTTTTTTTTTTATTTTATTTTTATAATGAATAATCAAATCCCGGTATATTCAAAAACCATGAATAATCAAAACTCGGGTTCGTGTTTTTTAAACAAACATCCTTGAATAGGCAAATTCATAATCTGTTTGATAAATGTAGGGTCTTGGAATGAAATGGTATCTAACCAAATCTTTATGATACAAAAATTCTTTTTCGGTGAAATAGTAATTCCATTGATATGTTTTGAAAATTCCGGTTTGGTAGTCAATGATTCTCCACAAGACAAATAACAAAGGTTTTTCCAAACTTCAGGCACAAGTTTGTTTGTTATCCTATATGAAAAACATCCACCCGACCTATTATTCGGATCTTCCCAAAGAGGTTTTATATGTGAACGCATTAAAAAAAGCATACACGATTTTATGACTGGTTCTGGTAATGTTTCATTGATAGATATTACTTCCTCGGCTGAATGAATATCTCCCAAAATAATAGTATAACTTGATACATCCCAATTTTTATCGTCTGGTAAATGGTAATATAAATTCCATTTATCATTCAATTTATATTTTGGGGATTGAATACTCACTGTATCCATAATCATGCGCCTAATATATTATATATATAAAAAATCTTTATATTGTTTTTTACAGTTTACCTTTTTATCAGTTTATCTTTTTATCAGTTTACTCGATATTACATTTTCCTGGTAAAATCCATGTAAAGTCCTCTATTTTCAAACCCATGTTTTCATCTTCTCCATCATCATCTTTTCCTTCTCCATCATCTTCTTCTAGTTCATCTTCTTCTAGTTCATCTTCTTCTTCTTCTCCATCATAAACATTTGACTTGCCAATATAATTGAAATTGTCATCAATGTAATATATTTCGTCAGTTTCGTCATAATCAATCATATCTGGTAGTTCATGAGTCATAATCTCATATCCTGATTCCGTCAATAAAATATGCTTATCACTACCAAATTCAACCATATTAATATCACTATCTACAATTGCGATAGTGTATGTAGAATCAAATATATATGGTTGCGACTGATATTGCAGTGAACGGAAAACAAACGTTGGCGTAAATAATTCGTTCCCGACAAAAAACCAAGGCCTTTCTAGTTTAAATTCAATACTATTTGTCATTTTGGGGTGTTTATATTCAATGGATAGGAATTTTGTATCAGACCTCGTATATTGAATGTCTTTGATTTCCTTCTCATTTTGATATATAAAATAGCATTCATCATCATCGTCATTTAATAGCTTCATAATATATAGTTCAGAACCGTCATATACATATTGATTATTATATATGTTGGTAAATGAAGTTATGACTCGATTTATAGATTCACTTATCTTATCATAAAACCATGGCATTTTTATATCTGATATAGAATAATAATTCTCGTCAAGTGAATGTTTTTTATATAAAAATGGTTCGTTTAATAACAGTATGCTTTTTGATACCCAATTAGGTGATGATGGTTCCATGTGCTGAGAAATAAGTAAACAATATAAATATTTTGACAAGGATGCCAAATATCGGACCTCTTCGTTTGTATTATATAAATGTTGGTATAGTTCTCCTGTTTTGTTTGCAATTTTACAGGCATACATGAATGAAGAAATGCATAGGCTATTCAATGCTTCCATTATATACAATAAAAAAATATATATTTATATTGTTTTATGAAATATCTACTCTAACTACTTCGCCACTAACTACTTCGCCACTAACTACTTCGCCACTAACTACTTCGCCACTAACTACTTCGCCACTAACTACTTCGCAACTAACTACTTCGCCACTAACTACTTCGCCACTAACTACTTCGCCACTAACTACTTCGCCACTAACTACTTCGCTCACTATTCTTCAATATCTGATAGCTCATCTTCTTCAAGTTCATCTGTTATGGTTAATGGTTGAATGAAATCGCTGGTTTTAACAGATGAATCGTCTGCTTCATTATCTTCCATATTGACTACTGGTTCTAAAAACCCATTTTTGACTGGCTCAATGACTTCTTCTACTGGCAATTCAACCTTTTTAGATTTTGAAACAGGCTTTTTCTTAGGCTTGTCCTCAGTAGTAGGAACAAGAGTATTCGGTTCGTCTGAATCAGAGTCAGACACTTCTGTATCTGTAGTCTTTTTCACTTTAACAGCAGTCTTCTTCTTTGGCTTAGCTTCATCATCTACAACCTTTTTACTAGCACGCTTCTTTTTAGGTTTTTCGGTTTTGGCTTCTTCAACAACTTCAGTAGTAGTATCATTTAATGATGTTTTTGCAAGAATATCCGAAATCTCATCAACTGAATCTATCACTTCTACTTGTTGAGGCTCTTCAACAACCTTTTTACTACCACGCTTCTTCTTTGCTGGTAAATCTGCAACTGTAGTAGTAGTGTCAACAGTAGTAGTGTCAACAGTTGTAGAAGGTTCTTCAACTTCGACAACCTTTGTATTTGCATCTTTAGTTGCACGCTTCTTCTTTGGCTTAGTATCAGCTGCTACTGCTTGCGCTTGTGTAGAAGCAATTGCAGCATCGACTTTGGCCTTGATGAGTTCTTCAATGCTTGCAATCGACTCATTCATGCTTTTGTCGTCATTGAAACATGATTTGATTTCATCAGTCAAAGAAACTGTTTTTTTGGATTTTTTAACTGGTTTATTGCCCTTGGCAGCGTTGACAATTGCATCAGTGATTTCATGAATTTCTAATTCATTGATTAGCTCGTTGTTAGACATTGTTTAAACTTGTTATAACTTTACTTAATATTCAATTTAGGACTTTCTGGAAAAGGCAATCGATTTTATGTTTTTTTATTATTCACTATTTTTTTGATTTACTTTTTTTATATGATATATGAGAACAGAGAACAGAAAAACAAAAAATCGAATATATTGTATGATATTATATGTATAATATATCATTACATATTATATATTATATGGATAAAGCAGTTGTTATAGAAAAGCTAAAACGGAAATATACTCGTAAGAACAAGCTTCAAGTTCAAAAAAAATCCGAATCCAAAAAAGAGTCAAAATCATTAAATATAAAATTGGCAGCCTTAATGGCGAAACTCTCTGATATTATGATGAGAACAGGAGAACCAATGCGTGCACGTGCATATAATAAGGCAGAAGAAACAATATTAGCGATGGATACAGATATTACAACAGCAGATGATTTGAAAGGGAAACCCGGTATAGGTGATACGATTCTAAAAAAAATAAAAGAGTATTTAGAATCAGGAAAATTAGAATTGATTGAGCGTGAGGAGAACAAACCAGAAGTTATTCTCACAAACGTATATGGTATAGGACCACAAAAAGCAAAAGAATTAGTGAATTTGAATATTACAAATATAAAAGATTTGAGAGAACAACAAGACAAGGTTCTCAATGAAGTCCAAAAAAAAGGTCTAAAATATTATGAAGATATTTTGAAACGAATTCCGAGAACAGAAATAGATGACTATAATAAAGTCTTTGAAAAATCATTCAAAAAAATAGCAGATAAGGACGCACATTTCGAGATTGTCGGCAGTTATCGGCGCGGACTACCTTCTTCAGGAGATATTGATGTAATTATTACATCATGTTATCCAATCATATTTGAAAAAATGTTGGATTCATTAATCGAACAAAAGATTATTGTAGAAGTTCTGTCTCGTGGTAAACATAAATGCTTAGTAGTATCCAAAATACCAAGTTCAGATACCTATCGTCGGGTAGATTTCTTGTTTTCGACTCCTCCAGAATATCCATTTTCCATATTATATTTTACAGGGTCCAAAGGGTTTAATACTGTAATGCGCGGTCGTGCATTGAAACAGGGATATTCATTGAATGAACATGGATTATCATATATTGATAAAAAGGGAGAACTTGTGCCGAACATTTTCCCAGACGAAAAATCTATATTTGACTTTTTGAAGATGCAATATAAATCACCTACAGAACGGATTGATGGGCGAAGTGTTGTATCAATTGATGAAAAGGTCCAAGAAAAAGAAAAGGTCCAAGAAAAAGAAAAGGTCCAAGAAAAAGAAAAGGTCCAAGAAGAAATAGTAGAAGTGAAAGAAGTCAAAGATGTCCCAAGTAAAAAAAGTATGAAAAAGCGAGAACCTGCTACTAAAAAACGGAAACCAAAAAATATAGAGACACAAGATATAATACATAAAATGAGTGGGTCAGATATAGAACAAAAAATAACAGAATTTAAGAAAAACGGCATTTCGGTTCTCGAAAAAATGGACGAGGCTACGTTATCAGCCATGTTAAAAAAAGCAAATGACATCTATTATAATGAGAACAAAGTATTATTAACAGACAATGAATATGATATTATAAAAGAATTTGTAGCTGCAAAATACCCAACCAATCAGGTTCTCGAAGAAATCGGTGCACCAATACAAGGAAAGAATAAAGTGAATCTTCCATATGAAATGGCGTCGATGGATAAAATAAAACCAGATTCAGGTGCACTCAAAGGATGGACCGCCAAATATACAGGCCCATATGTTTTATCGTGTAAACTAGACGGCGTATCAGGAATGTATGTATGTGATAGTGCCGGTAAATACAAATTATATACACGTGGAAACGGCACCGTCGGTCAAGATGTATCCCATCTAATAAATGTTCTCAAATTACCGAAAATGAAAAAGGATATGGCAGTGAGAGGAGAATTCATCATTCCAAAAGAGATTTTCAAATCAAAATATGAGAAAGAGTTTGCAAATGCACGAAACCTTGTATCTGGTATTATTAATCGCAAATCCGCAGATGAAAAAACGAAAGACCTACATTTTGTAGTATATGAAGTCGTTGAACCACCAATGAAACCGAGCGAACAAATGAAGAATCTATCTGATAATCGTTTTGAAACAGTCTTACATAGAGTTGAAAATAGTCTAACAAATGAAATGCTATCTGACATATTATCAGATTGGCGCAAGAATCACAAATATGAAATTGATGGTATTATTGTATCAAATGACGCAGTATATCCAAGAACACATGGTAATCCAGACCACGCATTTGCATTTAAAATGGTAATGTCGGACCAAGTTGCAGAAGCCAAGGTTTTAGATGTCATATGGGAAGCAAGTAAAGACGGATATTTGAAACCACGAGTTAGAATCGAGCCTATACAATTAACAGGAGTTCGTATTGAATATGCAACTGGATTCAACGGTAAGTTCATAGAAGACAATAAAATCGGAATAGGCGCGATTATTGTAATGGTAAGATCTGGTGATGTAATCCCATATATTAAATCTATTACGGTTCCAGCAGAGGTTCCAAAAATGCCATCTGTGCCATATATATGGAATAAAACCCACGTGGATATATTATTAGAGAACCCAGATGAAGATGTTATCGTCCAAGAGAAAAACGTCGCCATGTTTTTCGTTTCTCTTGAGGTCGATGGATTAGCAAAGGGTAATATCAAAAAACTATTCCAAGCAGGTAAAACGACCGTAGCGGCCATTTTGAAAATGTCTGTTGCGGATTTCGAAAAGGTTGATGGATTCAAACGAAAAATGGCCGAGAAAATCCACGGAAGTATCCAGGAGAAGATACAAAAAGCAAATCTATTAGACATTATGGCTGCATCTGGTAAAATGGGACGAGGATTGGGTGAGCGGAAAATTAAACCTATTTTGGATAAATATCCGGATATTTTAACAAGCCATCAAACTCCAAAAGAAAAGGAGGATATGCTGAAACAAGTGGATGGTATTGGAAGCGAAACCGCCCATGAATTTGTCAAAAATATATCTGATTTCTTAGAATTCTTACAAACTTGTTCACTCGAACATAAATTAACATCTATAAGAGAAAATATAAAATCTTTTGAAGGTTCTCAAAAATCGAATCCAATGTTTGGTAAAAAAATAGTAATGACAAAGATTCGAGATAAGGAAATTATTGATTATATGACAAAGAATGGTATTATCATGGAAGATTCTATGAAAAAGGATGTTTTTATTCTTATTGTGAAATCAAAAGATGACAAGTCTAATAAAATTACATTTGCAGAAAAGAATGAAATCAAAATTATGACAGCAGATGAGTTCAAAGATGAATACATGAAATAAATGAGACGATGATACGAGTATTCATATATATGATTTTTTATATACATATATGAATTTTTTATATTTTATATTTTATATTTTAGATTCTAGATATCAAGCGAAATAGTGTTTCCTCTTGAACCATTGCGACGGCGGGTTCGTTTTGGCATGGTCGCGTTCTGCATATCCTTCATGCTCGAGATAGAAATCATAGAATCATCTGCACCTCCATATTCAGATCCTTCGTTTTCATAAACCGGCATTTGACTCTGTTGTTGTTCTTGATAAACAGGTGCAGGAGGAGCAGGAGGATGGATATCAACAGTTCTAGTTTTTAATCCAGACAAGATACTATCAATGTCTGTTTTTGGACCCTTCATTTCAGGACGCGATTGTTGATTCACTGATTCATACTGCTGACTGATATCAATACCTCTTGCTGCAGTAGCGCCTCGTCCCATAGATACATCAGGACGACTATTCGATTGAGGACTCATAAAGCTCATGGTATTGTTTCCTGGTCTCTGTCCGGAAAAACCCATGGATTTCGTCTCAACTGGTGCTGGAGGCGGACCCAAATTTTTTGATGGCCCTGATGTTGCATCATTCATCATATTGTTTGCGAAATTGAATCCTGGACTTGCTTGCGACATGCTGCTTACTGTGGCATTAGTAAACATTTTCATAAGCTCAGGACTCTGTTTAATAACATCATTGAATCCAGGTGTAGCAGTAGATAAAGCCTTGTTTGTGAAATTGACAACTGCTGCGGAAAATCCAAGACGCAATAAAAGCGAAATTTCAGGAGACAATTTGCCGCCTTTGTATTTATCATGAAGCTCATCGAAAATCTCTTCATATGAATCAATATCCTCACTTACTTGCTCTCCCCAACCGTCCAAGTTAATATCAAACGGATTGAATGCAGCATTTGCATATTCGATGGAATTGACAGCGGTCATAAACCACCATCCTTGCAACTTAATGCTGTCTTTTTTTCGTTTGTCTTCAAGAGCGGTCTCATACTCATCTTCGACTTCTTCATAATTCGAATCAATATTGAAATGTGGATTGTTTTTGATAAGTCCCTTCTCATACCATTCTTCTATTTTTTTAATCATAATGCGTTTCTTTCGGCGCTTTTCACGGTCGTTCATTTTAGATGAAGATGATGGACCACTTTGAGGGATCTCGTTTATTTTTGAGAACCCATCCCAGGTTTTTGTATTTCCCATACTATCTGATGTCGCCTGTCCGAGGTTCGAATCAGAGGCTTCGTTTGCATGTGATGAAGCAGCCTTTACATCTTTTTCTTTTCCAAATCCGAAGAATGAGCTGAATCCACCAATCGATTTCGTATCTGCGGATTTATTTGCACTTGACGAAAGATCGTTCAATTCATTCTCTAATTTATCTAATTCTCCTAAATCAATATTCATAGAGCCGGAAGATACCTTTTTCTTATCATTCATTAAAAGTTCAATACCAGCACCGAGAGATGAACTTGATGGTCCAAAACTCGATGAGTCGTCATTGAAACTTATAGAAACTGGCTCTAAATCGCTTAGTCCTAAATCAATAACTTCCATTTATGATATTCTTATAGTAAATATTTTTAAGTCCTACGCAGTAAAATATTTATCAGGATATATGAAATTCTTCATTCATGGTTATTTTGTTGTTTTTAATCAAATACCACAATCCTTGTAAAAAACAATCGGCCAAATCATCTTTTTTTTTGGATTCAAAAATAGAATTCCATTTGTTATTTGAAATCCAATTATTATTATTGAGAACCTGTTGTGAATAATA